>JACCDM010001265.1_pt1 | contig 14578 bp, 9 predicted proteins | sample 7445851 | NCBI WGS metagenome assembly JACCDM01 (sample SAMN15323438, study PRJNA562643) | freshwater metagenome | isolation source: river surface water | place: USA:Blue River Watershed | collected 2017-08-16
ACTTCCAATTGACGACGTGTCTGGTCTTGGTTTTGACGTGCTTCCAATTCTTGCGCACTGGCCATGTCCAAGCGCGCTTGTGCATCGTCAATGTCGGTTCGCGTGCCAGAACCAGCAGCAATGCCCTTCTTGGCAGCATCCACCAAGGCCGTGTACATACGCTTTTGCGCCAACACCAACTCAAGTTGCTCGTCGGCCATCAGGTGTTCAAAGTAAGCACCCGCCACTCGCACCACCAAGTTTTGCAAGTCGCGGTCGAGGGTGGCTTCGGTTTCGGCCACCATCGATTTGGCTTGTTCAAACTGCAACCAACGTTGCATGTTCATCAAAGGCTGACGCAACTGCAGCGTTTTGTTGTCGCTGAAATATCTGTCATTGGTGGTACCCAACTCACCCAAAATATTAGGTGTAGTTGTGCCCAAGCTGTTGAAATTTCGGCCTGCACTGGCCGACACTTGGGGCAACAAACCTGCACGTGCTTGCGGCAAGCGCTCGCGGCCAGAGTCGGCAGCTGCGCGCGAAGCACGAATGTTGGCATCTTGCTCAAGTGCCGATTGGTAAACCTGCTTGAAATCCATCACAGCAGTTTGCGCGCACACCGCTATGGCAGAGGCCGCCAAGGCACTCAACACCATGCCCTTCATCAAAGTAGACGTGTTTCGCATCACTCTTCCTTCATTGAAGACGCCATGCGCTTCACCAAGGGGTGCAACAAATATGTCAACATGGAGCGCTCACCCGTTTTGATCACAATCTCGGCGGGCATACCAGGCTGCATTTGACGTGACCCCAATGTTTTCATCCCAGCGGGCGTTACTTGAACACGTGCTAAGAAATAAGAAAACTGGGGCTGCGCGGGGTCGCTGAGCAAATCGCCCGAAACCGACAATACCTTGCCCTCCACCACCAATTGAGGCGAATGTGCAAACGCATTGAAGCGCACATCGGTCGATAAACCTGCTTGCACCTTGTCAATCAAATGCGGCGGAATGTGCGCTTCCAAAAGGAGTGTTTGCGAATCTGGCACCACGTCAAGCAATTTTTGACCCGGCTGCAAAACTGCACCTACGGTTTGCACGGTCAAGCCCACCACTTGGCCAGTGGCCGGTGCTTTGATTTCCATGCGATCAAGGTCGGCAGTTACGGCTACAAACTTTTCAGCATCCGATTGCACTTCACGCGTCACCTCTGCCAATTGCGATTCAACTTCTTTGCGGTACTCTTGTTTGCGTGCAAGCGAACGTTGAGAAAGCTCTGCCACTTGGCGGTTGACGCGCAATGAATTGCCGGTCAAGTCTGCAATAGCCGCATTGGACTCGGCCACCATGCGCTCTAACTCCAGTTGACGGTTGCGAGGTGCATAGCCTTCTTTGACCATGCCACGGGTGTTGGTTAGCTCTTCGTTCAACAAAGCCAATTGGCTTCGGCGCTGCACCAAAATATTTTGATACGACGTCAATTGTTCTTTGAGGCCCTGCACGCTTTCTTCAATGCCCTGCAAATCGGCGGCCAAAGCCGCACGGCGTGCTTGAATCAGTTGCTGCTGCGTGCTCACTTGTTGCTTAATCAGGGGATCGCTCATGGCGGCTTTCACATCGGGGTGAAAGTCAATGGCATCCTTGCCTGCTTGCTCTGCAAACAAGCGGCTTTGCATGGCGCGGTAGCCCAAGTAACGTTGACGCACAGCTTCGTAGTTGGCCTTGGCCACGGCACCATCCAAACGCAGCAGAGGCTCGCCCTCTTTCACTTGCTGACCTTCGTGCACCAGCACTTCTTTCACAATGCCACCCGACAAATGCTGCACCGTTTTGCGTTTGGTGTCCAAGGTCACAATGCCCTGCGTAGGCACGCCCTCGTCAAGGGGCGCCAAAGCGGCCCACAACAAGAAGCCGCCAAATCCTAGGCCCAACACCCACAACCCAGTTCTGGCTACAGCAGATGTGTCGGCAGATGCGCGCATGCCACCTGCATCAGCGGAGTTAACCACTTGAGCATCTTGCGCAGCAGCTTTGGAAGATTTCGTTAAATTTTGAAGGGCCATGACAGTCTCGATTCAGTGTGTCAAAAATATATAAATTCAATTGGCAGCAGGTGCTGCACCATTTGCGGCATTGGGCGGTGCCACCTGCGCAGCATTGGCCGCAGCCAGTGCTTGTTCGCGTTGTTTTTGCAAAGCCGCCAACACGCCATCGCGTGGGCCACTGGCTTGCACCGTGCCTTCGTGCAAAATCAACAAGCGATCGGCCACGCTCACAATGCCAGGGCGGTGGCTAATCAACACGACGGTTTTGCCTTGAGCTTTAAGGCCTTGCACTGCACGCACCAAAGCGTTTTCGCCTTCGTCGTCCAAGTTGGCGTTGGGTTCGTCCAGCACCACCAAAGCAGGCTCGCCGTAAAGCGCACGGGCCAAACCAACGCGCTGCCGCTGACCGCCAGACAACAAACCACCGGCTTCACCCATGGGTGTGTCGTAACCTTTGGGAAAGCGCAAAATCATGGCGTGCAAACCAGATGCAGTGGCCGCAGCAATTACCTTGTCAGAATCGACCCGGCCTGCGCGCGCAATGTTTTCTGCAATAGAGCCATCAAACAACTCAATGTCTTGTGGCAAGTAGCCAATGTGCGGGCCCAATTCCATGCGGTCCCAATTGCGCACCGCATGGCCATCCAATAACACTTCGCCAGAAGAGTGCGGCCAAATGCCCAGCAGCACGCGCGCAAATGTAGACTTGCCAGAACCTGAAGCACCCAGCACCACAGTGACTGAGCCTTTAGGAAACAACGCGCTCACACCCTTCAAGATGGGTGCTTCGCGCCCAGGCGCAGAAGCCACCACATCCTTTACTACCATGTCGCCTTGCGGTACCACGTTCATGGGCTTTAGGTTGCGCAAAGGATGAGCCTCAAGCAAATCACGCAAGCGACCAAAGGCGTCGCGTGCACTTAAAAAACTGCTCCATGTACCCACCATCAAATCAATAGGCGCCAAGGCGCGCGTGGTCAGCACGTTGGCTGCAATCATGGCACCCGGCGACAACTCACCTTGAATGACCAACAAAGCACCACCGCCCAGCGCCAAAGACTGCTGCGTGTAACGCACAAACTTGCTCCACGCCATAACGCGGCCAGCCACGGCTTGCGCATTCAAACTCTCGCCCATGGCGTTGGCATTTCGCAGTGACCAACGGCGGTACAAATTGCCCACCATGCCCATCGACTCCACCACTTCGGCATTGCGGAATTTGCTTTGTAAATAACCATTCACTTCTTGCTGTGCTTTGCTAGCACTGGCTTGCGTAGGCTTGGTGGCATTGCTACCCCACCAGGCCAAGACGCACTGCACAGCACCAAAAAACAAAGCCATCACACCCAACCATGGATGCAACATGAACAACACCGCCACATAGATGGGCACCCATGGCGCATCAAAGAACGCAAAGATGCCGTTGCCCGTTAAAAACTGACGCACCTCGGTCAGGTCATTGAAAGAACGTGAAGGGTTGGCAATGGCCGGATTCAAATACGCTTCGTAGCTGGCATGAAACAGACGTTTGCTGAGCATGTCGTCCAGGCGCACGCCAGAGCGGACCAACAAGCGCGTTCTGGACCATTCAGAAAACGTCAGCACGCCAAAGAAGAACAATGTGATGAGCGACACCACCAGCAAAGTGCCGGTGCTTTGACTCACCATGACACGGTCGTAAATTTGCAACATGTAAATGGTGGGCACCAGCATGAGCAAGTTGGCCACCATGCTAAAAATACCGGCCACCACAAACTCGCGGCGGAAATTCCACAGCGTGCGTGACAACTCATTGCGATTGAACAGTTCTGGAATTTTCATGATTGCGCTTTCTGCTGAAGTGCTGCCAAAACTTCATCGCGGGGACCAAAGGCTTGTTGTGCGCCTTCTCTCATCAAAAGTATTTTGTCGGCCACACTCAAAATGCTGCTGCGGTGGGTCATCACCACAAAGGTGGTGCCCAATTGTTTAAGCGCCGCAATGGCGCCTGCCAGTGCGGCATCGCCGGCTTCGTCCAAACTAGAGTTGGGCTCGTCTAGCACCACAAACACCGGCTTGCCATACAACGCACGGGCCAAGCCCACCCGCTGACGTTGCCCACCCGACAGCATGGTGCCATCGCGCCCAATGGGGCTGTTGTAGCCTTGCGGCATCGACATGATGAGATCGTGCAATCCCACCAAGCGCGCTGCAGCTTCAACTTGCACCATGTCAACGTCGCCAAAGCGTGCAATGTTTTCGGCCAAGGTGCCGTCTAACAATTCAACGCCTTGTGGCAAATAACCCAAGTAAGGACCCAGCTCGGCTTTGTCCCACGAATGCACATCGGCGCCGTCTAAACGAACCTTGCCGCTAATGGATGGCCACAAACCCACCAACAATTTGGCCAAGGTGGTTTTGCCAGAAGCCGAGGGGCCAATGACCGCCACCACTTCGCCAGGCAGCGCTGCAAATTGCACGCCGCGCACAATGGGCACCTGCTGGCCAGGCGCGCCAGCAATCAGCGCTTCTACACTTAAGAAACCTTTGGGCGCTGGCAGCGGCATGGCCTCGGGCTTTTCAGGCACTTGCGCCATCAACGCCTCCAAGCGCGCCCAAGCTGAACGCACATTCACCACCGCATTCCACTGCGCCACCACTTGACCCAGCGGCGCCAGCACACGGCCACCCAACACCGAGCCAATGATCATCATGCTGGCACCGCCATTGAGGGCATTGCCCAACATGAGCCAAGCACCCAGCCCCAACAGAACTGAACCCATGAGCTGCTGAATCAACTTGCTCATGGCGGTCCACAAACCTGCGCCTTCAGAGGCCTGCGCTTGGTGCGACAAAAATTCGCGTTGGCGTTTTTGCCAACGCGCATGTACCGCATCGAGCATGCCCATCGATTCCATCACGTGCGCATTGCGAAGCGAGGCTTCGGCAAACTGCTGCGCTGCCACGGCACTGCGATTGGCCTCGTTCAGCGGCTTTCGCGTTGCCCGTTCATTCATAAAGGCCACGCCCATTTGCGCAATGGCGCCAATCACAGCCGACCAGCCCAACAAAGGGTTGATGGCAAAAATTAATGCCAGGGCTACCAAAGCCACAGGCGCTTCCATGACGGCCAACAAAGCTGGGTTGTACAAAAACTCGCGCACCAACTTCAAATCGTTGAGCACCTGTGTGCCACCCGACACATGGCGGCGTAAAAATCCTTGAAACATGGCGTTGTAAACACGCTCAGACAATTTGTTGTCGAGCTGCACGCCCGCTGCGCGCATCATGGCGCCACGCACTTTCTCTAAAATTTCCATGACGGCGTAGCACAACACCACCACCAGGGTCAGCATGGCAAGCGTCATGCCACTGCGCGAATTGACCACACGGTCGTACACCTCCAGCATGTACACCGTGGGCGACAAAGCCAGCAAGCTGATGATCATGCTGAAAATGGCAGCACGAATGAGCACCGGCTTAAGCGGCTCAAAGGCCAAAGCCAATTCGGAAGGCGGGGTTTGGGGCTTCATGCAGCAACCTCAATGGACAGGTAATCGGGAATGAGCGAGCGCGCCGCCAGAATTTCTGGGGGCACCGCTTGGGCAGCTTGAAGACTTGCATCGTCAAGCGCATCGGTGTTGGAAATGTGAATGGATTGGGTTGCGGGCGCTTCCAGCCAAAAAGCCAGCTCGTACAAGCCATCCAGCCGACGGGTTAGCGAAATTTCTCTCAATTTAGCCACTTTAAACAGCAAAAGCTGCTCTTCTGGCAGCGTTAGCTCAAAATGCATGCGGCCATCCAGAGTAAACAAAGACAGCTTGGTGCCTTTGATGCTGAGCGTGTGGCGATCGAAGTAGACTGGGCAACTGTCGGCAAATTGCAGCAAAGGCAAAGGTTTGTCGCCCAACTTCGTTAAATTGAACGGACTACCCGGTGTTTGAAAGACCAAGCGAGAAGCTCTGGATACCGCATAGATGGCATTGCAAATCATTTGCGAGCCCAAAGCCGGAAACTTCTCGCGCAAAGTACGGTAATGCAGATGGTGCAAAGCCACCCGATTCCACACACGGCTCTTTTTTACTTCGGGCGCCAAGGCATTGCACACCTCGGCAAAGGCCGATTGCAAAGCTTGCAAGCGGGCAAATTGCTCGGGGTTGGTGTTCAATGGAACGCGGATGATGGAATTCATATAGGAAGGATTCTAACCACTTCCTATATGAATATTTCAACAGGCCTGAAAAAATGTTTTAAACCTAGCCTAAAGCCCTGATGATCAGGGCCTAAGCCTTAACTCACATAGTCAAACCCATGGAGTTGAATCCCTACCAAGTCAATGTTGCTGGCATTTTGGGCAGTCTCGGCTAGCTGAAGCACAACATCGGCTTGAGTGGTTCGCCCGCCATCCAATTGAGACACCATTGATTGCAATGTAGACGCATCGGGCAGCGCGCCGTAAACATTTTTATAAACCAAGTTGTAAAAATCTTTATGGCCAGACGACCCTGCCATGCCTACAAACATGGCTGACTCCAGGCCCAGCCTGGCCAAAGTAGCTGGCGTATAACCATTGTCCAAAATGCCCATGGCCAAGCCAGAAATGAACAAATTGTTCACCCAACTACCGCCCAAAATCACGCCAATGAGTTTGGCTGCCGTTGAAGGATTGCCCGCAACATCCAAAATAACCTTTGAGTCGGCAAACTGCAAATACTTCACGTTGGTTAAATCATCGCTGCCCATTGCGCCATTTTGGGCTTCAACCAACCAATGTTTGGCAACCTCGGATGGCTTGATGTTGTATTCAGACCGCTTACCTACAAAGGCCACCGTGTTGATGCCGCCAGCGCCATCAATCACATCATTACCACCCCACTCATGAATCAAGTTGTTGGCGTCATTGCCAAAAATAACATCGTCGTAAGGGGTACCAATGACGTTTTCAATCGTTGTACTGGGGTCAATGAAAACATTGTTGTAAGCCGCGTAGCCTTGTGATGTGATACCAATCGAAGAGAAACTGCCTGGCTTCAAATCGACATAGGCGCCCAAAGAATTGCCAGACAAGTTCAGCACGTCCGTGCCACCGGCATCACGCAGGGTGCTTAAGCTTTGACCTTGGCTATTGCCATACAAATAACTGTCATCGCCTGTAGCAAGTGGGCGACCCGAGCCATACAAAGACTGAAGTGCTTGAATGTCCAAAGCACCAAACCACGATTGCCATAGCTTGCTAGGCGACTGCATTGAAGACATCACGGTATAGCTGTTGTCGTTCCACTGGTTCAACAACACTGTGTTGCCCGGCTCTGAGGCAGACTCTGGCTTTGGATGAGACAAGCCCAGTGCATGTCCAATTTCGTGCAGCAAAACTTCCCAGCCCTCTTGCCCCTGACCTAAGCGTTGCAAGGTTTCAATGTCCAGCCAAACATCGCCAGCCCTGGCATCAGGGGTTTGACCTGGAATGAATGCATATCCCTTGGTAGCAACTTGTTGATTGGCACCAAAACGCAACTGACCATAAGAAGTTGCGGTATCTGGTACCTCGGTAAAAGACAAACCTGTTTCAAGCCACAATCGCCCCAAAATGATGTTGACTGCAAGCTTGTATGCGTCAGTAGGCGCCGTAAAACCGGTACCGCCCTCGCCACCCCCATAGGTTGGCGCGGCCGTCATAAAGCTGAACGTTAAAGACTTAGGTGAGCCATTGCTCCAGCCATCGGACCGTTTGTCAATCAAGGTGCCAGCGCCCACCTTGCTAAAGTCAATCAGCTCTTTGACGTTGTAATTTTGTACCGTTTCGCCATTGTCATTTGGCTGCTTAAATCTCAAACCCTCGACATTGGTAAATGTGCCAACCCGTCCAGAAGGTGTGGTGACCACCACAGTTTTGGAATCAGCAGATACTTCTATTTTTAGATTTTCAAACCGCTGGTTATAGAAAACAATCACATCATTGCCGCCGCGTAAGTCTACGCGCAACGAACCTGTTGAGTTATTGGTTGATTCAAAACCACTGGCCCAAACTTCGTCTGATTTGGAGCTACCAAAGACAACGTCGCCATCTCGTCCACTGGTAAACACAGATCGAATGTTGACCAAGGTGTCGCGAGTTCCATATCCATCAAGGGCATAGCCTGCTTCCAAGTCAACATAAATACTTGAAGGCGCACCCCAGTAAGCTACGCCACCAGAGACCCAGTCAAAGACGTCATTGATGATGGTGTCATCACCCGCATCGCCTACAACATTGGCATTACCGTGAATGGTAATTTTGTCCTTGCCGCCTAGGCCCTTAATGTTGACCCACTCTTTGCCCTTGGCATGCTCATAGGTGTCATCACCTTCCGTCAGATTGAGATCAGCCATTCATGAACCCCACATTCTTTTTGGCAAAGTTGGCCAAATTAGGCATCACTTGGATCAATTTGTCGGAGGGAAGGCCTAGCCATGTCATCAAATCAGAGACCACTTGGTCTCCCGAAATTTGAGGCACCCAATAGCCTCTCTTTTGGTTATGAGAATCATCAACACCGCCCAACACCAAAGAGGGGAACTTGTCGCCATAAAGGCGCCCGCCATTGACGGCCGATCCCATCACCATCCAATGACTACCCCAGGCATGGTCACTGCCCATGCCAGCAGCCGGGTCCAAGGTCCTGCCAAACTCACTCATGACCAGGACAGTAACATCTTTACCCAATCCTGCCGAAATCATCGATTGGTCAAAGGCTGCCATGGCATTGGCCAACTCAGACAGTTGCGTGTCTTGGTTTGCGTTGCCACTCATGACCGACGTGTATCGCTGATTGACGTGCGTGTCAAAACTGCCCCACTGCAAGTGGAAGACTTGCCGGGTTGCACCAATGGCTTTGTAGAAAGGAATAATTTTGGCGGTGTATCGCAATTTTTTTGCAATGTCGTTGTTTTCAAAATTACCGGTGGGTTCTTGTGCCATGCCATCAGCACGTGCAAGTTCTTTGGCATCACTGAAGGCACCTTTAAAGGTTCTCGCGTATTCGGCTTCTACATTTGTTTGAGATTGAAAACGAGTCAACGATTCCAAAATTTGCGTCCATCGATTGTCGCCATTGGTCAAATCTGCACGGCCAATGAATTTAGAGCCATTAGGGTCTGCATTAACCACACGGCTCATCTTTCCTAACACAGAGGTAAATTCATGTGAATTAATTGATACCAATGGCGCCTTGAAGTTGCGCTGCGTATCTATGGCCTCAATGGCTCTGCCGCCCCAACCACTGGGATCTTCGTCACCCATCCAGCCTTGTACGTACTGAGTTTGCTCTGGGTGTGAAAACAAAAACGGTGGCAACGTTGCTTTGCCGCTCAATACTTCCGCAGCCGTAGTGGGCTTCACCAATGCACCTGCATTGACCATGAACGCCAAGCGGCCGCTGTTAAATAAGGGAGTCAAACTTGACATTGCCGAATTCAACCCCATGCTATGGCCAAGGTGCGACCCAGACAAAGCTTGAATCATGTCTTTTTTAAGGGCAATGCTGGGCCTGGCTTTGCTGTAATCACCATAAGCACCGTCCAAAGGCACCAACACATCGTTGGCATCGTTGCCGCCATTTAAATGAATTACCACCACCGCTTTGTAGCCCGATTGCACAGCAGAAACACTGTCCAATGAATACAAGCCTAGGCCAGTGGCGACACCAGCAGACGTAAGCCCCGCCATGCTTCCTAAAAATTGACGACGTGATTTCATTTCACCACTCCATATGTTGGCGTACTTAATAAGATTTGCAGCAAGTTTGTTACTTTTTCCATCGAGGAGAAAGACGACATTTCTTTGCTCAATAAATTTTGTGCGCCCAAGCGCAAAGGCGCAGGCATAGCGCCTTTAAAGAAGCGCTCACTGATTAGAGAAATCAGCGCAGTGTCTGAAGTTTCCAAGGCCTTCACAAAAATACTCAACTCACAACCTGCATCGATGAAGTTTTTCTCTCCTCTGCGAACGGCCCAATTGAGGTTCTCTGCCTTGCGTCTAATCTCTTTGGAGTCAACCAGCTTTTGTTCTGGTGCTGGCGTCAAAGACTCAGGCGCTTTGTGATTGGGAGGATAAAAACCAAACACACTTGAAGCGTTGTATGGATTTTGAAACCAAGAGCCATAGGAATCATTAGAGTTTTGAGGATCGACCACCGCAGCGGTACAGCCCAAACCTCTGAGGGTGTTGTAGTGATGAAGCATGGGCTCTTTGATTTTGCCAACGCGAGCAATTGACTGAGTTGGGTTATCACCCGCTCTAGCTTCCGGGTCTAACAAAATTGCCTTGATCACTTTGTTCAAATTTCCATTGGAGTCTTTGAACACCTTAGAAACTCTGGCCATGTATTCGGGTGAGGGGTCGCTGGTCACCAAACTTTGAATCAAGCGCCTGCCCACAAAGGGACCCGCATTGGGGTGGTTTACCAAGATGGTCAGCAGTGAATCCAAGTCTTTTTCTGTCGTTTGGCCCGCTGGAATTTTTGTACCCAATACAGTTTTTGCGGTAGTGTCGTGCGCGTTATTGGGCCACGTTCTCACCACCATCTTTTTACCAAAGTTGGCAAAGTTAGAACCAGGCAAATCCTTGTCTGGCGCCCTGTTCCAACCCGACAACGCTTTGGTTGCATCAATCACATCGGCTTGCGAGTAGGTTTCGACAGGGTTGCCATTGGGCAAGCGTTGCGTGCTGCCATCTGGATTTAGCATCACCAAGCCCACCGAAAAAAGCTGCATCAATTCGCGGGCGTAGTTTTCGTTGGGACTGCTGGCCAAGTTCTCATCGTTGTTCAGGAAAGCTCCCATGGTGGGGCTGATGGAAACTTCTTTCAAAAAATCAAAATAGTTGCCACCAGAATTTTTTTGCAACAAATTGAAATATTCGGTTCGGCCATAGGGCTGCGTGTTGCCCACCGTTACAAAGTTATAGAGCGCCCAACTCACCCTCTGGCGTAACTGATCTTGGCCGCCCATGGCCAAGTCTTGAATGCGCAAATTGAACCAACCAAATGCCAAGTTGTTGGCCGCCTGGTCATTGTTGTTGAAATTGATCACATAGTTGGGCGCATTCAAAGTAGAAGGCCGCAGGCTCAGTTGCTGATCAATCCATGCCTCAATACCAATTTTTTGCACCTCTGCAACGCTAGCAGGGGTTGGGCCCCAGCTGGCTTGCTCTAAAAATCGAGCCGCTGCAAAAGAATTGATGCTGGTGGGCGTTGAGGTGACAAGCGTCACTTGCCCATCAGCTGGCACAAAGCTGGCTTTGGCAGGTTTATCTGGTGTGCCAGCACCGCCACAAGCTGACAGCAGCAGCGCGGCCAATAAGGGGCCTGAAGCCAATTGAAGATAATGTCTGGTCATAGAAAAACGCCTTTGGACAATTCCGATGCTTATCAATATTTGAATTGTGCCAAAGACTCGTACACAATGCACCTAAACTGTTACAAAGTTTTCCCTTGAAAAACCCTAACCCCATTCTCGGCCAACTTCACAACACAACCCGTGAGATTCTCTTGGGTACAGCAGATGACGACACCATCTACCCGGGCGGTGGCTGGGATGTGGTCGACGGCGGGGACGGCTTTGACACAGTGGTCATTGTGGGGCGCGCCTCTCAATTCAAAATTGTGTTTGACAGCGGCGTCACTTACATCGATGCTCTCTCAGGTGCCAGTGCTGCAACAGAACGAGCCCAACTGAACAACGTAGAGCAAGTTCAGTTTGTAGACAAAACAGTCAGCCTGGTCGTCAACGACACCCTGAAGGGCCAGCCCGGCACCGACTTCTTTGACGGCGGCCTAGGCCTAGACACGGTGGTTTACAACGGCCCCATCGAGCGCTACAGCATTACCAAAAGCGGCAACCGCTATGTCGTCAGCGAGCCCACCGGCAGCGACGACACCGATTACCTCAGCAACATTGAGCGCCTGCAGTTCAGCAACAGCAAGGTAGCGCTAGACATGACGGGCAACGCGGGCGAAGCCGCCAGACTCATTGGCGCCCTGCTTGGCCCCAGCTACGTCAAAGACAAAGCGCTGGCAGGCATTGTCATTGGCCTGATGGACCAAAACTATTCACCCCAAACCATTGCCGCACTGGGCCTTGGCACCAGCACGTACCTAGGCCTGGCGGGCTCCAGTAGCAACGAAGATTTTGTGAAGCACGTTTTTAAAAACGTCATTGGCCGCGGGCCAGCAGAGGCAGAGCTGCAAACCTATGTGGGCATGCTCAGCGCTGGCACGTCCCAAGCCGCCTTGGCCGTGATGGCCGCAGACACCGAATTCACAGCCGCGCAGATCGGCCTGACGGGCCTGGCTCTGCACGGCTGGGAATTTATCTAATCAAGATCCGCCGCTAATACCCGTGGCACTGCTGACCGCAGTGACCGACACCGTAGCAACAGCACTGTTAAGGCGTCCGTCATTGGCCACCAAAGTAATCACATAGACCCCTACCACATCGGTTTTGAGGGAGGGCGACACAGTGGTGCTGTTGGTCAAAGCCGAAGCGGTGCTGCCCGTAGGCTTAGACGTCAGGGTCCAGACGTAGGTCATGCGGTCGCCTTCAGCGTCTGCCGTCAAAGCACCGCTCAACACCGCAGTAGCACCCGCCACCACAGTTTGCGCAGTGCCCGCATTGGCCACTGGCGCTGTGTTGTTGCTCTCCACCGTGATGGTGGTGGCCACTGCCACAGAGTCTTCTTTGCCATCGTTCACAATGAGGCTGGCCACGTACACACCCGCCTTGTCGGGTGTGAAGCTGGGCGAGTCAGTGTCGGCGCCCGTCAATGTCGTCAGATTGCTGTCTGGCGGCACAGACAGCAACGCCCAGCGGTAGCGCAATTGGTTCAAGTCTGCATCGGTACTGAAAGTGCCGTCCAATTTCACCAAAGGCAAGGTGCTGCTCCACTTGATGGTTTGGTTGGCACCGACGCGGGCCACAGGCACAGAGTTCACGCGCGATGCAGTCACGGTAGTTGCCACCACTTCGCTGTCGGCGCCCTTGCCGTCGTTCACCAACAAGGTGGCCACGTAGGTGCCCTCAAGGTCAGCCTTAAAGGTGGCTTTATTGGCGGTGCTATTTGCCAAAACGGCAGTGCTGTTCTCTGGCTTAGAAATCAGCACCCACTTGTAGGTCAAGAAGTCTTTGTCAGCGTCCGAGCTGGCCGTGCCGTCTAGCACCACATCGGCTGTGGTGCTCACCACTACGTTCTGGTTCACGCCAGCATTGGCCACGGGCACAGAATTTTTCTCGGCGGCTGTTACGGTAACGGCGGTTTGCACGCTGTCGAGTTTGCCATCGTTCACGGTCAGGCCTATCACGTAGTTGCCCACCACGTCGGCCGTAAATTTAGGCACGGGCGACCAAGCTGCCGACAGCACCGCGTTGCTACCCTCGGGCTTAGACAGCATGATCCACTTGAAGGTGAGCATGTTCTCGTCCACGTCGGTGCTGCCCGTGCCGTCCAGCATCACCAAAGACTTCACCACCACGTTTTGTGGCGTGCCTGCATTGGCCACAGGGGCAGAGTTTTCAATGGACGCAGTAATGTTGACCGTGGAGGGGTCGCTGCCAAGCTTGCCGTCGTTGACCACCAAGGTGGCCACGTACACGCCAGGCACATCGGGCGTGAACTTGGGGTTGGCAATGGTGTCAGAAGACAGCTTGGCGCTGGTGCTGCCCGTGGGCACCTTCAGGGTCCACTTGTAAGTCAGGGATGAGTTGTTGCGGTCCTTGCTTTGGGAGCCGTCTAAGGTGACGGGCTTGCTCACGTGCACGTTCTGCAAGGGGCCGGCATTGGCCACGGGTGCATAGTTGACCTTGCACGCCGCAGCGCTGACCAAAAACCCGAGGCCCGCCGAGCAAGCCACCGTGCCGCCACCGCCGCAGCCCGTCAAGAGGGCTGCAAAGCCCAGCACCACCGCACCAGAAAATACACGGCCATAGCTTGAAAAACGAGCACCGCGTGCGCTGGCCAAAGTGGAAGATTGGGTCATGTTTGAGCGTCTAGAAAAAAGTTACAGAAAGTATGCTGCAAGAAGGCGTCAAAAGCCAGAGCTTACTCACCACAAGCAGGGTTGTTGATGTCAATGTTCTCGGGGTACTTCATGCCCACGCCGCTGTAGGCGTCAAGCGCCGCACCAAACAAGCCACCCGCCAACAAATTGCCGGCCATGGACCAGCTGGGCAGGGGCGGCACCGACACCGTAAAGCGCGGCGTAGAGTGGCCGCGGCAGGTAATGTCTAGCACGCTGGTGTCGCTTAGCACCAACACCTTGCCGGGGCTTGCAAACTGCCAGCGGCCCAAGTCGTTGCTGGCCGTGCAACTGACGGCCACAGGGCGCTGTTTGCAAAGGAGCGTTACTTGCAACTCTTGCACGTCCTCAGACAAAAGCGAGGCGCAACCACTCAGTAGACTGACCACAGCGGTGCAAGCTAGCAGTTTGAAGGTGGCGCTCATCTGTTCATTCCTAAGGACGTCTTTGGGGTACTGTAGCGCCAATGTGATGGTGCTGACCGAACCGATTCGACACCAAACCCACAAACTTGAGGCATCAAACT
>JACCDM010390801.1_pt1 | contig 14566 bp, 18 predicted proteins | sample 7445851 | NCBI WGS metagenome assembly JACCDM01 (sample SAMN15323438, study PRJNA562643) | freshwater metagenome | isolation source: river surface water | place: USA:Blue River Watershed | collected 2017-08-16
TCGCACGCGCATCTGACCTCGAGGCGCAAGACAAACGCCGCAGCGAGGAACTACAGAACAAACCCGTCATTCAAGGTCTCGCGGCGCACGTTCGCACACGATGGGACAGCGCTCGCACAGCCAAGCGTGATTTGGAAGACCGCATGCTGCAATGTCTGCGCCAGCGCAACGGTGAGTACGACCCCGACAAAGCACAAGAGATTTCTGAGCAGGGTGGCTCGGACATTTACATCAACCTGACATCGGTAAAGTGCCGCGCGGCCACCAGCTGGTTGCGTGACACGCTCTTGGGTACCGGTGCCGACAAGCCATGGAGCATCGAGGGCACACCCAACCCAGACATGCCGCCTGAGATCATTCAGGCTTTGCAGCAAGAGTTGGCACAGCAGTTGATGACGCACATCGAGCAAGGTGGCATGCCACCCACGCAAGAGGAGTTGCGCCAGACCGCCATGGCGATGAAAGACCAAGCGTTCCAGAAAATGAAAGAGGAGTCACGCGACCGCGTGAGCCGCATGGAGCGCAAGATGGAAGACCAGCTCGCCGAGGGCGGTTGGTACAAAGCATTCAACGAGTTCCTCGACGACATCGTCACATTCCCATACGCCGTGATGAAGGGGCCGATCAAGCGTCGTCGCAAGACGCTGAAGTGGCAAAACGGCAAGCTCGTTCCCTCTGAGACCATTCGCAACGAGTGGGCACGCGTTGACCCGTTCATGCTCTACTGGGCACCATGGTCATGGGAGCTGGGCGACGGCTATGTGATCGAGCGTCACCGCCTCACGGCTGATGACTTGCAAGCGTTGATCGGCGTGCCCGGTTACAACGACGCGGCCATCCGCACTGTGCTCAATGAGTTCGACACCAACGGCATGAAAGAATGGCTGTGGACAGACGCATCGAAGGCGGACGCTGAGGGCAAGTATGTCACCGAGGCCATCATCTCTGGCGACTTGGTTGACGCGATCCAGTTGTGGGACTCCGTCAAGGGTAGCTTGCTCATTGAGTGGGGACTCACTTCGAAAGAAATCCCAGACCCTGCGCTCAACTACCCATGCGAAGTGTGGTTAATTGGCAACACTGTGATTCGCGCTGTGTTGAACTACGACCCACTGGGTCGCAAGCCCTATTACTTGACCAGCTACGAGAACCTCCCCGGCTCCGTGGACGGCAAGGGCGTGACCGACTTGTGCCGTGACGCACAAGCCATGGTGAACGCTTCTGCACGCGCACTGGCCAACAACATGGGTATCAGCTCGGGCCCACAGGTGGGTGTGAACGTGTCGCGCTTGCCGCCCGGCGAAGACATCACTGATTTGCACCCATGGAAAATCTGGCAATTCACGCAGTCCGAGGTGAATGATAGTACCCAGCCGATCACGTTCTTCCAGCCACAAAGCAACGCGCAAGAGTTGATGGGTGTGTTCGAGAAATTCAGCGCACGCGCTGACGAAGACACCATGATCCCTCGCTACATGACTGGTGAGAACACCCCCGGCGCGGGCCGCACATCGTCTGGTTTGTCCATGCTCATCAGCAACGCTGGCAAGGGCATCAAGCAGGTGATCAGCAACATCGACCACAACGTGATCATGCCCGCGATCGAGCGTCTGTACCAAGACAACTTGCGCTACAGCGACGACCCAGATTTGGTCGGTGATGTGAACATCGTGGCCAAGGGTGCCAACAGCTTGGTGATCAAAGAAGCCGAGGCCATCCGCCGCAACGAGTTCTTGCAAGTGGTGCTCAACAGCCCCGTGGCTCAACAGATCGTTGGCATGGATGGCGCAGCAGAGTTGTTGCGTGATCAAGCCAAACACTTGAGCGGCAACGTCGATCGCATCGTGCCTGACCGCCAGCAGATCAGCACCATTCAACAGCAGCAGAACATGATCTCTGAATTGCAGGGACAACTGCAAGGCATCATGGGCTCGCTACAAGCGCCCGCAGCGCCCGGTATGACGCAGGGCCCCGCACCTAAAAACATTCTTCCCGATGGCTCACAAGTGGGCGGTCGTGAAGGCAACATGATGTCGCCACGCCCCAATGGTGTCTAAAGAAATTTTCTTGACACCTGTCGGGTAAGTTGATATAGAATTTGAACATGAAGATTTTTGTAGGCACAAAGCCTGACCGGAAGCAGATGCAAGCACTCACTCGCTGCAAGCTTCCAGAAAGCGAAGCACTGCTAGCCCTCTTTAAGACGAAACTCGAGGAGACCAAGGTCTCGTTGATGTCCGCAGAAGAGCCAGCACGAATCTATCGCCTTCAGGGTCGAGCAGAAGTCTTATCAGATTTTCTCGAAGCGGTTGAAAAATCGCCCGAGATTCTCGCCCGGTTGGGTAACTGACCGGTTTTTAGTCCGAGCAAACCATTACGCGTAGGCAGACCGCAGTAGGAGCTGAAACGGAGTTGGAGCTTTTAGGAGATTTTGATGGCATTGCCAAAACAAGTTGAAGCCCAGTTGAAGGAACTGGAAAAGTTAGAGCAGCAGATCGCTGATAGCCAGAAAAACAACGCAGACCCAGCCCCGGCTGATCCCGCGCCAAACCCTGACCCAGCGCCCGCAGAGCCCACACCTGACCCAGCACCCGCCCCAGCCGAGCCAACGCCTGTTGACCCAACGCCTCAGCCAGCTGAACCTGTTGTTTCTGAAGAGAAATGGGAGCAGAAATACAAAACCCTCAAGGGTATGTATGACGCCGAAGTCCCTCGCTTGCACGCAGACTTGCGTGACCTCAAAGGCCAAGTGGAGTCCCTCCGCAAAGCTGCTGAAGCCAAGCCAGCGGAGCCCGCTAAACCAGCAACACCAGAGAAACTGGTAACGGAAGCTGACGAAGAAGCATTCGGTAAGGACTTGATCGAAGTCCAACGCAAGGTTGCACGCGAAGTTGCAGCAGAGTTTCGTGGTGAGTTAGACGCCATGAAAGCCGAAAACGAGAAGTTGCGCGAGCAGCTTAGCGCCACAGGCTCTCAAGTGTCTGAAGCTACATTCGAGCAGCGGTTGCACCGTTTGGTGCCCGACTTCGAAGCAGTAAACGCTGATCCCAAGTGGATTGCGTGGCTGCAAGAAGTTGACCCACTGTTGCGCGGTCCACGAATGACTGTTGCACAAGAAGCGTTCAACAAAGGCGACGCCGCAGGTGTAGCACACTACGTTGCAATGTTTAAACAAACATTGGCACCCGTAGAGCCAACACCAAGCAAAACCGAAGAGATCGAACGTCAAATTCAGCCGAATCGAACAACCCCCGCTGCTACTCCAGCGCCGACAGGCAAGATGTTGTCTGTTAAGGACGTCGAAAAGATGTTCCAAAAGGCCGCATTGTTGGGTGCACAGGGCAAGTTGGAAGAAGCACGCAAACTTGAAGCTGAAATTGACCTCGCGTACATGGAGAACCGTGTAGCAGCGTAGGTCGAACCAACCTGTTTTTAACTTTTAGGAGGCCAAAATGGCTGCTGTTTACCCTGTACAAGCTCCGTTCAATACGAGCACTTCATACTCTGGCGCGTTTATCCCGACCTTGTGGTCTGGCAAACTGTTGGCCAAGTTCTACCAAAACACCATGTTGTCTGAAGTCGCTAACACCGACTACGAAGGCGAGTTGAAGAACCAAGGCGATACCATCCGTATCCGTTTGGCTCCCACCATCACCATCTCTGACTACACCGCAGGTCAAAACCTGAACTACGAAGTCCCCACTCCTATCTACCAAGATATGCAAGTGAACAAGGGCAAATACTTCGGCGTTCAAGTGAACGACGTGTTGGCCTATCAGTCAGACATGAACTTGATGAACATGTTCACTGAAGACGCTGCCAAGCAGTTGAAAATCCAAATCGAAAACGAAGTGTTCTTCAACAGCTTCGTGACCGAAGGTGCTGACGCTGCCAACTATGGCGCTACTGCTGGTGCTATCTCTGCTGCCTACAACTTGGGTACAGACACTACTCCTATCGACCAAGCAACACCTGAAAACGTGTTGAAGGCGATCTTGCGTATGTCTACCGTGTTGGACGAGCAGAACGTGCCCGAAGATGGCCGTTGGTTGATCTTGTCTCCCTACGACCGTCACCTGTTGATGCAATCTAGCATCGCTCAAGCCTACTTCACTGGCGATCAATCCAGCACCATCCGTACTGGCAAGATCGGCATGTTGGACCGCTTCAGCGTGTATGTGTCTAACTTGCTGCCTCGCGGCGCTGCTGGTAAGGCATTGGTGTCTGGCTTGACCGACACTTCCACCGGTGGTTCTGTGAACAACGCCAAGGCTCGCCGTACCATGATCGCTGGTACTAAGGCTGCTGTGTCGTTCGCGATGACCGTGAACAAGACTGAGCCCCTGCGTAACCAAACAGACTTCGGCGACATCGTTCGCGGTTTGGCTGTGTACGGTCGCAAAGTGGTGAAGCCACAAGCTTTGGTGGTCGCACAAGTTGGCTCTGCCAGCTAAAAACTGAGGGGCTTCGGCCCCTCTTTTTGAACTCAATTTTTTGGAGATTTCTCATGCCTAACGTTACTTCTTATGGCCGCTTAGTCGGCGGTGTCACCACTGGTTTGACAGCTGGTACAACTCAAACTGCTGCTGGCGCTACCGCGCTGACCGGCGCTCTGAACACTGTTACTACTGTTGCAGCTGACAATGACGGCGTGATCTTGCCTGCTGGCCGTGGCCAAGGCGACGTGGTCATCGTTGCTAACCTCGACGCAGCTCAAGACATCAAGGTGTATCCCAACACCGGTGGCACCATCAACGGCGCTGCTGCTAACACACCCTTGGTGGTTGGTCAGCAACAAGTTGTTCAGTTCGTGCAAATCGGCACTGACGGCTTGAGCTGGTTGGCGATCCTCGGCGCTGTAGCCACTCCTGCCTAATTGATGGCACAATAAAAGGGCCCTTCGGGGCCCTTTTTAACTTCTGGAGAACTTAATGACTGCACTTGAATTGATGGAGCGCCTCGGCGGTGAAATCGTGATGAACCGCGTTCGCGTGGTAGTGGACGGCAAAACTGTTGTCGCTGCTGTGTTGAACGGCACCGAGTGGGAGCCCACCGAAGAAGGCACAGCCCTGATGAATTTGCATTCGAACTTGGCCGCTGAAGAAGCAAAGCCAACAAAAACTCGCAAATCTAAATCTGCTCAGGTAGAATCCGTGGAAACACAGCCAGAGCAGGAACAGCAGGCTGAAACCGTCGAAACTGCTGAAGTTGCACCAGCAGAAACTGAACAACCTGCCGCCGAATAAGGTACGACCATGAAAGCTCTGAGCACGTTCTACTCACGAATTCTGCCGTTTTTACCCGGTTGCTCAGAGCCCATGGTGGATCAGGTGCTCATTGACTCAGCCATCGAGTTCTGTGAGAACTCGCTTGTGTTGCGCCAAAACCTCGACACCTTTTACACAGTCATCGGTCGTGCTGAGTACGACCTTGACCCACCAACATCACAGCACAATATCTCCCGCGTGGTGAGCGTTGCTGTCAACGGCACCGATTTAAGTGGTGGGTTGGCTGAAGCCATCCGCAACGATTTGCCCACGGCAAACTCTATCCCTCGCGGTTTCTACACAGACCGCACCGACAACACATTCACACTGCGTTTGTCACCTCCCCCAGACAAGAAATACCCAGTGGTTGTGGGCGTGGTGTTAGCCCCCGCAATCACCGCTACGCAGCTCGACGACGACCTGTACAACACATGGATCGAGCCGATCGTCAATGGTGCCTTGTCGCGCGCCATGATGGTCCCTGATCAGCCTTTCACAAATTTTGCCCGCGCTCAACAGTTGATGGAAGCCTCGGCACAAAAGACAGTCAAGGCGCGTACCGAAGGTAACTACGGCTTCGTGCGCGGCTCCATGCGTGTGCGTGCACGCCCATTCGCTTGAGGTAGACCATGGCATTCTCAGCCCAAAACGTCCTAAAACGCGTGGTGATCACGCTCCAAGACGCCAACGCCGTGCGTTGGCCAACAGCCGAACTTGTGCGCTACCTCAACGACGGTCAGCGCGACATCGCGCTTGTGCGCCCCGATGCAACCGCAGTGACAACCACCATGGCTTTGGCTGGTGGTGCGCGTCAAACGCTGCCCTCGGCTGGCGCTAAGTTGCTCGAGATCATCCGCAACACCGCCGGTACCAAGCGTGCCGTGCGCCTGACAACTCGCACTGTGCTCGACGCTCAAGTGCCAAGCTGGTACAACCTCACCGGTGTGACCGAAATCAAGCACTACACATTCGATCCACGCGAGCCTCGCAACTTCTATGTGTACCCACCCGCAGCCTCGTCAAACGCGTCTGTGGAGCTGATTTACTCGGCGTACCCAACCGACATCACCGAACCCGGCGGCAGCGCCTTGTACACGGATGTGACTGGCAACGTCAGCGTGGCGGACATCTATGTCAACGCGTTGGTGAACTACATCTTGTACCGCGCTTACAGCAAGGATTCTGAGAACGCGATGAACGCGCAGCTTGCTGCTAGCTTCTACCAGCTCTATCAAAACCTGCTGAACACTGAGTTGAGTGGCACAGCAGGCGTGGCACCGAAGGATTAATCATGGCTGAAAAAATCAAACTCGTTCAAGGCGACACACGTCCTGCGATCGTGGTCACACTTACAGACGACACCACCAGCGAGGCCATCAATATCACCGGTGCCACCGTGGTGATGCGTTTTCGCGCCGTGGGCGGCACCACCCTTCAAGCCACGATTACCGGTTCTGTGACCGATGGCGCTGCTGGTCAATGCGCTTTCTACCCTTCGTCGGCTCCCGAGATGTTGACCGGCGACGCTGGCGACTATGAGGGTGAGATCGAGATCACATTCTCGGACAACACCAAACAGACGGTTTACGACGTCATCAAGTTCAAGATGCGCGAGGACTTCTAATGCCCGCAAGCATCACGCCCAACGTCACAGCAGCTACAGTCTCGGTTGTAAAAGCCCGGGCTAGCGTGTCTGTTGTCGTCCCAGTTGTGGGCGTGACTGTTGCCGTACCTGTCGCGGACATTAGCTACATTTTGGTCGTCCCCTCGGCGTACGCCGACACAACCGGGCGCTTCAAGTATGTGGTTGACTCTGTGGTCATGTCGGACGCCAAGACTTTGTCGTTCACCAAGGCGGTCTCTGATGCGATCAGCGTTGCCGATAGCGCACCTGTGTTCAGTGTCAACAAGGGCCTTTCAGACAGTGTGACTATGAGCGATGCGTTCACTCGCACGCTGGTGTACATCCGCAACTTTGCCGACAGCGCCAACATCACAGACGCTGCTGCGTTCTCGGTGGTGAAGGCACTGGCTGATCTCGCTTCGGTATCTGACTCAGCTACGCGCACACTGGCCAAATCACTGTCTGATGGCGTGGCCATGAACGATGCGTTCGATGCTACAGACGGGTCACAGTGGGCGTTTACAAAGGGCGTCAGCAACGTTGTGTTGATGTCTGATACACGCACAACTGCGTTCTCCAAAGCACTGACTGAGACGCTCAGTTTGTTGGAAAGTATCACGCTCGATGTCACCAAAAATCTGGCCGACAGTGCTACCATTAGCGATGCGTATGCAGCCAGTGTCAGCCTGACAAAAGCGGAGACAGTTTCTCTAGCAGATAACGCCGCGATTTCGTTTGTGTTGGCACCACGCGCCGATTCTGTTTCTGTGTCGGACACCTCGACACGAACGCCCCAAAAGGGCTTGTCTGAATCTGCGTCGGCTGACGACGCCGGATACCTGTATTCGCAGGGGTACTGCGATTTAACCTACTTCGCATCCGATTACGTCGGCGCGTACAGAACCTTTTAGGAGTAAACATGCTTCAGGAAAACATCAAAGTCACCGGCAATGTGTTGGTGCAATTGTTCGACAAAGACGGCAACGTCAAAGACAAGCGCGAGATCAAGAACTTGGTCGTCACCGCTGGTAAGGGCTTCATTGCCGCGAGCATGCTCAAGACCACCACCAACTCACCCGCAGCGATGAGCCACATGGCCATTGGCTCGAACAACACCGCAGCTGCCAACGCAGATACTGCCTTGGGTACCGAACTCGGTCGTGTGAGCTTGGCTTCTGCAACTAACTCTGGCGCAGTGACCACTTACACCGCAACATTCCCTGCTGGTACCGGCACCGGTGCTGTTGTGGAAGCTGGTGTGTTGAACAACTCAACTGGTGGCACATTGCTTTGCCGCACTGTGTTCGCTGTGGTGAACAAGGGTGCTGACGACGCCATGAGCATCACATGGGCGATCACCGTCTCCTAATAGGAGGTTGACATGTCTACGCTAACACTTCGCAACGTCAAGGGTTCGCCCTTAACAAACACTGAGGTTGATGACAACTTTTCGAACTTGAACACAGACAAGGTAGAGAAGTCGAACAACCTCAGCGATCTGGCGAGCACGTCGACTGCGCGGACAAACTTGGACGTGTATAGCACTACAGAGGTTCAAGAGCAGGCGATCGCGTTCGCTATCGCTCTTGGGTAAGGAAATACCATGGCATTCAAATCAAAAGTAACCGCAAACATCGGCACCTCGGGTAGCCCCTCTACCGTCTCAGCGACGGTGGGTTCTGGCACGACCCACACGCTGGTCGGTTTGTCGTTGGCCAACACCACATCAGCAAACATCACGGTGTCTGCAAAGCTGGTCAAGGCTGACACATCAAATGCGTTTTTGGTGAAGGATGCCACGGTGTTGCCCGGCGGTGCGCTCGCCATCGTTGGTGGCGATCAAAAACTAGTGCTTGAGGCTGGTGACTCCGTCACGGCCTATGCCAGTGCAGGTACCTCAGCCGACGCAGTTGTGTCATACCTCGTCTAAGGAGTAGTCCATGGGAATGATCGGCAACAGCCTAGCCCAAGGTCTCATCAGCGGGGCCAACATCCAAGACGGTACGGTCGATACACCGGACATCAAAGATAGCGCTGTCACGGCTGCAAAGATTGCTTCGGCAGTGGTCACACCTGCCAAGATGGATTTCAGCGCTGGCACCGCCAACGGCGTGTTGTTCCTCAACGGCAGCAAGGTCGCTTCGAGCGGTTCTGCATTGGTATTTGATGGTACGAATTTCGGTGTTGGTACTTCGAGCCCAAATAAACCACTTGATGTTGTGATCAGCGCCACAGGCGATCAGAGCATGGTTAGCCTGAGAACAACAGGTGCCAGTGGACAAGGATTATTGCTTGGTGTTAATACCACCAACTCGGTTACTACCATCAAGAACAACGCTAGCTCTACTTATGGCATGGCTTTTTACGCCGGTAGCGGTAGTGCTGAGCATATGCGACTTGATTCTGCTGGCAATTTGGGTGTTGGCACGACAACCACGGGCGGCAACCGCTTCATTTCCAGATACAACACAGGCGGCACAGACCCTACTGAATCAATCGGCGCATTTGTTCTTGGCAATGATGCTACATTCACCGGTGGCATTCTTCGAGTAAAAAACGCTGGGAATCGGGGTGCGCGAGGGCATGCTAATGGATCAGGCCTGTTTAATTTTGAGTTTAGCGATGCCGCTGGAGCTTCGCTGGATAAAGACGGTGTCTTCTGTATTGGTAAAACCGGCTGGAATCATAATAGTGGATTCGCTTATCATCCTGCGTTGTATAGCTCTGGTGTAGGTGTTTTAGAATTAGCGGCCAATTCTAATTCAAACAGCCAAACTGCATTACAGCTCTATTCTAATTCTGATTCAACATACAAGTTCTATGTCCAGTGGGATGGCGAAACTTATATCGCGGGCCCACTAAAGCTTGCGCAACCAACCAACGCAAAAAACGAAATCAAAGTTGGCTCGTTGCCTTCGTGGGGCACTTCCGGCAAGACATTCTTTACTGCTGTTGGCGAATACGGATATTCAAATAACGGCCTAATTCTGCAATGCGGCTACGACGACGGCGGCGACGTTGGTGGTATCAAGATCACTGACGATGGCATCTGCATGTGGGGCGCGGGCGATGAAGACTTGCTTCGCATCTACAACGAGGACAGCAACGTCCTCGCACTCCAAATTGCGGACAACAATAACGCCGTGTTCTCCGGCTCGGTCACGCCAAACTCAGACGAGAGTCTAAAAACAAATTGGCGTGATGTTTGTGAGGATTTTGTTGAGCAGCTTGCCAACCTCAAGCACGGTATCTACGACCGCACCGACATGACAGAAAAAGACGGTACGCCTTATACCCAAGTGGGTGTCGGTGCGCAGTCCTTGGAAACCTTCTTCCCCGAAGGCGTTTACCGTAGCAAAACTACCGGCCTTTTGGGCGTAGATTACGGCGGCGTTGCCATGGTTTCTGCGGTCGAGCTGGCGAAAGAAGTCGTTGCCCTTAAAGCCATCATCGAATCCCTGACAGAACGCATTACTGCGCTGGAGACCCCATAAATGTCCTACATCGGAAATTCCCCCGGCGTCGCGTCGCAGCGTGTAGAAACCGCGTTCACGGCGACATCGAACCAAACAGCGTTCACACCCTCGAGCGGTTACACGCTCGGGTACTGCGACGTGTATCAAAACGGTGTCAAGCTCGTCAACGGCGACGACTACACAGCATCTGACGGTGCAACAGTTACGCTCACCACCGGTGCAGCATCGGGTGACTCCATCGTCATCGTGGCATCGTTCCCACGCGGTTTGTCTGACGGCTACCTCAAAGCTGAAGCTGATGCGAAATATGTCGCCCTGACAGGCGACCAGACCGTCGCTGGCGTAAAAACATTTAGCGGTAATGTTGGTATTGGTACGAGTTCGCCAGCAAGCGCATTACACCTTTCTGCCGCAAGTGCGGTAGCTATACAACTTGGTACAACCGGTTCAGGCGGCCGTGAATGGCGCTGGCAAACGGGCGATACAGCAAGTGGTTTGAATGGAGCAATTCGGTTATATGATGTAACTGGAACATCCGAGAGTATGCGTATCGACTCCAGCGGTAATGTTGGTATTGGTGTTACATCAACTGACGCAAGGCTGCAAGTTGCGGATACCTCACAAGACCTACAAATGCGTATCGGTACACCGTTTGCTGGGCTAGACCCAATTTTACGAATTCAGGGTAAAAATGTAGCAAACACAACAAACCGTTACGCAGATATCAAGCTTAATGCCGATTCTGGTTTGTTCACGATTACTGCACCAGACAACAACACCCCGAACATTGACGCCTTAAACATAGACTCCAGCGGTAATGTTGGTATTGGTACTACCTCTCCATCTACTTACACAACAACAACTTCTTCATTGGTTGTTGTTAGTTCATCAGCACCAAGCCTTTCTAACGGCGTAGTTGCAGTATGGGACGGAGCAACATCAGGCGGAGCCGCTGATGCTGGCGGAGTAGTTACCTTTGGTGGAAATGACGGTGTAACGGCTGCAAGAACATTTGGCTCAATAAAAGGTGGAAAAGAAAACAGCACATCAGGTAACTATGCTGGGTATTTAGCTTTTGCCACACGAACAAATGGTGTTGCTACTGCCGAGCGTATGCGTATCGACTCCAGCGGTATTGTTCTTGTCGGAGGAACTACTGCATTGCCGGCAGATCCCGGTTTAAATATTGACCCACCAAAGCTGGTTGTTGAAAGTGCTACTGGTGGAACAATCGGGGTATTTCGAAACGACACAACAGTAGGAACCGGTAATAACATTGGTGCTATTGGATTTTATGGAAACGACACAACCAGCAACACGCCTACTTGTCTCGCTTTTGTTCAAGCTGAGGGAGGTGGTACACACAATCCCGGAGATAACCCAACTAGTTTAGTGTTTGCAACTACGCCTGACGGAAGTTCAACTGCTGCTACGGCAATCAAAGTTTTATATGGTGGCGGTTTATTAATTACACGAGATGCAGTTACATCTCCTGTAGCTGGTGACGGTAATGTATTCAGCGGTACTTATGCGGCTGCGCAGGTAAGCACAAACACAAACGTGGCAAGTGTTTCATTTGGAACTTGTCAGTATATGCGTGTTGGTAGTGTTGTTACTGTAAGTGGTCAAATTGCTATTACTGCAACCACAGCAGCAACAGATACTATTGTACAAATGTCTTTACCAATTGCAAGCGCTTTTTCCACTTCAAGACAACTTGGTGGAACTGGACTTGCAATTACAACTCCTTACGGTACAAACACTCTATCTGTTCACGCATCATCAACAAACGATTGTGCTGAACTTCGCTTAAAGCCAAGTGTTAATACTTCATTGACGTACAACTTTTCATTCACATATCAGGTGATCTAAATGGTTGATTCATACACATTGAACTGGGCAGAAAACAAACTCATCATTACTTTCGATGACGGAACAACCCGTGAGTACACACAAGCAGAGAAAGATCAGTACCTCGCTGACTATCCTGACCGTGTTGCTGACGTTGAAGCAATGGGTTGGTAACATGACAGACCACCAAACAGAAACAGCAACACCTGCTACTGTCAGCTTAGTTTTGCAAGCTGCTGAAATTGCAACATTGAAAGGCACACCATGAGCCGCGCATCAACACTAGCAAAAGCCATTGGGGCTGATGGCACTCTGAACGTCTCTGACGTTGCTGGCCTAGCCGCTGTCGCGTCCAGCGGTTCTGCATCCGACCTGTCCACAGGTACGCTGCCTATTGCTCGTATCGCTGACGGAGCTGTTACTTACGCCAAGCTATCGAGCGATGTGCAAGGCGACATGAATCAGTTCAAGAACCGCATCATCAACGGTGCGATGACATTTAATCAACGAGGCGCGGCTTCGTCAAACTCAGTGGTCAACGGCACATTTTATGTGGACAGATTTCTTTCGTATTCATCAACTGCGTACGATTATCTGATTGGACAGAACTTAAACTCAATCACTCCCCCTGCTGGGTTTGTAAATTACTTGGGCGTACAGTCTGCAATTTCCACATCGCCCGGTTCAGGCGACTACCACTTTACAGCACAGTTGATTGAAGGCAACAATGTGGCAGACCTATCTTGGGGGTCTGCAAATGCCAAAGCAATTACTGTTTCGTTTTGGGTCCGAAGCTCTTTAACCGGAACCTTTGGCGGCGCTATCAATAACTCCGCGTCAAACAGAAGTTACCCATTCAGCTATACCATCAGCTCTGCTAACACTTGGGAGCAGAAATCAGTCACCATTCCGGGAGATACTACTGGAACATGGCTGACAACCAACGGTATTGGGATGTATGTCCGCTTTACTTACGGTTCTGGGTCTACCCGTTCAGGTACGGTGAATACTTGGGCAGCGGCCAACTATGATGGGCCAACTGGCGCAACCGCTGTAACAGCAACAAACGGCGCTACTTGGTACATCACAGGACTTCAGGTTGAAGTAGGCAGCACAGCCACATCGTTTGATTACAGACCTTATGGTACTGAGTTGGCTTTGTGTCAGCGGTACTTTCAATCATTTAAAAGAGCAGGGGAAGATAACAACCAAGGGTGGCTTGCTACTTCATACAATGCAAACAATATTTATATGCCGATTCAATTTTTTACGATAATGAGACGAGTTCCAGATGTATTGTCAGGAGGCACTTGGCGAACAAGACAAAGTAATTTAAATACTTTTACCGCTAGCTTTGGTTATCAACAAAGTGGTACAGGTGGGTGCATTCTGGCTCAGACAGCAAGCACCAATGCAGCTAACAGTGTTTTCTGGGTTGAACCTGACGGATCATACTCAACGGCGTATTTGGCTTTTAACGGGGAGCTGTAAATGTATAAGTTAGTGAATAATATTGATGGTGTAGCTACAAGCATTTTGAAATTGGTAGCCGGAGGTTCGATTTGCTTCGCGCTTGGGTCTGGTAGCCCAGAAGAAGACGAATACCAAAAATGGCTGGAAGAAGGCAACACGCCAGAGCCTGCTGACGAGGTACCAGAATGAGCGACATGATCTCAACTACCGAAGCGAAGTTGCAGACGCACGAGGCCATCTGCGCACAGCGCTACGAGCACATCACGCAAACGCTCGATAAGGGCGACAAGCGTATGAGCAAAATCGAATACTCGATCTGGGCGGTGCTGGCTGCTGTGTTGCTCGGCCCCGGTGCGGCTGCTGAGTTCTTCAAGCGATTGATCGGCCTGTAATGTGGACCCGTTCACACTCCTCATGGCAGCCCAAGGCATTGTGGCTGGAATCCGTCAGGGGTGCGAATTGCTCTCTCAAGGCAAGCAAGAGATCACCAAGCTCAAGAAAACCGTCGAAGGGGGCGTAGCCGATGCTAAAGCGATTTACTCAGAAGTTGCGGGACTTTGGAGCTGGATTACGGGCCTATTTGGTGCCAAGCCAGCCGCCAAGCCCACAGCAACCGTCGCCCCCGCAGCCACCCCTGCAAAGCCCAGCAGAATCAACTACAAGCCAAAGCCAGCCGAGCAGCTCACCTACGAAGAGTACCAAACCCAAGCGGTCCACAAAATCTGTGAGCAGCTCAAGCAGTTCTTTGAAATCCGCCGACAGCTCATCGAATACTGCCACCAGCTCGAAGAAGAAAGCAAAACCACGTCAGACATCGAAGGGGCGGCGCTAGACAGAATTCAGATTGAAATGCAGCTTGAACAAATGACTGTACA
>JACCDM010250416.1_pt1 | contig 14563 bp, 13 predicted proteins | sample 7445851 | NCBI WGS metagenome assembly JACCDM01 (sample SAMN15323438, study PRJNA562643) | freshwater metagenome | isolation source: river surface water | place: USA:Blue River Watershed | collected 2017-08-16
AAGGAGAACCCGTTGTTCCGCCGCGGCGAGCGAGGCGGCGAGGTTCACGGCGGATGTGGTCTTTCCGACCCCGCCCTTCTGGTTGGCAATCGCGATGATTCTGGCCACGTGGCGCTACCGGAGATCTCTGGGGGAGGGTCGGCCACAACGCCGACGGGGTGACCGAGAAGTATACCCGTTCACCCCATTGCCGACCAGCGAATGTTTCACGTGAAACTTGTCGACAGGTTGGGCACAGAGAGTCAACAATTACCGTGGAATACGGGGAATATATCCCCAGAATGTCTACGTAAACGGCGTCCTTCGGCTTCCTTAGGGCTGCCCATAGCTGAATCGCGCCGTCACCATCACCACGACCTTCAGCGTCCCCGCCTCGATTGGGGTCGGGGTGTCCGCGACGGCCGCGCCACGGGCCATCATCAACTGGGGCCCGAATTCCATCTGGGGGACGGCTGGGGCGCCGGAGCTCAGCTCGATGACCCCGACGATCCGCCCGCCCGCCGCCATCGCCATCGCGTCTGCATCCTGGCGCGCCCGCTGGACGGCCGCGCGCAGGGCCTCCCGCCGCACCTGCTCGGTGGTGGAGGCGAAGAACTGCAGCCCATCCACCTGGTTCGCACCCTTGGCGAGCCCAGCATCCATCACGGTCCCGACGAGCGCAATCCGCCGGATCTCCACCCGCACCCCGTTCCGTGCCACGTACCCCGTGATGGTCGGGCGGCCTCCCTGGCTCGGGTACTCGTACTCCGCCTGGACGCTCACCCCGACGGTCTGGATTTGGGTCGCGGGGATCCCGAGCTTCGCGAGGGTGTCGAGGATCGTGGTCTGGATGCGGGCGTTGTCGCTCCCGGCCTGCGCCGCGGTGCGGGCCCGGGTCTCGATGGCGAGGGTGAGTCGCGCGCGGTCGGGGATGACGTCGACCTCCTCGGTGGCGCTCACGACGATCTGGCCCGTGGGCATCGATGTCGGCCTCGACGTGGGCATCGACGCGGGCATTGGTACCGCCGGCGGGCGCGGGCTCGGCGGCGGGGTCGTCCCCTGCGCGCCGAGTGACCTCGATGGTGTCATCGGCAGGGCGGTGGCGATCGCGAGGAGGGTCAGCGGAACGACTCGGCGCATCGGCGGCTCCATTTTAGTTGCAATGTGATACCAATTACACGGTGCACGGCACCGGTGCTCCAGCTCCGCTGCTCATTCGCTCGATGATACCCGGGTCAGTCGATGGCGCTCCACCTCGAGCACCAGGTTCTGCAGGTCCGCCGGACTCACGCCGGGGATGCTCGCCGCCTGTGCCAACGTCGCGGGACGACGCGCGGCGAGCTTCTGCCGTGCCTCCACACTCAGGGACCGCATCGCCAGATACACCGCATCCTCGGGGAGCGGGACCTCGCCCATCCGCTGGAGCCGCGCGGCGGCGGTGCGCTCGCGGGCGAAGTACCCGGCGTACTTGATCTCGAGGTCGGCGGCCCGCACCGCCTCACGTCCCAGGTCGGCGCCGACCGCCATCGCCTCGAAGAGTGGCTGTAGCGCGACCTTCTGCCGCTTCGCGACCTCGATGATCGGCATCGCGTGCGCCAATGCCCGCTCACCGACGGCGGCGAGGACCGGCGCCGCGGCGGCCGGGGTCACGCTCGTCCGGTGCGCGAGCGCCATCGCCTCCGCCTCGTCGGCGAGGCGCCGCTGGCCGCGCGCGCGCTCCGTGTCGGCGAAGAGGCCGAGGGCCTCCGCCGTCGGGAAGAGCCGCCCCATCGCGTTGTCCTGCCGGACGGTGAGCCGGAACTCCGACCGGGAGGTGAAGAGGCGATACGGCTCATCCACCCCACGTGTCACGAGGTCATCGACGAGTACCCCGATGTACGACGTCTCCCGCCCGAGGACGACGGGATTCAGGGCGAGCGCGTGCGCGGCGGCATTCAATCCCGCCACGACGCCCTGCCCCCCGGCCTCCTCGTAGCCAGTGGTACCGTTGATCTGGCCGGCGAGAAAGAGCCCCGGCACGGCGCGCGTGGCGAGGGTGGGGTGCAACTGTGTCGGCGGCACGTAGTCGTACTCGATCGCGTAGCCGGGGCGCGTCATCACCGCCTGCTCGAGCCCGGGAATCGCGTGCAACAGCTCGAGCTGCGCCTCCACAGGGAGCGAGGTCGAGAGTCCGTTGACGTAGAGCTCGTGCGTGTCGAGCCCTTCGGGTTCGAGGTAGAGCATATGCCGCGGCGCGTCGGCGAAGCGGAGGATTTTGTCCTCGATGCTCGGGCAGTAGCGTGGGCCGCGCGACCCGATCGCGCCGCCGTACATCGCCGACTCTCCGAGCCGCGTCTGCACCACCGCCTTCGCGGCCTCTTCGACATAGGTGATCCAGCAATCCACCTGCGCCGGATGGCGCGTCCGGTCCCCTGCGCGGCGCGGCGTCTCCCAGAAGGCCGACCACGAGAAATCGAAGTCCTCGATCTCGCTCCCTTGGGGTTCGAGGCGGTCGAGGGCGACGGAGCGGCCGTCGATCCGCGGCGGCGTCCCGGTCTTGAATCGCGCGGTCTCGAGCCCGAGCTCGGCGAACTGCTCGGCGAGGGTGGTGGTCGCCGCCTCGCCGGCACGGCCGCCCGGGGTGCTCATCGTGGTGCCGATATGGATGCGGCCACGGAGGAAGGTCCCGGTGGTGATGACCACCGCGGGCGCGTCGAAGCGACGCCCCTCCGTGGTCTCCACCCCGTCGATGCCGCCGTTCGGGCCGAGGAGTAGCCGCGCGGCGGTACCCTGCAGGGTCACCACATTGGGCTGTGCCTCGACGAGACTGCGCACAGCGCGGCGGTAGAGCCCGCGGTCGGCCTGTGCGCGCGGGGCCCAGACGGCGGGCCCCTTGCCGCGGTTCAGCATCCGGAACTGGATGGTCGCGAGGTCGGTGGCGCGGCCCATCACCCCGCCCAGGGCGTCGATCTCCCGGATGACGGTCCCTTTGGCGACCCCACCCATGGCGGGGTTACACGAGAGCTGACCGATGGTCTCGAGCGAGGTGGTCAGGAGCGCCACCCGTGCCCCGCGCCGAGCGGCCGCGACGGCGGCCTCGGTGCCCGCGTGCCCCCCGCCGATCACGATGACGTCGAACCGAGCCATCCTGGAAATGTATCCGAGGTCCACAACGCACCAGATTCGCTGAGATGCGCCCGCCGTCACCCTGCTGGCTGACGGCGCACCTGCCTCACGGCGCACCTGCCTAACGGCGCACCTGCCTTACGGCTGTCGCGTGAAGGTGACGTCCCGCACACGCGCTGAACCCGAGTGCATCTCGGTCACAGTGCCGCGCGCGTCTCGAACGAACCAGATCGTCCCGAGCCCGGCCCCTCCGGTGAAGGCATCGCGATAGACCGGGGTGAGTGTGGTCTGCACCGCGCCGCGCACTGACGCGACGAGGCGCAGCTCGCCGACGCTGATGGGGTCTGGTTTGTCGGAGGGCGGCAGTGGAACCTCGTCGACTCCTATGCGAATACGCGCACGCACGCGGCATTCCGGGCTGTCCTCGAGCGCGGTGGCGTCATCGGCGGGACCTCCGCCGGCGCGACGATCCAGGGCGCCTACCTCGTCCGCGGCGCCACGACCGGCTCAGACGTCGTGATGACCGACGAGCCGAATCATCAGGAGGCGTTGGGCTTCCTGCGGCGTTCCGCGATCGACCAGCATATCGACGCCCGCAACCGCTGGGATGATCTCATCCCCGTTATCCGTCGATTCCCCGACCTTCTTGGCATCGGGCTCTCCGAGGGCACGACGATTGTGGTGCGCGGGGACCGGTTCGAGGTGATCGGCCGATGGAAAGTCGCCGTGCACGACAACACCCGGGCGGTGCAGCCCTGGGAGAAGTCGTGGTTCGTCCTCAACGCGGGCGACGTCTACGATATGCGGACCCGAAAGGTCGTGTCGTACGGAGCGACACCACGGGGTGGTCGCTGACGAGGAGAACCGCGTACGCCGCCGCGGTCCCCGTGCCATCGGTGGGGCCTTCGCGGCCACCGAATCCCTACGCCGTCCGCTCCACGAACAGCCCCATCGTAAACCCTGCACCGTGGCTCGTCCGGTTGGACCCCGCATTGAAGAGCGGCCCGCGTGACGTACGCACCCAGAACGACAGCGGCGTCAACGTGTGATCCCCGGCTCGGCGCGCCCAGATGCACCGCACTTCCGTCCCGACATTCGTGAGACGCTGATCGTCGTCGGAGGGAGTTGTGTACCCCGTCGGTACGGGCACCCACATCCCGTAGGTGAACCGCTGCTGCAGGATCCAGTGCGAGCGCTCCGTTGCCGGGATGCGCTGTACCACATCCGGCGTCACGTCGAGGTGGACGGCGTTGCCCCCGAACCCTTCGACCCGCTTGAGCACATAGCCAGTTAGGTCACCAGATAGGATCTCGGCGGGCACCCGATCAAGTGGTGTCGTCTTCGGCACGCTCGGCATCATCATCCCCGTCATCATCCCCTTGTTGACCAGGAACTGGTCGGCGGGTGGCGGCCAGATCTCGACCCCGGCCTCGCGTGCACGCCGCAACGAGAAGGGCAAGGGCGGACCGAGTCGTACCTCATCGAACAACATCCGATTGTACATCCGTCGGATGGGTAACCGACCACCGGCCCCGTCGGGTCGGTAGAGACGACCGTCGGCGTCCTGGGTGATCGTGTGCGCATCCACGATGGGGATCCCGAGGGTTCGCTGTGTCGCCCGGAACTCGGTGAGGATATGCTGGTGCGCGAGTCGCACATCGACCATCGCGCAGACGTCGGGCGCGTGGCCACCGGTGATGCAGGCGCGTATAAACTCGAGGTAGGCCGTGCTATCCATCCCGGTGATGGTCCAATTGAGCCGTGTCGCCTCCGTGCGTCCGAGGACGGACATCGCGACGGCCACCCACGACTCCCCGTGATGCAGGTTCTGGATGAAGTGCGCCGGCACCGATTGCACCTCCACCAGTCGGACGGAGTGGTCGGGTTGCACGGCGAAATCGGCGAGGATGATGTGCGGCACGTCATCGACAGGTGATCGCCAGTCCTCCGGGACCGTTGACAGATCCGGCCGTGTCGCGCGTCGTTGCTGCACGATGTGCGCGATCACCATCTCGGAGGCACCGAGGAGGTCGCGGGTCAGTCGAGGCGGGAAGAGGACCGGCTGATCCGCCCACCGGAACCACGCTTCGCCGCAGTGGCGGTGCATCCTCTCCAGGAATGCCGCCCGATCGGCGGCGGTCAGGGAGGCAGTCAGCGTGGCCTGTTTGGCCAGCACCTCCTCGTCTGGTGGAGATTGGTCGACGGCGGGCGACGATGCGGTGGGGTTCATCTGAGGCGATGTGGGACTCGTCATCGGCCCTCCGGGCGAGGATGCGCGATCGTAAACATTCCCCAATGCGTCCGAGATCTCCACCACTACACTCGGTGTAGTCGTCGCGGTGCCGCAGCCAGCGTATCTTCCGGAAATGCCGCTCAAGGTCCCCGCCACCGCCCCGACCCTCCTCATCCGCCGTCCGGCGTTCGAGGCCGCGCAGCTCACCCGTGCCGCCATCGACCGATGGCTCACCCTCACCGCGGACGAGTTCCGGGTGGAGGGCGACCTCATCGTGGTCGGTCCCGTCTATGACGATGCGGCGCTGCAGGAGCTGGTGACGGCGCTCGAGGAGGAGGGGTTGGTCTACTTCGACGACTTCTTCGAGCTCAGTGGGAACTGGCCGGCGTGGCTCGCGGTCTGGGCGACGGCCGAGCGCGGCGCCTGATCCGCAGCGCCTGAGGCGCCTGACCTACAGCGCCTGATCTGCGGCGCGAGGCACCGATTCGGTCTCGCGCGGACCGTCCTCACTCGCTGGTGCGCGGTGTCCGCCGCGCGGCCCCGCCCCGCAACACCTCGCGGAAGAACGCGATCGTCTCAGGCCACGCCTGCTGCGACGCGGTGAGGTTCGCAGGCTGCTCCTGCGCCCGCAGGAACCCGTGCCCTGCCCCTTCGTAGACCTTGCTCGTGAAGCGTCCGCCGATCGCGCGCATCGTGGAGTCGGCCACCGGTATCGTCGCATTCACCCGCTGGTCGTTGCCGCCATAGAGCCCGAGCACCGGGACCTTCACCTTGGCGATCTCGGCCGCCGCGGGCGACGAGCCATAGTAGACGACGGCGCCGCCGAGTTCCGGCGCGCCGAAGACGGCGTGGTTGAACGACGCCGTCCCGCCCCAGCAGTACCCGACCACGCCGTATCGACGCACCGCCGCCGGCAGGGACATTCCATAGTTCGCCACGGCGCGCACCATCGCGTGCATCTTCTCTGGCGTCACGTTGCGGATGAGGGTGCGCGCCTGGTCGTACGCGAGCGAATCGGTCGTCGCGCCCCCGCGCTCCATCGAGAGGAGGTCGGGCGCGATCGCGATGTACCCCTCCGCGGCCAGCTGGTCCGCCACCGCACGCACCCAGGTCGAGAGCCCAAAAATCTCGTGGATCACAACGACGACCGGGGCGTTTCGGTTCACCTCGGGGTAGACGACCCATGCGGCGATCGAATCGCGGCTCCCCGCTGCGGTCGGGATCATCGCCCACTCCGCGTGTCGCGGGGACTGCTGGAGTCGCGCGGCGGCATCGGCGGCACCGGCGGCGATGCCGCGACCGGGCTGGGCGGTGTCTGTCGCTGGGGTGGTGGCGTTTCGCGCGGCGAGCAACGCCCCACTCAGGGCCAAGATCATCACACCGGTCGTCGGAATCCGCATTCGTCTGTGCTCCAGGAGAGGTGCGAGAGGAAAGAAGCGAGTAGGTGCGTCGTGGGGCGCGAAGATCGAACTTCGGTCGAGTCTCCGTCGATCGTCAGTCGAGCTGGTCCAACCAGTGGGCGACGCGCCCTTCCATATAGTACTCCGGCTGCCACGGGGCGCCGTTCACCCACCCGACGTGCCCGCCGCGCGGCGTGAAGTCGGTTGTCAGGCGTGGGTTCACTCGCGCGACCGCCTGCACCTGATCGAGCACCGCGGCGGGGAGGAAGGGATCGTCCACAGCGCTGAAGAGCAGTGTCGGCACGTGGATCGCGCCGAGGAAGCCGAGTGAACTCGATCGGGTGTAGTAGTCATCGGCGCCGGCGAAGCCGTGCGCGGGGCCGGTGAAGGCGTCATCGAACTCCCAGAAGGTCCGTGAGGCTGCCACCCGCGCCGCATCGACCGGCAGCGATGGATGGCGCGCCAGCGTCTCCGCTGCCTTCCGTCGCAGGGTGCGCACGAAGTGCCAGACGTAGACCTGTGAGAACCCGCGCTCGAGATGCCGGCTCCCGGCCCCGAGGTCGAAGGGCGTGGAGATCGCCGCGGCACGGCGGATCTCCGTCGGCACCTGCGCCCCCTGCTCGCCGAGCCACTTGCAGAGGACGTTCGCGCCGAGGGAGATGCCGGTGGCGACGATCGGCCGGCCCGGTTGCTCGGCGATGAGCCGACGGAAGAAAGCGTCGGCGTCCTGGGTCTCGCCGGAGTGGTAGAGCCGCGGCCGCTCGGGGATGCGCCCGTCGCAGGTACGGAAGAGCAGCAGGGCCGCCCCCCACCCGCGCGCACGCGCCTGATGCATCAGCCCCTGCGCGTACGTGGAGCGGATCGAGCCTTCGAGGCCGTGGAAGACCGTGAGTACCGGGGCGTCGGGGGTCCGTCCATCGAGCCGTGCGACGGAGACCGACGCACCGTCGGGCATCTCCCATCGCTCGATCCGGGTGTGGGCCGGCGCGAGGCGACGCGCGAGCTTCCCCCATACGGTCGGGAGATGCGGGCCCGGAAGCCACCAAGCGGGTCGGAACGGCGGAGGCGTGGACGTGGACATCGACTCGATAGATTCTAACGGCGCACCGGCGCTTCGCGTTCGCGCCGTGCACGTCCCGTGTTCCGTCTCGAGCCTTCAGCGTCCCTTCCCGTGGAAGTCCAGATCTTCGGTACCCAGAAGAGCCAGGATACCCGCCGTGCCCTCCGGTTCTGGAGCGAGCGGCGCGTGAAGGTGCACTTCGTCGACCTGAAGGAGCGCGCCGCGAGCAAGGGCGAGCTCCAGCGCTTCGTGCAGAAGTTCGGGCTGACGGCCCTCATCGATAAGACGAGCAAGCGCTACCAGGACCTCGGGCTCGGCGCCTCGCGCCTCTCCGACGAGCGGTGGCTGACCCTGCTCACCGAGGAGCCCCTGCTCCTCGCGCAGCCTCTCACCCGGTGGGGCGGGAAACTCACCCTCGGCCTCGCCGAGTCAGACTGGGCCGCGTGGGTCGCGGCGGAGCGTGGCACGTGATCTGGGCCTGGGGTGGCTTCCTTCTGTTGGTCGGCGTGATCCTCGCGCTCGACCTCGGCGTCTTCAATAAACAGTCGCACGCGCCGACGCTCCGCGAGGCGCTGATCTTCACCGCCGGGACGATCATCCTCGCCGGCCTCTTCGCCGTGGCGCTGCGCGTCGGCTACGATGCGCACTGGTTCGGGCTTGGCGCCCACGTGGATGCCGTCGACGGCGTCATCAACGACGGTCGCACCGCGATGCTGAAGTTCCTCACGGGGTACGTGGTGGAGCTCAGCCTCTCGATGGACAACGTCTTCGTCATCGCGCTGATCTTCGAGCACCTCAAGGTGCCGCTGATGTACCAGCACCGCGTGCTCTTCTGGGGGATCCTCGGCGCCCTCGCGATGCGTGGCCTGATGATCGGGATCGGCGCGCAGCTGGTGGCGCGCTACCACTGGGTGCTCCTCGTCTTCGGTGTCTTCCTCGTGATCACCGGCCTGCGGATGCTCTTCGCTGACGAGGCCGCGGAGGAGGCGCAGGTCGAGAGCTGGGTCACGCGATGGTTGCGTCGGCACTTCCCCGTCACCGATCAGTTCCACGGCGAGCGCTTCCGTGTGCTCCTCGACGGGCGCACCGTGCTCACCCCGCTCGCCGTCGCGCTGGTGCTGGTCGAGACGACCGACCTCATCTTCGCGGTCGACAGCATCCCGGCGATCTTCGCGATCACCGCGGACCCGTTCCTCGTCTTCACCTCGAACGTCTTCGCGATCCTCTGCCTGCGCTCGCTCTACTTCGGGCTCGCGGGGCTCATCGCGCGCTTCCGGCACCTCAAGGTCTCACTCGCGATCGTGCTCACGCTCGTCGGCGTGAAGATGCTCCTCGGCGAGCGCGTGCGGCATTGGCTGGGCGAGAACGCGAACCTCTATCTCCTGGCGCTGATCTTCCTGATCCTCCTCGGCGGCGGCGTGTGGAGCTGGGTGGCCGACCGTGGGCGCCCCCGCGACGCGCGAGACTAGCGCACGCCGCGGAGCTCCAGGAAGCGCGCTACCTCGTCCGGCGCCGTCACGACCTCGAGGTGGTCCGGCTTGAGCGCGAGTCGCACCACCACCGAATCGCCGCCCGCAACCACCGCAATGGCATCGGTGAAGTCGCACTTGGCGCGCGCTGTTTCGGGAAGCTCATACCCGGGGATCGCGCTGTACTGAATGGTGTGGTCAGGGCCGAGGTCGGGACGCGCCTCGAGCCAGGTCACGCCACGGAAGACGAGGACCTCGTTGGGCTGCGAGGTGAACGGCGAATCCACCGCGGGAATCGCCGTGGCATCGGTCACGTCGGGCCACCAGTCGGCCACGAGGCAGCTCACCTCGAACCCTGGCTCGATCTCGGCGCGGTCCACGTGCGCGCGCACCGTCCCACCCTCGCGGAGCCGGACGTGGACCTCCCCGTTGACGAGGGCCCACCCCGCCCATCCGCCGCGCAGGCGACGGAAGGCGTCGAGGGAATCGGTATCGGCGATGAAGGTGTAGTCGTGGCGCATCGGGGCGGGTGGGGAGCGGTCGGACGGAATCCTCGCGAATCCCGGGCGTCACGGGCAAGCGCGGCAGGGTAGGATTCTCTGAACCTATGGCATCACCTGCCTTTGCATCCCCTGTGCCTCAGACCAACCGTCTCCGCGGGCCGCGCCACGTGGTGGTGTGGCGGCGCTGCGCGCGCGTGTTGGGACTGGCACTGGCCATCGGAGCGACGACGGTCGTCGCGCAGGAGCCGACGAGCCGCGTAGAACGCGCAGAACGCGCAGAACGCGTTGGTGCCGTGCAGGCGCTCGTCGAGGCCGCTGCCCAGCTGAACCGCATCGTCCCCCCCGCCCTCGGCGGCTACCGTGCGCGCCTCGAGAGCGAGATCTCCATCGGCAATCGCCGCGCGGAAGGGATGGAGATGGCGGTCTCGCTGGAGCAGGTCGCGAGCGATCTGACCTGGGACCGCACCGGTGCCTACGCCCAGCGCATCATCGGCTACCGCACCCAGTCGCTCGGTACGAACGTCGCGACGATCGGGTTCTTCCGCTCGGGGTGGATCATCCCGTCGCTCTACGGCAATCGCCTCGCGCTGCTCTTCGGCCGCGACACGACCGAGGCGGGTCGACGCCGGCAGCAGCGGCAGGGACGCGATCCGCTGTACGCCGTGCATCCCTTGGCGACCGACCGCGCGCACTACTACACCTACACCGGGGGCGACACGGTGCAGATCCTGCGCACCCCCACCCGTGAGGTGCCGATCGTCCGTGTCACCGTGGCGCTCCGCCCCGACGTCCCGCCGGGCAGTGTGGTCTTCGTCGGCGACCTCGACCTCGACGCCTCCCGTGGGGCCCTCGTCCGGCTCCGTGGCTCCTTCGCCGTCATCCAGGCACCCGATCCTCAGCTCGGTCTGCTCCGGGCGGCGCGACCGGAGGGGATCGCGTACGTGGAGGCGGTGAACGCCGAGGTCGATGGCGCCTTCTGGCTGCCATCGTACCAGCGCTTCGAGGTGCAGGCCACCTCGGGGATGCTCGGGGAATCGCGCGGCGTCTTCCGGATCGTCACCAAGGTGGTGGATCGCGACATCACCGCGGTGCCCGTCGGCGTCACGGTCGGTGCGGCCGATGACACTCTCGCGGTCAAACCGTTTCGCCTGATCGTCGATGCGCCGGACTCCCTCGATGCCTTCCGTGCGTGGACCGCGCCGCTCGGTGGGCTCTCCACGGAGACGCGCGTCGAGGACTTCGACGACGTGGCGCCCAACCGCCTGCGCCCCGATGGCCCGCCGCGCGCAACGATTGAGACCGAACGGTTCAGCGACGTCGCGCGGTTCAACCGCATCGAAGGTCTCTTCGTCGGAATCGGCGGCGTCGTACGCTTCCGTGATGCGGCCCCGGGCGTCGCTCTGCGCGCGGCGGGCGGATACGCCCTGGGCGAGCGCACTGTGCGCGGCCGGCTCATCGCGGAACGCCGCCGCGAGGCATCGCAGTGGAGCCTCCGCCTGCAGCGCTCGCTCGACCTCACGAATGACTTCCGGAACCCATTCGACTCCGGCACCACCCTCGGCGCCGTCTTCGGTCGCGATCCCTACGATTACGTGGACCGTCAGACCGCCACGGTCCAGTGGCTCCGCTTTCTCGGCGCGCGCCGCGGCGCACAGCTGCGACTCGAGACTGGATTCGCGCGCGATCGCGCGGTCACACCGAGTGTGGACCAAGGGCTCTTCGGCGACGACTTCCTCCCCAACCGCGCCGTAACGAGCGGGAGCTATCGGCGCACGATGCTCACCCTCGACCTTCGCCCTGACATCTCGCTCGAATATCTGCGCCCCGGACTCGGCGCGCGGTTCCACTATGAGCGCGGGGATGGCGACCTCACCTATCAGCGCGCCGAGGTGCGGCTCACCGCGCGCCTGAACCCCGGCCCGTTCGTCGTCGCCTCACGCCTCGACCTCGGCGTCACCTCACCAGACGCGCCACCGCAGCAGCTCTTCGAGCTCGGCCAGAACCAGAATCTCCCGGGGTACGGCTACAAGGAGTTTGCCGGAGATCAGGCCGCCGTCTGGCGCAGTTGGCTCTCATACACGCTCCCCGTCTGGCGCGCGCCGATCTACGTGAGCGATCGCCTCTGGTTCCCACCGGTCGCCCCCGCGCTCGCGCTCGGTCTACAGGCGGGGTGGACGCGCGCATCGACTGCGACCGCTGCGGCGACGGTCACGCAGCTCGGATCGGTGGTCACCGGCGACCCGCGTGCCTCGGCGAGTCTCACGCTGCGGATGTTCGGGGGGGCCTTCGGGGTCGGCGTCGCGCGCCCGATCGGGCAGACGGGGAAGCTGCGGTGGGTCTTCGAGTTCGGGCAGCGGCCGTAAGGTCACATCGATGATGTGGCGTGGTCCCTACGAACGACCGCGTCCGGCGGATTCTGGTGTTCGCGCCGCGCCCTAGAACTCCCCGATGAACCCGATCTCCGGCTCCAGGAACTGATCGAACCGCTCCGCCACCGCGCCCTGCGCGTGGCTGATGAGCGCGCGCACGTCGGCCGCCGTCGCGCCGCCGAGGTTCACGAGGATGTTCGCGTGGATGTGCGAGATCTGCGCGCCGCCGATGCGGAACCCCTTCAAGCCGCACTGGTCGATCAGCCGTCCCGCCCCGACGCCTTCGATCTTCTTGAAGACCGAGCCTGCGCTCGGGTGATGCTCGAGCCACGGGTGCCGTGAGCCACGCCAGGAGAGGTTCTCCTGCATCACACGGTGCATCGCGGCCGGGTCCCCCGGGGCGAGCGCGAAGGTGACGCCGAGGGCGATCTCCGTCCCGCCGTGCAAGCGCGAGATGTCGTAGCCGAATCCCATCGCCTCGCGGTCCACCGTCGTGCGCGTGCCGTCGGCGAGGAGGAGATTGACCGACTCCACCACCTCGGCGATGAACATCGTGCGCTCGCGCTCGGGTGCCGGCGAGAGGAAGTGCAGGTTCTGCCAGACGGCGCCGCCGACGGTGCTCGGGATCCCGACGTAGTGCTCGAGGCCGCTCCACCCCGCCGCGACGGTCTGCCGGATGAGGTCCGCGACCACGACGCCGCTCTCGGCGTGAAAGCGCCCACCCCCGAGGTCGGTGACGCCGCGGGCGATGTTCCGGATGACGAGGCCGCGGAACCCGAGGTCGCCGACGAGGATGTTCGCGCCGAGGCCGAGGACGAAGGTCGGGATGCCGGCGGCGCGGGCCGCCTCGAGGGCGGTGGCGAGTTCGTCCGCCGTGGTGGCATCGTACATCACGTCGGCGGGACCGCCGATCCTGAACGTGGTGTATGGAGCGATGGGCTCGTCGCAGCGAAGCCGCACCGCTCCCAGCACCGGCGCGAGCGCCGCCGCGACTTCCTGCGGCGCCAGGCGCCGTCCACCCGAACGTGACGAATCCATAGTGATGCGCGAAATCAATCGGTCGCCGCGGGCCCTCGCCAGCGGGAGCACCCCCGCCCCCTCGCGGAGGTGGCGTGTCCGGTCGGCCGTCGGGGTCGTCCTGGTGGCGCTCCTGGCTGCCCTCCCCCTCCGCGCCCAGCGCGCCGAGCTCGAGCGGTCGATCTCCCGGCAGGTGCTCCCCAACGGCCTCGAGGTGATCGTCGCGCCGGCGCGCGGCGTCCCGCTCGCGACGGTCGAGCTGGTGGTCCGGAACGGCGCCTTCACCCAGCCTCCGGAGTACGCCGGGCTCGCGCACCTCTTCGAGCACATGTTCTTCAAGGCGAACGACGCCTACCCGGAACCCGACGCCTTCATGGACCGCGCCGCGAACCTCGGCGCGGTGTTCAACGCCACCACGCGCGAGGAGCAGGTCACGTACTACCTGACCGTGGTCGCCGATTCGATTGAAGGGGGGATGCGTTTCCTCTCCGCCGCGCTCCGGGGCGCTCAATTCCGAGCCGATGAGCTCGCGCGCGAGAAGGTCGTCGTGCTCGGCGAATACGACCGGGCCGAATCGTCGCCGTTCTTTCGGTTGGACCAGCGGATCGGGCAGGTGCTCTGGGGCGACTTCTGGAGCCGCAAGAACACGATCGGCGACCGCGACGTCATCTCCAACGTGACGTCGGAGCAGATGCGGACCATCCGCGACCTCTACTACGTGCCGAACAACAGCGCACTCGTCGTGACGGGGGATGTGGACCCGCGGGCCGTCGTGCGGCTCGCCGGTCAGGTCTTCGGCGATTGGCCGCGCGGCCCCGATCCCTTCACCCGCGCGCCGGTGCCTGCCGTGAAGCCCCTGACGCGGAATGTGGCGGTGATCGTCGAGGAGCCGGTCAACGCCGCGACGGTGCAGATCCAGTGGCACGGGCCCGGCGCGCGCGCCGACGAGGCCGCGACCTTCGCCGCCGACGTCTTCTCCGACATCCTCAACCAGCCCACCTCGCGCTTCCAGCGTCGGCTCGTGGAGAGCGGGCTCTGGCAGGGGGTGCTCGTGAACTACTACACCCTCGCGAACGTGGGGCCGATCACCGTGAGCGGGCAGACCGCGCCCGAGAAGCTGCGCGAGGCGCTCGCCGTGCTCGATTCGGCGCTGGCTGAGACAGTGACGCCCGGGTACTTCACCGCGGATGAACTCGAGGCGGTGAAAGCGAACCGTGCGGTGACCACAGCATTCGGGGCGGAGCGGGGCTCCGAGAACGCGCACACCATCGGGTTCTGGTGGAGCGTGCTGAGCCTCGACTACCACTTCCGGTACATCGACGAGATGGCACGGCAGACACCGGCGCAGTTGCAGGCGTACGCGCGGACATACATCCTCGGCAAGCCGCGGGTGACCGGGGTGATGCTCCCCACCGGCGCGCGCGCGGC
>JACCDM010410106.1_pt1 | contig 14557 bp, 2 predicted proteins | sample 7445851 | NCBI WGS metagenome assembly JACCDM01 (sample SAMN15323438, study PRJNA562643) | freshwater metagenome | isolation source: river surface water | place: USA:Blue River Watershed | collected 2017-08-16
AGAGAAAGCCAAAAAGAGGAGGTTTGATCTGGCATACTGATCAAGGCAGCCAATATGCCTCAGAAAGCCATAGATCAATTCTGAAAGATCATGACATTATTCAAAGCATGAGCCGTAAAGGTGATTGCTGGGATAACGCTGTAGCTGAATCATTCTTCAAAACTCTAAAAACAGAACTGACCAATCATTATCAATTCAATAATCAACAGGAGGCTAAGAATGTGATATTTGAATATATCGAGGTATTCTATAACAGAATCCGCACCCATTCTGCTAATAATTACTTGTCACCAGTAGATTTCGAAAGAAAAAAACAAGATCTAGCAAAATCTATAAAATTAGCTCAAATTTAGTGTCCGAAAAAGTGTTGCCATTCCACACTTCTTCTGATTAAAAATCAAAGTCACTTACACTCAAATTAATTGTGCCGGTCAACTTAACTTGGAAAGTGTGGTCGTGATCTTCAATGACTGTGTTATTTCCCTCAAAGTGATAAGTTAAAATTGATTCATCGACTTGACCTATGTTACTGCTAATGCCAGTAAAATTTAAGGCTGAGAAGTCGATTCTATCTTGGCCTCTAGTGAAGTCGGTGATTAAGTCGGAAGAGTTGATGGTTGAGTCAGACAAGTTGTTAAAGATAAAGATGTCTTTGCCGCGACCTCCAGTTAAAATATCAGCTCCAGCACCTCCAATAAGTTGATCACTTCCTTCGGCACCTTTTAACCTGTCATTGCCGGCTTCGCCACTGAGAATATTATTTTTATCATTGCCAGTGATGTTGTCGTTAAATTCTGAGCCAATGATATTTTCGATTTTAAATAGAGTATCTCCGGCGGCCGATCCTCCTTTATTAACATTGGTTTCAAGGTTTATTGTCACACCTTCCTCAGAGTCAATGTAGGACGCCGTGTCAGATCCATCACCACCCTTTATGGTGTCAGCACCAAGGCCACCGATTATGATGTCGTTGCCATTACCACCGCGTATAGTGTTTTTGCCAGAGTTGCCAGTTAGAATATCATTGTAAGACGAGCCGGTGATGTTTTCGATATTAGCTAAAATATCTCCAACTGCCTCATCCCCAACATGGACGTTGGTTGTAAGATTTACTATAACGGCTTCGGATGAAGCATCGTATGACACCGTATCTTTACCATCACCGCCATTAATAATATCAGCACCAAGACTTCCTGCTATTAAATCATCACCACCAAGAGCATAAATCTCATCATTGCTTGATGTACCATCCAAACTATTGTCTTTAGAGGTGCCGCTAATGACGTTAGTGACAAGATTTAACTTAAAGATTTGAGTTGCAAAAAGAGCTCCGTCACTTGCAGTTATTTGAATTGATAAAGTTGTGGCAGATCCAGACGGAGGAGTGCCTGTAAATGTTTTGGACGCAGCGTCAAATATTAACCATGAAGGCAAAGCTGATCCGTTAGAAAGTTTTGCACTGTAGGTTAGGCTAGAATTATCAACATCGGTGAAAGCCGTTTCTGGGATTACGTAAGTAAAATTATTATTAAATTTTGCCGCCTGGGTCGCAATCGCAACGCCAACAATAGGAGCGTCATTAACCGCATTAACAGTGACGGCCAGATCCTTGGTTACAAAGCCGCCATTGCCATCAGAGATGGTATAGGTGATTTGATCTGTTCCATTGTAATTAGAATTCGGAATATAGGAGATAACTTGTTTGCCACTCGCATCCAAGACAATTGAAGCAGTGCCATGAGCGCCATTGGTTATCGAGCTGATGACCAGAATATTGCCAACATCAACATCTGAAGCGCCAGATAATACGTCAATTATAACTGAGTTATCTTCGTTAGTTGTGGCTGTAGTTTTTTCTGCAACTGGCGCGGTATTATTTTGCCTAAATTCAAAATTTGCCGCAGTTAGTGAGTTTTTCTCAACATTAAGAATGGTCAAAACTTGACCATCACCAAGCTTTGTAAGTACATCATATTTACCTGTGAGATTTCCCAAATTGTCGTAAATCGCACGATATTCTAAAGATAAATCGGCAAATTCTCTAACGGCGTCAAAGCCTTTGATCTGAATTTTTTCATTCAGATTTGCCACTTCAAAATCTTTTATTTCGGTGATAGAATTAGCCGTTTTTTCAATAACAAAAATATCATTTCCAAGACCGCCAGAAATATAGTTTTCTAGGCCAGAAATAGAAATTACATCATCGCCTTCAGAGGCATTAACAACGTTTAATTTGTTGCTCGCATTAATTGAGTCATTTCCAGCGGTGCCGTTATTTTTAAAGATAAAATTCTGCGCCGTAAGTTGTGAAGAATCGATATTTTTTAGAATCAATTTTCCGCCATCCACACCAAGAGCGATAACGGAATCCAAGCCATTTTGAGATATTTGCAAATCTTCAAAACTTGCAAAATTCAAGAATTGTAAATCGATTTTTTCAGCAAGGTTAGAAATCTCAAAATCAGCAATGGTGTTAGTGTTTGAGTATTTACCGCCACTAAAATCTCTGACTGTAAAAATATCACCTCCCACTCCGCCGCTAATGTTGTTGGCATAGCTCGCAGAATCGATGGTGATTAGGTCATCGCCAATTCCGCCAAGAACCTCGTTATTGCTAGCCGCAGCTAAAGTGATTGAATCATTACCCGCGTCTCCAGAAATTGTCGAAAATTTTGCCCAAACCACAACTGCATCATCTCCTTCACCAGCCGAAACCTGATAAACAGACTCTCCATAAAGATTAATTTTATCGTCCCCATCTTCTCCAAATATTTCATTGTAGTTGGCGGATGTTCCATCCCACACATTAATTTGGTCATTGCCGCTTCCACCATGAATCACACTGTTGCCCGCGATGTTATTGCTAAGTTTGATTATATCATCTCCGCTTCCAGCGTTGATATTATCAGCTCCCAAGCCACTCGAGATAAAGTCATTGCCAGCGCCAGTTGAAATTACATCATTTCCATCGCTAGCAAAAATATGATCTTCACCTGCGCCAGTTGTGATTAAATCATTGCCGCCATTACCATAAAAATAATGTCCCGCATTGTCGGTTGTAATAACATCATCTCCGGCAGTGCCGCTAATGGCGTTTCTAATGTCAAAATTATTAGCGCTTAATTGAGAAGCATTAACGCCATTTAGCGTGATGCTGTTAGTGACAGAATTGCCGTAATTATCTGCAGCAGTATAGCTAACAACAGCGCCATTTGAGCCGTCAACAATTGACAAATCAGCAAAACTATTCACCCCACCAACACCATTTAAAACTATTTTTTCGTTAAAATTATTAGCGTCAAAATCAGTAATCACATTGCTGCGAACTCCCGATTCCCAACTATCAACGTAGGAGAAAATAAATTTATCCGCACCGCTTCCGCCAGTTAAAGTGTTATTTCCTCTCTCAATAAACAGCTTATCGTCACCTGCTCCACCATCTAGAAGATCGTTATTTCCGCCCCAGTTGCGAATCTCATCATTACCTTCTTTGCCATAAATTTTTAGGCTATCTTGCCACAAAGCGTTGCCCTCAGTTAGGCCATAGTAGCTTATTGAATCAAACTTGTCTTCAAACTTACTGCCACTTACCGAGTATCCACCCTCTTTGAGCAACCCTTTAAAATTGTCCCTGCTTAATTGGGTGCTGTCGATATTTTCTAAAATGATTTTAGTGCTACCTATTTCAATCACGGCATTGGCGCCATCTTGAGAAATATTTAGGTCAGAGAAAAATCTGGCAGTTGGTAAATAAGAAAGATCAATTTTGTCACCAACAGCACTTAGATCAAAATCTTTGATAAGGTCAACAGAGGCCACGCCATCTTGCACCATGAAGCGGTCAGATCCCTCACCGCCAGTTAAAATATTATTTCCAGCATCGCCAAAAATAAAGTCATTACCAGCTCCAGCATTAATCATATCGTCGCCCTCGCCACCGTGAATATCGTCAATTCCAGCACCTGCGTTAATTACATCGTCACCATCTTCAGAATAAATTTGATCATTGCCATTTCCGGCATCAATTATGTCATTTCCAGCGCGAGAATAAATTTGATCATCACCATCACCGCCAATTAGAGTGTCGTTGCCATTTCCTCCACCAAGATAGTCATTGCCTGCACCGCCATCGGCAAAATTATTGTAGGAACCGCTGCTCCACATTCCGGCGTAAATTGTGTCGTTGCCTTCGCCGCCATAAAGTTGAGAAACGCCATCTTGAGAACTGATAAAGTCGTTACCAGCGCCACCGTAAGCAATATCATTGCCATTACCGGTGCTAATTGAGTCGTCACCATCTTCACCGTAGAGAATATCGTTGCCACTTCCGGCATCAATATTGTCGTTTCCAGCTCCCGCATGAACTAGTGAATCTTGGTTAGAATTATAACCATGAGTTCTGATGTAATCGTCATTCTCAGTGCCGTTAAATTCTAATTTCAGATCAGCAATTCCAACAATTAATCCATCGGCAAATTGCAAATTTTCTACTTTATTCGATTCAGACGAAAAATAATTTTTAACAATAATTTGATCTGTGGAATTACTTCTAAAATTAATATAAAGATCTGTGTCGTAGTAAGATTGCGACCTACTTAAATAAACATCTGAAGCACTAATTCCCGCACCAAATAAAATTTTATCCAGCGCACCCGATGATTCATAAATTGAATCTTTGCCATCGCCTGAATTGAAAATGTAAGTGTCGCTACCGCCGGCATCATAAATTGAATCATCACCCAAGCCAGCTGAGACGTAATCATTTTCTGAAGTCGCATTAATAACATCCGCACCGTCAGTTCCAAAAATATCAAGCTTCAAACTATTTGGGTTTGAGATATTTAAAGTTGAGCCGTCAGAAAATTTAAGAGTTTCAATTTTGGCACCAGATCCAAACTGGTTTTGAATTGTGATTTTATCTAAATTGCTAACACCAAATTTAATCACCAAATCATTACCATTTTTCACAAAATGAATTTGGTCTTGAGCGACATCAGCGCCAAAATTAATAACATCCACACCAGCTGAGGCATCAGAAATCAAAAGCTCTCCAGCATTCAAATTGTAGTCGTAGTTATTGCCCGGAATTTGAAAGTGATCGTAATCGTAGTTGTAAACGTCGAGGTTTGACGAATTTAAACCCGAAATATCAAAACTTGTTCCATCGGCAAATTCTATTTTTTCAACCTTGTCGCCAATTGATCTTAAGAAATTTTTAATCGTAATTTGATCGCTGACAGAATTTCTAAAATTGATAACCACATTATTGCCGCTGATGCTGAAACGAATGTCAGTTTTGACAATATCTGCGCCAAATTTAATGGTGTCACTGCCGGCATCGATTGAATAATTATAAATAGTTTGTGGCGCTTCAGAAATTGAATCTTTGCCATCACCAACATTAAAAATGTAAGTATCGTTACCAAAGTTATAGTCGGTGCCAAGTCGGTCATCACCTTTGCCACCAGTTATGATGTCGTCGCCATTATAGCCGTCGATTGTGTCGTTTCCATCACCGCCATTGATAATATCATTGTAGCTACTGGCAAAAATTGTGTCATTGCCCGCGGTGCCGTCGTAGCGAAAGGCAATGCTGGATGGACTTGAAATATTGATGCTTGATCCATCAGCAAATTCTACCAACTCAATACGATTTGAAATTGGGCCAAATTGTCCGCGAATTGTTATTTGATCATTGGGGCTATCGATGAATTTGATGTATAAATCTGAGCCATTAGTTGAAAAAATTACATTCTCTTTAGTGATTGATTCATCGAATTTAATTTTGTCGTAGCCATAATCTAAGCCATTGTAGTTGATTGATTCCATAATGGTATCAGAGCCATCGCCTTTAGAAAAAATATAAGTGTCATTGCCAGCAAGTTGGCCAGAAATATTATCATCGCCCTTGCCACCAACGACAATATCATTTCCTTCGCTGGCATCAATTGTGTCGGCGCCATCTCCGCCATAGATTGCGTCATTTCCGCCATTTCCGTAAAGCGTGTCATTTCCGCCATTTCCGTAAATTATGTCGTTTGACTCAAATCCAGAAATGGTTTCGCTTCCGTCAGTTCCAGAATAATAAAAAGTCAGAGCGCTTGAATCTTTTAAATCAATTTTTGATCCATCAGCAAACTCCAAGGTCTGCATCTTGTTGGCTTCGTAGTAAAAGTGATAAGGAATCGTAATTTGATCACCAGCATTGCCACTAAATTTAATAACAAGATCACCATTTACCCTGCTCAACAAAACATCTGATTTTGCAATATCGGCACCAAAAACAATTTTGTTATTACGCCCCGTTTCATATCCGGCGTAGCTCTCGGTAATAACATCTTGGCCATCATTTTTGTTGTAGATGTAAGTGTCATCTCCCAAGCCACCTTCAATTACGTCGTCACCCTTTCCGGCGTTAATAATATCATTACCACCGCGAGCATAAATTGTGTCATTGCCATCGCCAGCATTGATTTTGTCTCTATATTCAGATGCATAAATTGTGTTGTTGTTAGCATCTCCAACATACTCAAATTCCAGAGTTGTGGCATCGCTAATGTCTAGAGTTGAGCCATCTGCAAACTCAATTGTCTCAATCTTGCAAGATGCATAATAGTACTGATTATAAATTGTGATTTTGTCGCCAGTGTTTCCTGCCACTGTAATTTGCAAAGTTCCGCCAGAGGCTGAAAGACTTATATTTTCGCGGGTAATTCCTGCGCCAAATTTAATTTTATCACTGCCGTAAGAAGTTTGGTTGGCATCATTAGTGTCGTAAAAGCGATCTTCTCCGTCGCCAATATTATAAACATAAGTATCGTCACCCGCTTCACCCATCAAAGTATCTGAGCCCGTGCCACCAGTAATTATGTCATTTCCACTTCCCGCATAAACAACATCTGAGTCTGCACCAGCATCAATAATATCATCTCCACCAAGCGCATAAATAATGTCGCTGCCGCCTTTGGCATTAATCGTGTCAGAATATTCAGACGCGCTAAAATTACTGTCCTCATCAGTGCCATCAAAAGTAAATTTTAATATGTCAGCAATGTTTGCGCTTGACCCGTCAGCAAATTGCAGCGTTTCAATTTTTGCTCCCGAAGTGGCAAAATAAATGTAGATTCTAATCTGGTCTGTTTCGCTATTTTTAAATTTGATTAAAAGATCTGAGCCATCCTTAACAAAATAAACATCGGCAGCCAAAATTCCTTCGCCAAACTGAATTTTATCAAGCCCGCCATTGTCGCGATTATTGTTTCCATTGTCTTCGATGATTTTATCGCTGCCATCGCCAACATTAAAAATATAGGTGTCATTGCCAAGGTTAGAATCTGGGATATAGCCAGACCAACCATTATAATTATAAAATCTTTGGCCGATCACATCGTTGCCTTTGCCAGCATTAATCACATCGTCACCATTACCTGACATAATATTATCGTCTCCGTCCCCAGCGTTAATAACATCATCACCATCTTCAGAAGTTATAACATCATTGCCAGCTCCACTGTTAATCACATCATTTCCTAGGCCAGAATTTATATTATCTGCGCCAGAGCCAGAAGTGATTATATCATCTCCCTCAAAAGAAGAAGCGAAGTTATTTCCTTCGCCCAAATCAATTGCATCCTTGAACTTTGTTCCAGAAACCGAATCATCAACCTCACTTCCATTTGCATAAAAAGTGACGGAGTTGGTGTCAGTCAAATCAATTGTAGAGCCATCAAAAAACTTAAGAGTTTCAATGCGGTTAGAGGTGCCAATTAACTGATTGGAAATCGTAATTTTATCGTCTGGTGAATTTTTAAAACTTATCACCATCGAATAAGAATCTGGTGAAGAAAATATTAAATCATCTTTGCTAATCCCTTCTCCAAACTGAATTGTATCAACTCCATTATCGAGGTTTCGCCAAAAAGAATCCCACCAAAAATAATTATTCAGCTGACCTAACTCAACCACACTGTCCAAGCCATCACCTTTGTTAAAATAATAAGTGTCATTGCCCGAAGACCCCGACAAATAGTCGTTTCCTGTGCCACCAGTTATTTTGTCATCACCGCCCTCAGCTAGAACATAATCATTTCCGGCTCCAGTTGAAATCACGTCATTGCCATCCCAGGAATAATAATCTCTTGAAACGTAATCGTTTCCATCGGTTCCGTTGTAAGTAAAGCCCGTCATCAAGCTGGCAAACTCAACTACATTTTTAGAAAAATTGCCATTTTCATCTGCAACCAAAAATTCAAGAAACTTAATATTACCGCCGCCGCCTAAATAATTTTTAACCGTTATTTGGTCATTGGGAGAATTCTTAAAACTAATAACAACGTCATATCTGTTGTTATATTCTTGAACCGCAGACCTGCTAATCACAATATCTGCCGCAGCAATTCCAGCACCAAAAGAAATTCTATTTCCAGCACCTTCCCAACTAAAACTGTCAAAAATTACATCTCTACCGTCACCAAGATTGAAAAAATAAGTGTCAGCACCCTCGCCGCCACTAAGCGTATCATTACCGGTTCCACCAGTAATTAAATCGTCTCCAACCGAGCCATTAATAATGTCATTTCCACCTTCGCCATTAAGCGTAGCAACTTTAAAACCGGTCACATTTATCGTGTCGTCACCATCTCCCGCATTTATAGCAACGCTGTCACCGTAGGTCCACGCGCCCGCCGTAATATTGTCATTGCCTGAAGTTCCTTCTGTCCGCATTGCAAGCACCGACCAGTCTTTATCTTTTAGGCTTACAATTTTTTCTTCGGTTAGCGCTTTGCCATTTGCATCAAGCAGTGGATTGCCATTTTCATCAACTAACGGCAGAGTAAATTTCAAATTCTCAACCCTGTTTACCGTGCCATAAAATTGGTGTTTAATAATAATCAAATCATCTGGTGAGCCAGCAATTTGAATGTGCAAATCAAAACCATTAATAAAATAGCTCAAATCCTCTTCGGTAATTCCAGCTTCAAACTGAATTGTGTCATTTCCAAAATCTAAAGTCGTATCTGAAATGCCGCTAGAGGTTCCATATTCTATCGATCCAGTACGAAACTTATTGGTAACGCTGGTAAATGCCCCGTAGTTGGTCTCATTTCGCAATTGGCCATATTCTGCAATCAAATCTAAACCATCACCGCGCTTATAAACATAAGTATCATCACTTCTTGAGCCCTGCAAAATATCATTGCCCTTGCCACCACTTAAAATATCGCTGTCGCTTGATCCAGCGATTACCTCTGAATTATCGCTGCCAAAAAAACTAAATTTCAAATTTGGGTCAGTTAGATCAATTGCATCGCCATTTGAAAATAAAATTTTCTCAATGCGGTTCACCGGAAGGTTCGAAAAATCAATCGTAATTTGATCTGCATCAGTTGACTTAAACTTAATCAAAAACTGCCCAGCGCTGCCGCTTACATAAACATCATCCTTGGTAATTCCCTTACCCATCAAGATAGTGTCATTGCCATTCTCAACTAAAAACTCGCTCTCATTATAAAAATATCCCCGCCTGCCCGACTCATCAATTATGTCTTTTCCATCACCTTTGTTAAACACATAAATATCATCTCCCGCACCGCCGCCAAGCAAAATATCGCTACCCTTGTTTCCGGCAAAAATACCATTGGGGTTTTCAGAATTGTTTCCACCCGCATAACCAACAGAAGCACCAAACTCAAAATCTGTCGAAATATTGCTCAAATAAGTGTCGCGAATATTGGTGATTTTTTCATTAAACACATCCCTATTCATGCCAACAATCTTTCCCAACATCAAATCAAGAACAAGCTGCAACTGATTTACAAAATTGCCTTTCTCAACCGCTGCATAAGTATTGTTAATTTGCTGAGCCACCGTTGCGTCTAGCGCGTCAGAGTCGTTGTTAGTAATTGAATTAAGCTTTGCTTCAATATTAGCAAAAACCTGATCCACATTAACACCCTTCAGATCAAGGCTATCTGTGGCAAAATCATAACTTGCAGAAAACGTCTCAACGCTAGTTGAAGCGGGAATTACCACTTCTTTGGTCACAGTAATTTCTTCTCCCGTCACAGGGTCAATTTCGCTTCTGGTGACCACCTCCACTGATTCAGGAATTTCCGTCACAACTTCGTAACTAAAAATATCTCTAAAAACTGACTGCACTAAAAGCTTAATTTTAACATCATTAAAAAAGGTCATCCAAGCCGCCTCAACCAACCCCAACCTATCCTGCGCAACATCACCACTAGTCTGATTAAAAACATAAGCCTCACCCCTCATCTCCTCCAAAGTAGCCAACTTCCTTGCATCAAACGCCCCTCTCATTCCTATGACGTCTTGAGTTCCTGCCCAGTTGAAGAGGATGGTTTCTATTTTGGTGTTAACGGTGCTTAGGTCTTTTGTGGAGTTTAAATCTTTTAAGGCATTCAACAAAGCCTCGTTCTTCGACGCAGCGATTGGTAATGCTTCAACATTGCCGTAGCCTCTCATCATTGGTAGAGACAAAACATCTAGGTTTAGGGTGTAGTCGCCAACAATATTTCCATCTGGGTCGGTGTAAGTGTAAGAAACTGAGTTTGATTGGTTTACCGCTAGGTTTAAATTGGCGTAGGTTTTGGTTTGTGAGTTTTGGGTGTAGGTGCCTTCCGAGATAATTAGATTGCCGTTAGAATTGGCGTTTACCGCAGTTAAACTTTCTGGTGCTACGTTAATTGACGTAATGCCATAATCGCTTAAGCTTTTAAGCTCACCACTTTCAGAGGTGCCGTTGCCGTTAGAATCTTGCCATAGTTTTAACTGGCTGAAGATGGTGTCACTTGCATCGATTTTTCCATCATTGTTTAGGTCGTATTCTCTTAGTTCTTGCGTGCCTGTTTTGTTAGATTTGCCGAAGAGTTCTAGGATATTGTCGATTACTCCATTGTTGTTTTTGTCTAGGGTTAGAAGGCCATCGTCACCTTTTACCCAGCCTACTTGTTCCTTTTGACCGTCACTTGTGTAAGTGCCGTTGAAGTTGCCATTGGCGTCAAGATTAGCTACTACGTCTAAATCGAAGAAGGCATTTGAATTGGCTACGTTGATTAGTTCTACGCCGTCTCCGTCAAGATCGAGTGTTAGAGGATCAACCCAGCGTGGAGGGGTTGGGGATTGTGATTGGAGGAGAAGGTTTAGGGAGGATTGGAAGGCGGAGGAGATGTCGTCAGTGCTTGAAACAGCCTGATCGATCAAATCTTCAAAATAATCTTTAAAGTTTGGCAGTAGCTGTTTTGGGTCAGTTATTTCATTGCTAGATTCTTCGTTGTTATCTGGATCTAGAGGATTGAGAGAAATTCCCAAACTTCCGTTGGTAAAGTTTTTAACAATTACCAAATTGTCGTAAGAAGTGTTGCCAGATTCTTTAATTAAAAGATCAGCGCCTTTTTTTATTAAATCGTAAGATCTGTCTCCAAATGCAACTCTGTAAATATCGTTATTGTCTCCAACTGATTTTACGTAGTTAATTGTTCCAGATATTTCCCTTCCGTTGATGATTACTCTTCCTGATTTGTCTGAATCGCTGATTAGATCGATGCCAAAATTTCCTGAGAAGTTGTAAGTGTCGAAGCCGTCATGGCCGTAGAGAAAGTCGTTGCCTTCGCCGCCACTTAAAGTATCATTGCCTGAGTTGCCCATTAGGGTGTCAACTCCGCTGCCGCCGCTGATGTTGTCGTTGCCGCTGCCGCCAGTTAAGAAATCATTTCCTTCGTCACCACTGATATTGTCATCGCCGGAGTCGCCGTAAATGGTGTCGTTTCCACTTTTACCACTGAGAGTATCGTTGCCTTCGCCGCCGGAAAGGGTGTTGTTTGAGGAATTGCCGGTGATTGAGTCGTTGCCGTTTGAGCCAATTACGTTTTCAATGTTGTAGAGGGATTGTTGAAAAGAATTTAAAGCTATGCCATTCGTTGCAGTTCCTTTTGCTAAATCTACATCAACCGCCTGATTCAAAAAATTTAAAGAGCTGTAATCAATTGTATCCACGCCGTCTTGGCCATCAATTGCAGTTGCAAATGCATCAAAAGATATTGAATCAGCAGAGTCTGAGCCAATAAGAATGTGGTTTCCTTCAAGATCCCCAGCACTTCTTCCGCTTTTAATAATCATTGAAGCGCCATATTCGCTGCCACCAACAATTAAAGCATCGGGATAGGTTATTTGGGTTGTGCCGTAGATTATTGCGTTTGTTCTTCCGGCCAAAAGATTATTTCCGTTTTCTGATCCGTTGTAAATTGCATCAACCGCAACCACTTGTGAACCAACTTGAACGTAAATTTTAGAGCTTTGGCTTGGGTCAATTGTGTTTTCTGTAAAGGCTATTTTGTTGAAGCCGCTGTAAAAGATGTCGTTGTTGGTTTTACCGCCAGTTCCTAGATTTAGAAATTCACCCAGTGAAATTCCTAACTTGTCAGCAACGGCTTGAAAGGCTGAGGCATTGAATAGTTTGTAGATTTCACCACCGATTTGATCGCCATCTCTGCCGTCGGTGAAGGTTAGGTAGTCACCGTTATTAATTGATTCAGTAGTGTTGTCTAAATAGGCAATTATCGAACCTTTTACTCCTAAAACATTATATGTTGCAGAAGGGAGCATAATTCCCGAACTATGTTCACCACTACTGTTGGTGAACTTTAAATCAACTAGAGAGCCATTAAAAAGATCTGCGTAAAAACTATCAATTTCGAGATTAAATTCTTCCCACACCGCATCTGCACCAGACATAATCAAAGAAGACCCAGCGGAAACTCCAAGAACAAATCCTAGACTAGGAGCAACTCCGGCCGCTAACAGAGATGCAGTTATAAAAGCTTCAAGTGCAAATTCTGCACCTAGGTTAATGACCGTTTCACCAATTTTTACTTCTTCGCCATTAAATACTACTTCAACGGTTGTAGAAACTACACTGGATAGAATACCGTACTTCGTCAGGAATTTTAAGGATTTGGTGACGTGGGAGCCTTTGCTTTTATCTAAAAAATCATCAAGGAAAGCCTCTACAATAGAAGCTCCGGTTCCAACAAGAGTTCCGTTAACATCAAGACCAGTGTTTGTGGTGTAATAATAATCATTTTGATAAGTATATTCGGTCATAACTTATTTGGCTTTGGTGGTTAAAGAAAGATTATAGAAACTATGAGAATCCACAAAAATCACGGCATCTTTTGGCTTTTGTGGATCGTAATAAATTAAGATTCTGTTGCCAGATTTATAAGTTTTTTTAAGTTCGGGATCTAAATATAAATTTTCTTGACGAACTACGATTGTATTTTTTTTACGATCTTCAAATTGCACGGTAAAATTAAATTTATAACTAAGAGACATATAGATTTGAACCCTATCAACAACCAATACCTCTCCTTCCGCAACCTCTCCAAAAGTATAAAGGTAGCAAAATTTATTCAGAGTTCTTTTTTGAGATAGAATTGTGGCTACAGCAAAAAATAACGATAACAAAATATAGAGAAAACCAACGCCGCAGTAAGCCAAGCCAAGCGCAATAACTATGTATAAAATGGATATTCCAAAATATATATTTACGTTCTTCTCGTTAAGTTTGGCGTAATTTTCCTCGTTCAATAATCCTTTAGATTCCAGCCTCTTAGCAATTTTACCAAAGCTTTCATAAAATCTTATTTTGCTTTGGAGATAAGATTCTTTCTGCAGCATTCTCAAATTTTGATTTTCTTGACCTAGGTTAGCCTGTTTTTTCGACATAATCTTGTTATTAAGTTCATAAAAATTGTCAGAAAATTCTTACAAATTTCTCTGTGGTTTTTGGTTATTTTTTGTTCGGGGTTCTTAGTTATTTTTTCTTCGTTTTTAATTTCATTTTTTGGTAATTAGAAGAAATATCTGGGTTAGTGGTCTTTGTCATTGTGAATTAAGACAGGTGGTTAATTTGAATTGTGAGCCTGTCGCAAACCCAACCCAAAATCTCACTTAAAATTCCTTAGTTTTTCTGAATTATTTCCTTGTTATTAATAGTCGCTGCAGCTAGTGTTTTCTAGTGCTTTCGGCTGATTTGTTTTTGTAAATTAGTCGACTTTCTAACAAGAATTTAACAAAGAACTCAGTATGTCCTTCGAGCCAAAACAAATTGAAATGGTTTGTTTTTAAAGATCTTGTTTCTTCCACTCACATTTATCGCAAGTTTTTGAGTGATCGCGAGTTGGAAAGATTTATCGCTGAGAACGCTTCAGCTAAATGGTTCTGTCAATTCGGCCTAGTTGATAAAACGCCAGATCATTCCGTCTTTGGCAGAGTAAGAAGCAGAATCGGCACCAACAAGCTTTCTAAAATATTTGCTCTTCTTCGTGATCAACTAAAGTCTCAAGGCTATATGAGCGAAGTATTCACCTTCGTTGATGCCACTCATCTAATCTCGAAAGTTGGCCTTTGGAAAGAAAGAGACAAAGCAATTTTATGAATTTGTGGGTGGGATTTGCGACAGGCTCATTAACTCTGGCAAGCTAATGGCAACTACACCATCTCTCATTGGGAAGCTTTCTTTTCCGTCATAAACTAC
>JACCDM011712958.1_pt1 | contig 14550 bp, 17 predicted proteins | sample 7445851 | NCBI WGS metagenome assembly JACCDM01 (sample SAMN15323438, study PRJNA562643) | freshwater metagenome | isolation source: river surface water | place: USA:Blue River Watershed | collected 2017-08-16
AACCAGAACACTCTACCCCATAGAATGGGTTCGCGTCTAACGCTTCGCGAGTGTAGCTCAATGGTAGAGCCTCAGTCTTCCAAACTGATTACGCGGGTTCGATTCCCGTCACTCGCTCCAAATCAGGCCTGGCAGCTCGAGCAGAAATACAATTTCCTGGTTGCCATTAGTTCAATCGAAATCAAATTTCCACACTCGCGGCAAGCCAAACCTTCGCGTTTATAAACGTAATACCGTTCATCTTTTTTGGTTTTTGCCTTCATAAAACCTTCACGAGTGAGCATAAATCCGGTTTTGACACCCAGTGGCATCAAAGCAACCGCATCCAGCCAAAGCGCTTCAACCACTTCCCTGGGCACCAATTTGCCCGGCGTGTGAGGGTTTAGGTTGGCGCGGAACAGCAATTCGGCACGGTAAACATTTCCGATTCCAGAGATGACAGATTGATCCATTAGTAACTGCCCTATCGAAACCCCGGATTTAGCCACCTTCTCAACGAAGTGCCGCATATCTGCCTTTGGGTCTAGTGGATCTGGGCCCAACCGATTTAGAACCTGCAGATACTGCTCCTTACTCAACAGTTCGCAAGCGGTTGGGCCACGCAGATCAGCCAGTTGACCATTTGCCACAAACCTGGCGCGCACTGCACCCTTAGGCTCGGGCAGCTCTTCGGGCTGTGTGAACTGCCACTTCCCGTAGATGCCGAGGTGGATGCGCAAGATGGCCGGCTCGAATTGCAGAAAAAGCTGCTTACCTACTGCTTTAGCCTCAATCAACTTGCTGCCATCGATTAGCTTCGAATCCGAAAATCTCCCCTGAGGCGAACTGACAGAAACAATCTGGCCGGCGAAGTTCTTTTTGAAATGGTTCGCGGTCCGATGGACGGTATGACCTTCTGGCATTTAGTTAATAGACGATTTCGCCAGTTTGCTCATAGGTCGCGATCTTGCCGATCCTGCGAACGTGACGCTCATCGTTCGAGAAGTCTTTCGCTACAAAGATCTTTACCAACTCCAGCACCTGAGCTTGACTGTGTTGTCGTGCACCAAGTGCGCAGACATTTGCGTCATTGTGATCGCGGGCGAGTGCCGCGGTGTCGGTGTTCCAAATCAGGGCAGCTCGCACGCCTGGCACCTTATTGGCTGCAATTTGCTCGCCATTTCCCGAACCGCCCAGCACAATACCCAAAGCCTGAACCCCGGCCGCCTGGTCGGCAACTACCGCCTCAGCTGCCGCAATGCAGAAACCTGGGTAATCATCTAGCGCGTCGTAAACCCTTGGACCGTGATCAACAAGTTCGTGGCCGAGCTCTGAGAGTTCAGCAACCAAGAAGGCGCTGAGTTCCATGCCGGCGTGGTCGGTCGCGATGTGAATACGCATAGCGCTCCTAAATCTTTGGAGTGAGGGCAGCTACCAAGTTTTCCACTTGGTTGCTGCGAATCAAGATTACTTCTCCGGCAAAGGTTTTGATCTCCAATGCTGGCCCCTTCGAGGGAACAAAGGCGACTACTCCCTTGGCGAACCTAAGGCCCCAACCACCAAACTGCGAAGGCTTAATCTCCTGCTGTGAAATCGAAGCTATTTCCCGGAACTCCAAAGTCAATACGCTCAAGCCCCAGAGTTGGACGCGCAACTTATCTGAGATCGAAACTTTTGGCATAGAAACTGCCATCGGTGTCAGCAGTAGCACTGGAAGCACAAACCAGAGCAGCTCTAACCCCAACCGAACGCTAGCGGCATCCTCTACCCCGATCTGAGCTGAAACGACGTAAATCATCAAACCGTAAACAAACAAGCCGAAGTAACCAGTAATCACATAGAGGATCCGACGCAGTGCTGGATGAATTCCAGGAAGTAAAGCAGATAGGACAAAAATTCCACCGACTAAAAGCAGAGCAAAGTTGGCCCAAATTAGGTGCTCGCTCGCCGTTGCAAAACCATCCGCTACGCCGGAAGCGCCCCAGTGGGTAGCAAGTGGCTTTGGGAGAAGCCCAGCACTATCCAGCCAAAGCACCCAAAGGCTGTAGCTAATTGGACCCAAAATCGCAATCAGCACTGCTATTCGTTTCATCGTTTCTCCAAACTGCTTCTGGTGAATCGCAGCACTATTGATGCGGCAAAAGCGGTGATGATCACATAAGCCAGAGTCAGAGCTTGAAGCTGAACCTGCAGCACAATCGGTGCTGCCAAGGCTGCAATCACCATGGAAAACTCACCCCTGGCAATCAAGAAGCCGGTTGCTCGCCAAGTACTGAGCTTGTCAGTCAAATCTCGAGTCACCCACCAACCGACCAAGTACTTGCCTGCTATTCCTAACGCAGCCAGCAATAGCGCTAGCGGTAGCACACTTGGCAAATCAGCCGGGTTGGTGGTGATTCCAAAGAACAGGAAGAAGATTGCGGCAAATATATCTCGAATGGGGCTGAGGCGGGCACGAGCGGTTTCAGCCACTTCACCGGTCAGCAGCAATCCGATCAAGAAGGCAGCCACGACACCAGAGAAGCCGACTAGGTCAGCAAGGCCGGCGGCCAATAAAGCTGCGCCAAACACCGTAAGCAGCAAACCACCCGGTTCACTTGGATCCAGGATCTTTACCAGCTTGCTCGAACCTTTGAAGCTAATCAGAATCACAAGCCCGGTGATCGCCAATGCAATCGTCACCGAGAGGAATCCACTCCATATCGCCACCCCAAGCACTACAGAAGTAAGTAGCGGCAAATATGGAGCTAGGGCCAGGTCTTCAAAGACCAAAATTCCGGTGGCACGCTTAGCAACCTCAGATCGCCTCCAACCCATCTCTTTGATCAGTTGGGCTGCGATACCCGATGAGGAAACATATGTAATACCCGCCAATGCAAACGCCCCAGCAACTCCCCAGCCGAGGAGTAAACCCAGTACAAAACCTGGAATCGAGTTGGCTAGAAAATCAATAAAACCTGCGCTTTTGCGCTCTTTGAAGGCTTTTGAAAGGTCATATGCGCTGTATTCGAGACCGAGCAGTAGCAGCAGCATGATGGCACCGATTTGAGATCCGGTGTTCAAGAACTCTTCACTGAGCTCCATTGGCACTAAACCGCCTTCGCCGATGGCAAGTCCTATCAACAGATAAAGCGGAACAACCGAGAATTTCAAGCGATTTGCAATAAATGCCACGATCCCCAAAATCAAAAGAGCAGCGCCAATTTCCGCCAATCGAACCGAATCGGTTGGATTGGTGCTAGCCGCGCTGAGAAATTGGAACACGCTCAATTATCGCCGAGTAATTCGCCGTAGGCTTACTGGAAACAAACTCTTAACAGGAGAGCACATGCCCGGCGAAAACCTAACTCGCATTGAAGCCCAAAATCGCGCGACCGCAATTGCAACCGAAAGCTACCTGGTGAAGCTAGATGTCACTAAGGATGCCAAGACCTTTGACTCTGACACCACCATCGCGTTCAGCAGCTCAAAGCCGGGTAGCGAGATCTTCGTCGACGCCATCACGGACTCGGTTTCTTTGATCGAACTGAATGGCGTAGCCCTCGACCCTGCTAAGCACTCTGACGGTATTCGCATTACCGTGCCTAACTTGGCCGCTCACAACACTTTGCGAATCGTCGCCAAGGGCATCTACTCAAACACCGGTGAGGGATTACACCGATTTGTGGACCCGGTTGATGGCGAGGTTTATCTCTACACCCAATTTGAGGTACCGGACTCAAGGCGCATGTTCCCAGTCTTCGAGCAGCCAGATCTCAAGGCAACCTTCGAATTCCACATCACGGCACCATCAAACTGGCAGGTGGTCTCGAACTCACCAACCCCGGCTGCCATTGATCTAGGAAACGGAAACTCCGAGTGGCGCTTTGCCCCAACCCCAAGAATCTCTAGCTACATCACCGCATTGATTGCCGGACCCTACGCAGTATGGCGCGATGAGCTCACTTCTTTGAGCGGCAAGACCATCCCGCTGGGAGTTTTCTGCCGTGGATCGCTGGCTCAGTACATGGACCCGGATTACATCTTCGAAAAAACCAAGGAAGGCTTTGCCTACTTTGAAAAGGCATTTGACTACCCATACCCTTTCGAGAAGTACGACCAGCTATGGGTGCCAGACTTCAATGCTGGTGCCATGGAAAATGCCGGTGCCGTTACTTTCACCGAAACTTACGTTTTCCGCTCTGCAGTAACAGACGCAGTCCGCGAGCGCCGAGTGGTCACCATCCTGCACGAACTTGCCCACATGTGGTTCGGTGACTTGGTGACCATGCGCTGGTGGAACGATCTTTGGCTCAACGAATCCTTTGCGGAGTATGCCTCCACCTTGGCCACTGCAGATGCCACCGAGTGGAAAGAGGCCTGGACTACATTCGCAGCGCTGGAGAAGAACTGGGCTTACCGTCAGGACCAGCTTCCTTCCACCCACCCAATCGTTGCCGAAATCAACGACCTTGAGGATGTGCAGGTCAACTTCGACGGCATTACTTACGCAAAGGGAGCTTCGGTTCTGAAGCAGTTGGTTGCCTGGGTAGGCCAAGAGCCATTCCTCCGCGGTGTAGCAAGCTACTTCAAGAAGCACCAGTGGCAGAACACCGAGCTCAAAGATCTGCTAGTCGAGCTAGAGCGCGAATCTGGTCGCGAGCTAACTAGCTGGTCAAAGCTCTGGCTTGAGACGGCGGGTGTTAATACCCTGAAGCCAGTTATTGAGACTGACGAGAGTGGAACCATCACTCGGTTCGACGTGGTTCAGACCGCAATTGCCGAGCAACCGACTATTCGCCCTCACCGCATGGGTATCGGTTACTTCAACCTAGAGGCCGGCAAACTAGTGCGCTCCCACTACGTAGAGACCGATATCGACGGGGCTTCGACGTCAATCACTGAACTGATTGGCACCAAGCGTCCGGACTTTGTGCTGCTCAATGACAAGGACCTCGCATATGCCAAGGTTCGTCTAGACAGCCACAGTCACAAAGTGGCAATGGCCAACCTCTCCGGCATCGAGGACTCACTGGCCCGCACCTTGGTGTGGACCGCAGCCTGGGATGCTACCCGAGATGGCGAAGCTTCTGCTACCGACTTCATCGAGCTAGTTCTGAATCACATCGGTCCTGAAACCGAGTCGACGACCATCTTGACCCTGCTACGTCAACTGGTTACCACCGGAAATCTTTTCGTTAACCCGGCTAATCGAACCAAAGCACTCGAGCGCATTGCTGACGGGCTAATTGAGCTGGCCGGTAGGGCTAAGGCTGGATCCGACTCACAGTTGCAATTCGTCAAGTTCATCCCAGGCTTTGCCCGCACCGCCTCACAGTCAAAGTGGATGCAGGATCTTCTAACTGGCAAGATCGAACTAGCTGGTTTCGAAGTGGACCAGGACGTTCGCTGGGAGTTGCTCACCGGTCTGGTGGTAAACGGCGTCTATGGCGAGATCGAAATCGCAGCGGAATTGGAGCGCGACAACACTGCAAATGGTCAGCGTTTTGCGGCCGGTGCACGTGCTGCGATCCCAACCGCTGCCAACAAGGAAGCAACCTGGAAGTTGCTGGTGGAGACCGAAGAGTATTCCAACACCTTGGTTTTGGCTGCATCGATGGCATTCAACCGAGTCACTGATCTATCGCTAATCGAGCCATACTCCAAGCGCTATCACGAGGCAGCCCTGGGTATCTGGGAGCGCTTTAGCTACAAGATCGCCGAGTACCTACTCACCTACCTCTACCCATCCAGGCTGGCATCAGAGGAGCTGGTGGCCGAGACCAAGAAGCTGATTGGCTCGAAGGAAGTATCGGAGAAGCCAGCACTTCGGCGAATTCTGGTGGAAAACCTGGCCGAAGTTGAGCGTGCTCTAATTGCGCAGAAGGTCGACTAGATAACCGATGGAGTTTTTTGAGATTCCGCAGTCACTGCAGCCAGCCATCCGAATCGCAGTGATTCTGGCGGCAGCCATCTCGCTGCGGGTAATTCTCAAGATTCTCGCCAATCGCGTGGTCTCAAAGCTCCGAAACAAGGCAGAGAATGGCGGGGTTGCCAGTGAGCAGCGCCTTTTGTCCCGCTCTGCCACGATTGCCTCAATTAGCAATAACTTCGCCACCTGGGCGATAGCCATCACCACCTTGGTGATGGTGCTCAGCGAGCTTGGTGTTGACACCGGAGCACTGATCGCAGTCACGACAATCTTGGGTGCAGCCCTAGGTTTTGGTGGTCAAGCTTTGGTGAAAGACGTGATAAGCGGAATTTTCATCGTCTTCGAGGACCAGTATGGCGTTGGTGACACCGTGAATCTTGACGGCATAGTTGGCGTAATCGAAGCCGTAGAGCTACGAGTAACCAGAGTTCGCGATGCTGATGGAACGCTTTGGTATCTGCGCAATGGTGAAATTCTTAAAGTCGGAAACGCCAGCCAAAAACGTGGATAGTTCTCGATACCGGCAGTTCGGAGGTGAAGAGACATTTGCCAAGTTGGCAAAACTCTTCTATCAGGGCGTTGCACAAGATCCACTTTTGAAGCCGCTGTATCCCGAGGAAGACTTGGCCCCCGCCGAACGCAGATTGAAGCTTTTCCTAGAGCAGTACTGGGGCGGTCCGGATACTTATCAGCAGGAGCGCGGTCATCCTCGCCTGAGAATGCGCCATTATGCCTTCAAGATCAATCCCGCTGCTCGCGATGCTTGGCTCGCCCACATGCGCGCGGCGGTTGATCAACTTGAGCTATCGCCACTGGACCATGCCGAGCTTTGGGATTACCTGGAACGCGCTGCTCACGCCATGCTAAACACTTTCGAGGAGTAACGATGGTTATCGAAACAGATCGGCTTTTACTGCGTGAGATGCGGGTAGGTGACGCCTCGGATTTGCTGGAGTATCAGGGCAATCCAGCAATTGTGCGTTACATTCCTTGGCCGCAGGGAACTGCAGAAACTGTCGAAAAACATATCCACAGAACCCTGGCCAACAGTAAAAATCTTCCTAGCGATGACGGTGAATACCTGGTGCTGGTGTGGGAATTGAAGGAAAACGGAAAGGTCATTGGGCAGTCAAACATCTCAATGGCATCCAAAGAACATCTTCGCGGCGAGGTGGGCTGGGTTACGCACCAGGATTATCAACGCCAGGGTTTCGCATTTGAAGCATCGATTGCCATGTTGAGATATGGCTTCACCGAGATGGGGTTACACCGCATTGTCGCCGAGATGGACACTAGGGTTCCCGCATCGGCCGCGGTAGCGCGAAAGCTAGGAATGCGACTTGAAGCCGAAATGCGCGAAGTCGAGTTCTTCAAGGGTGAATGGTGCGACATGTGGACATACGCAATTTTGAAGTCGGAGTTTGAGGCGCGCTGGCCTAACTGAGCGATCCGAATCGGCAAAGCACGTGACCATATTGGCTACTGAGCCGCAACCAGCCTTTAGCCTCGTAGAGGGCAACCGACTCTCCCTGCTGTAAAAAGCCAAGTCCAGTCATTGCAAAGGCTGCACCCTGAGGGTATTCGGTTGCTGAGGGAACAAGCCTCCCCCAGACTTCCTGCCTCACCTTGGATGCGATAGCACTTCCGATGCTCTCTGGAAGCAAGCTAGCCACCTCAGCGATGCCGATTTTTGCGACCTCACTCAGTTCCTCTTGCGTCAGGTCAGTCACTCTTAGCCATCCATCTCTTGGTGGCGTAATCCCCGCCCAGGGAACCTTCACACTTTGCGCCGGTAGCTCTAGAGCTGCTGTGAGAAAAACTGTTGGTTTCGCTAACCGGTCCAAAATCGCAGCTACCTCGAAGTTGGCATCGATTTGATATTCCTCGCGCAAGCGCATGGTTCTCAGGCCCAAGATAGTTGTGCCGCCGAGTAGCGAACCCGAATAGATCGGCGCTACATAAGCGGCCAACACATCGCCTGACGCTTTGAACTTGACCACGGCATTTTCATCCAAACGCTTGGCTCGCTCCAGGTAGGACTTCAGATCCGAGAGATCGGCTGCTTCGGAAAAGGCGAGTTTGACTGACATGGCCTCTCTAAACTAGCTAACGAATCGAGGACAAAATGCTTGAACCCCAAATCCCCTCTGATCCAGTTGCAGATCTGATTGACGTCCTAGACCTAAAGGCTCTGAGCAACACTGAGTTTGTTGGGCGAACCCAGTGGATGCCACACGGTCGGGTCTTTGGTGGCCAGGTCCTTGCTCAAGCCCTGATTGCGGCGATGCGAACCATGGTTGATGATCGAGCCCCACACAGCCTGCACTCCTATTTTCTAAGACCGGGAGATATCACCAAGGAGATTTCCTTCTCGGTGGAGATTCTTCGAGACGGCAGAAGCTTTAGCGCACGCCGGGTGCACGCTCTGCAAGATGGACAACCGATCTTTTCCATGATTGCTTCATTTCAAGACCCAGACGCTGGCCTGGAACACCAGAGCTTGATGCCACAGGGAGTAACGCCCCCGGAGCAACTTCCATCGGCAGCAGAATTGCTGAGCGCTTATGATCACCCCGCAACCAATTACTGGTCCAAAGCCCGGCCCTTTGACCTTCGGCACGCCAGCGAACCGGTCTATCTGCAACCGGCAAAACAGCACCTAGCCGAACAACTGATTTGGTTCAAGGCTCTTTCAGAACTTCCCGATGACCCACAGCTTCAAGCCGCCGCGTTGGCATATGCCAGTGACTACAGCATTTTGGAATCTATCCTTCGACGCCATGGACTTAGCTGGGCGCATCCCGGTCTGGCATCTGCCAGCCTGGATCACGCGATGTGGTTCCACCGACCGGCCAGAGTCGACCAATGGTTACTGTATGCCCAAGAGTCCCCGAGTGCACAAAACGGTCGCGGCTTATCCCTGGGCAAAATCTTTGACCGCGAAGGCAGGTTGGTTGCCTCAGTGGCCCAAGAGGGAATGGTCAGAATTCCAGAGGTTTCCTAGTCGCGAGTTAGGCGACGGTAGGTGGAGCGGTGTGGCTTTGCGGCCTCAGCTCCCAATCTTGAAATCTTGTTTTCCTCATAAGCTTCGAAGTTACCCTCGAACCAATACCACTGGTCAGGCTTCTCGTCGGTGCCCTCGTAGGCAAGGATGTGGGTCGCAACTCGGTCTAGGAACCAACGGTCGTGAGTAATTACTACCGCACAACCAGGAAACTCCAGAAGAGCATTTTCTAGCGAAGCTAGGGTTTCAACATCCAGGTCGTTTGTTGGCTCATCAAGTAGCAAGAGGTTTCCACCCTGCTTCAGGGTCAGAGCTAGGTTCAGACGGTTGCGTTCACCACCAGAGAGCACCCCCGCCTTCTTTTGCTGATCTGCACCCTTGAAACCAAAGGCAGCTACATATGCACGTGAAGGCATTTCAACTTGGCCGACCTGGATGTAATCCAGACCGCCAGACACTACTTCCCAGAGCGACTTGTTTGGGTCAATACCGGCGCGAGACTGGTCAACGTAGCTGATTGAGACGGTCTCACCGATCTTGAGCTTGCCAGAATCCAACTCGTGCAAGCCGGTAATGCACTTGAAAAGCGTCGACTTACCCACACCGTTTGGTCCGATTATTCCGACGATGCCATTTCTTGGCAGTGAGAAGCTCAGGTCTGAGAACAGCGGACGTCCATCGAAGCCCTTGCCGATCTTGTCGGCTTCGATAACCACATTTCCAAGACGAGGTCCTGGTGGAATCTGGATCTCTTCGAAATCTAGCTTTCTAGTCTTGTCGGCTTCGGCGGCCATCTCTTCGTAGCGGGCTAGACGAGCCTTTGACTTGGTCTGCTTTGCCTTTGGAGTGGAGCGAACCCACTCCAACTCATCCTGCAAACGCTTGGCGAGCTTGGCATCCTTTTTGCCAGCAACTTCGAGGCGCTCGGCCTTCTTCTCCAGGTAGGTGGAGTAGTTACCCTCGTATGGGTAAGCCCGACCACGGTCAAGTTCCAAAATCCATTCGGCAACGTTGTCCAAGAAGTAGCGATCGTGAGTAACTGCCAATACTGCACCCGGATACTTAGCGAGGTGCTGCTCCAACCAAAGCACGCTCTCAGCGTCCAGGTGGTTGGTCGGCTCATCCAGCAGCAAGAGGTCAGGCTTCTGCAAAAGCAGCTTGCAAAGCGCAACGCGGCGACGCTCTCCACCAGACAAGTGAGTCACTGGCTCATCTCCGGGAGGGCAACGAAGTGCATCCATGGCCTGCTCCAGCTGGTTCTCAAGGTCCCAACCGTCGGCGGCATCGATCTGCTCCTGCAAGGTGCCCATCTCGGTTAGCAGAGTGTCGTAATCGGCATCAGGGTTAGCGAGCTCTGCGGAGATCTCATTGAAGCGGTCAATTTTGGCTTTGAGCTCGGCCACAGCCTCTTCGACGTTTCCGAGTACGGTCTTCTCTTCATTGAGCGGAGGCTCCTGCATCAAAATGCCGACGGTAAACCCTGGGCTAAGACGAGCCTCACCGTTCGATGGCACATCCATGCCGGCCATGATCTTTAGGACCGATGACTTACCTGCACCATTTGGACCAACGACACCGATCTTCGCACCTGGGTAAAAGGCAAGGGTGACGTCGTCCAGAATCACCTTGTCGCCATGCGCCTTGCGCGCCTTGATCATCTGATAAATAAATTCAGCCATTAGAAGTCCTTGAGATAGACGGCAAAAACCCTCTTTGCCGCATGCTCTGGATAGTTTATCCGAGAGCTTTGGCAAAGAGGGTTCTGCTGACCCGAGCGAGCAAATGGGGGGTTGGGTCCCGGGTCAAGCTTTATGCCGGTTGTAGCTCGGTTTCGATTTCTGACTCTTCTTCGTCTTCCGGATCGGCAATCACCAGCGAACGCCTTTCAAAAGCTGCAGTTCCGAAGGTTAGATCGTGGCCAATGGCTGAGGCCTCGACCTCCACGCTAGTTCCGGTGCGCTCGCCGTTATCCCAGTCGCGAATCTTTAGGCGGCCAGTTACCAACACGCGCTCGCCCTTGGAGATGGATTGCGAGACGTTTCCCGCCAATTGGCGAAACGCGCTCACGGTGAACCAGTTCACGTCGGAATCGACCCAAACTCCAGTCTCACTATCTAGCTTGCGATTAGTAGACGCCAATCGAAATGAGGTGACCTCGAGACCGCCCTCGTTCGTTATGTGACGGGGAGTTGTTGCGACCAGCCCGCGAAGGGTGATGTTGTCAGACATTGAATTCCTTTCCTTGAATAAGGAAAGTTTGCGCAGCTACGACACTTGCCGTAAGTGGGCAATCAATATCTGTGGATAACTACCAACTACTTGAGCAGGTGGGTAAATTTCGAGCGGACTTTGTTCACCTTAGGAGCAACCACTGCAACGCAGTAACCCTGGCTCGGGTTCTTGGCGAAGAAGTCTTGGTGGTAGTCCTCGGCGTCATAAAACTCACCCAGCTCAGAGACTTCGGTGACGATGGCATTACCCCAAATTTCTTTGGCGCGCTCAATGGCCTGAACAAAAATCTCCCTTTGATTGGAGTCCGCGTAATACATCGCCGAGCGGTATTGAGTGCCGATGTCATTTCCCTGGCGATTCAGCTGGGTCGGATCGTGCAGCGTAAAGAAGATGTCAAGGATGTCATTGGCGGTGATAACGGTCTCGTCAAATCGAATCGATACCACCTCGGCGTGATCGGTGTTCCCCTCACAGACCTGCTCGTAGCTGGGGTTTGGAACCTTGCCCCCGGTGTAACCGCAGGTCACATCTTCGATACCGCGAAATTGAGAATAAGCCGAGTCAAGGCACCAGAAGCAACCGCCGGCGAGCACGAATTCAGTCATAGCTATCTAAACTTTCAGTTATCGATTGTGATTCCAAATTGGTGTTACAAATCTGGAAGGTAAGGCAGAAGCCTAATTGACTCAAAAGCATCCAACCCTCGGCGCGATTTTTGCCCTGATCGCAGCCATCCTGTTTGGGCTGAATGCCTCGACCACCAAAGTGATCATCGAAGCTGGAATCAATGCTGAGCAGGTGGTGTTCATCCGCTCACTCTTCTCCTTTGTTTTGGCGCTTAGCTGGGCTTTGATAGCAAACCGGAAGGAGATATTGGTCAAGCCAAAGATGCTGCCAAGACTCTTTGTGCTCGGTGTTATTGGTGTCGGTATGTTGCAGTGGACCTATTCAATGTCACTGGTGAGACTTCCAGTTGGTATCGCACTTTTGATCGAGTACACCGCCGTGCTCTGGGTGCCCATCGTGGCGCTGGTGTTTTTCAAAGAAAAGGTCAGCAGGGTGATTTGGCTCGGAGCCGCACTAGTTATCGGTGGCCTTGCGGTAGTTGCGCAGATTTGGGATACCCAACTCGACCCATTTGGAATGTTCCTGGCCTTCTGTGCTGCTATTTCCCTCACCATCTACTTCATTACCGGTGAGCGCATCCAACGTGTGTTGCCTACCAATGTGGTGCTCGCTTATGGAATGTTTTTTGCAACCCTGTTCTTTTTGCCACTGTCTAATTTCGGAAGCTTCGATTTTGCAATTATCAACTCCAGTCTCGACCTGTCTGGAAACCTCGCCGGAGTTGAACTGCCGATGTGGGTAGCTCTGATTTGGCTTGGAGTTTTGGGAAGCTTCGTTCCGATGGCATTTAGTTACCTAGCGCTTCGTCACCTCAGCGCAACAGTGGTAGGAATCATCGCAACCAGCGAAACTGTCTTAGCTTTCGGTTTTGCCCTGGCTTGGCTAGGTGAACTGATTACCCTTACCCAAGCGCTCGGCGGTATCGTGGTCGTGATTGGAATTCTTATCGCGCAGACCGCGCGGAAGCAATCCGCCGAGAAAGTAGTTGAGTAGGGCATGGCAACCACAGAATTGACTCTCGAGACCTTCGAGAACACCATCAAGCAAGAGGGCATCACCCTTGTTGACTTCTGGGCAGAGTGGTGCGGACCATGCCGCATGTTTGGACCAATCTTCGAGGAAGCATCCGAGAAGAACCCTGAAATTCGATTTGGCAAAGTCGACACCGAGGCCGAGCAGGAGCTGGCGGGCATGGCTGGAATCTCTTCGATTCCAACCTTGATGATCTTCCGCGATGGAATTTTGCTTTTCAACCAAGCCGGAGCGCTGCCTGCCCCTGCCCTAGCCGACCTGATCGGCAAGGTAAAGGATCTAGACATGGATCAGGTTCGTGCTGAAATGGCAAAGCAGAGCGAGAACTAGCAAACTTGCGCAACAATTCCCTAGCAATGTTGGCGACCATTACCGGGGTCGGCATTCTGGCTTGGGCTATTGGCTTCTTTGACCCCACCACCTGCACCCCGACCGCTCAGCAGGCAGGATGGACTTCCTGCGAAGCGATTGCTCAAGAACGAACCATTGCGCTTTGGGTATTAATCATTGGAACCGTTGGAATTGTGATTTTCCTTTGGCTCCGCGGCCGCAAGAAGGACTAGCCGATAACAGCTTCGACTGACGCGGTTGCCAGCGCGGGGAATGCCTGAGCCACACCCGCGTTAGTGATGAGGCCCTCGTGAGCATTTAGACCCAAGGCCAACGCTGCATCGTCCTTCAGCGCTTTCTTCCAGCCCTTTGAAGCAAGCGCGATTACATATGGCAAAGTGGCGTTGGTAAGGGCGCGGGTTGAAGTGGCAGGAACTGCTCCCGGCATGTTCGCGACGCAGTAGTAGGTGGTGTTGTGGACCTGATAGGTCGGCTCATCGTGAGTGGTTGGACGGGAGTGCTCGAAGCAACCACCTTGGTCGATTGCGATATCAACCAACACTGCGCCCGGCTTCATCTTCTTCACCATGGCATCGGTGACAAGCTTTGGAGCACGCTCACCTGGAATCAGTACCGAACCGATTACTAGATCGGCATCTTTCAGCTGTTCGGCAATCTCATAGGAAGTCGAAACTCGAGTCTGAACCTCGGAGTTGAAACGAGCATCGAGCTCTCGGAGCCTAGGAAGCGAAAGGTCGATCACGGTCACATCTGCACCCATGCCATTCGCAACCAACGCCGCTTCGGTTCCTGCAACGCCACCACCAATCACAACGACTTTGGCGCGTGGGGTGCCAGGCACACCACCCATTAGAACTCCTAGTCCGCCGTTTGTCTTCATCAGCTGATAGGCACCGATCTGGGCTGAGAGTCGACCAGCCACCTCGCTCATCGGCTGCAGCAGTGGCAGCTGGCGATTTGCAAGCTGAACAGTCTCATAGGCAATCGCGGTGGTGCCGCTAGCAACGATGGCATCGGTGCAATCTTTGGAGGCGGCAAGGTGCAAGTAGGTAAAGAGCACCTGACCCTTTCGCATCAGTGGGTACTCAGCCGCAATCGGCTCCTTGACCTTCACGATCATCTCGGCAGCCGCCCAAACCTCTTTCGCAGAGTCCGCAATCTTGGCGCCGGCATCCAGGTAGTCCTGGTTGGAGAATCCTGAACCAACGCCGGCTGAAGTCTCCACCAATACCTGGTGGCCACGGTTTACCAGCTCAAAAACTCCGGCAGGCGTCATTGCCACGCGATTTTCGTTGTTCTTGATTTCTTTTGGAACTCCAACTAGCACTTTGTCTCCTTGACTGAATTGCCTAGATTCTTGCGAATAATTCGGTTGATTCGCTCGCAAGACGAAGAAGATTTTGCAAGAATGATG
>JACCDM011498717.1_pt1 | contig 14546 bp, 16 predicted proteins | sample 7445851 | NCBI WGS metagenome assembly JACCDM01 (sample SAMN15323438, study PRJNA562643) | freshwater metagenome | isolation source: river surface water | place: USA:Blue River Watershed | collected 2017-08-16
GGTCCAACTAGGATTCGAACCTAGGACCCCCTGCTTGTAAGGCAGGTGCTCTGAACCAGCTGAGCTATTAGACCATTCCGTTGAATTGGTCTGCAAAGATGGTAGATTTTTTTATTTTGTGCAAGTCTGTCACGAAAAAAAATAAGGTTTTTTTTGATTTTTTTATCCCTCCATTGATTATCTGCTTGAATTCCAACATCTTTGCAAGAAAAAATATATGAGCTCTATTTTTACCCTAGACGCTATCGTCAGCCTAATCACCCTAACATTTCTCGAAATCGTCCTCGGTATCGATAATATCATCTTTATTTCCATCGCTTCCTCTAAATTACATGCACAAGAGCGAGGAAAAGCCCGAAACATAGGCCTCCTCCTTGCCATGGTCTTTCGTGTAATTCTACTTTTTGGAATCTCATTCTTGATCTCCCTCCAAAAACCTTTTGCACACCTGGATTTTCAATTTGTGAAAGCAGCTCCTTCTGGACAAGCCATCATCCTTTTTGTCGGTGGACTCTTCCTGATCTATAAAGCTACTAACGAAATATTTGAAAAAATTGAAGGGGGCGAATCACCTCTTGACCCCATCGAAAAACCTAAGGCAACATCTAAAATGGCAAACGTGATCATTCAAATCGCTGTCATTAACCTGGTTTTTTCAATCGACTCTATCCTTACAGCCATCGGTTTGTCAGATCAATTGATTATTATGATTGTCGCTGTGGTCTTGTCCGCATTGATCATGATGGCTTTTTCAGGTCCTGTGGGCGACTTTGTTAATAATCACCCATCCTTACAAGTACTCGGACTTTCCTTCCTCATCATGATTGGCTTTATGCTCATCGCTGAGGCTTCTCATAATTCTGAATTAAGTATACTCGGTAATCATATCGGTGCCATCCCTAAAGGATACCTCTACTTCGCTATCGCCTTCTCTGTGTTTGTGGAGTTTATAAATATTCGAGTTAGGAAAAGGAGTTGAAAGTGGAAAGTGGAAAGTGGAAAGTGGAAAGTTGAAAGTTGAAAGTGGAAAGTTGAAAGTTAAAAGTTAAAAGTTGAAAGGGGTTATTGAAATTAAATTTAAAAAAAACTTTCCACTTTCCACTTTTCACTTTCAACTTATAAGTATATTTGTTCTATATTATATTAAAATTTTCCAGCTATGGCAACTGAAGAAAGACAACGCTATTCCGCAGATGAATTAAAAGAGTTTGAGGAGATTATCATCAAAAAATTAGACGAAACAAAAGCAGAATTGACCTATTTAATGCAGGCAATTAGCAAGAAAAATGATTCTGGTACAGATGATACTTCTGGTAATTCTAAAGTGATGGAAGACGGTGCTGATACTGCCGAAAAAGAAAATTTAAATCAGTTAGCTGGTCGCCAACAAAAATTTGCCCAAAACCTCGAAAAAGCATTGATGCGTATCAAAAATGGTACATACGGTGTATGCATCGAAACGGGTAAATTAATTTCAAAAGATCGTTTACGCTTGGTGCCACACACCCAACATTCAATCGAAGCTAAATTAAAACAAAAATAAATGGGCTTTTTTGACAATAACCGTTTATTGGATTTATTGACAAATTACCTCAAAACCCAGTTTGAAATTATCAAATTGGATATTCAAGAGGCACTTGAAGCCCTTTTGATTAAAATCTTTAAGTTTATTTTTGCTGCCTTCGCTTTGGGTGTCGCATTTTTGTTCATCTTATTGACCATAGCCTTCGCCCTAAACGACTATTTCGATAGTTCTTACCTTGGTTTTTTAATCATGAGCCTTGTAAGCCTAATCATCGGTGGTGGATTGTTTTGGTCATTCAGTAGACAAAATACCTTCGAAAAACCCTCTGCAGAACCAAGCATTGAAGATATAACAAGCACCGATACTCATGAGTCAGAAACCGAATAGAGACGAATTAGAAGCTAAAGCTCAATCATACCAAGAAGAAATCACACAAACTTTGACAGACATCAAAGAAACTGCCAAAGTGCGTGGTGGACAATTGTTGATCGCGGGTGGTGTCGTATTAGGTGGCTATTTGCTCTATTCTTTATTATCTGGTTCGGATAAAAAAGAGAAAAAATCCAAAGAAAAAGAAGAATCTAAAGATGGCTCAGCCCTAGGTTCCGTTGTTGCCTCTTATGCCCTTGCCCTTGCTTTGTCTTTAGCAAAGGATAAGCTGTTGGAATACTTGGATAAAGAGGGGAAGGTGTAAAGTGTAAGGTATGAGGTGTAAGGTACTAATTAAAATCAAATTTTTATACCTCACACCTCACACCTCAAACTAATTCCACTTCTTAAATCCTCTACATGCCAATACCACAAAGATTCCATATAATCCTGCAGTAAGATATAAGTCTTTGTAGAGATACATAATTACATATAAAGAATCTACTACCATCCAAATAATCCAGTTTTCACGTTTTTGATGGGCTGCTAAATAGGTAGCATAAATTGAACTAGCTGTTAGGATACCGTCGAAATAGGGTAAGGATACGTTGACGGTAACTATTTGATGAATTTTGCCAATGAAAATTCCGCATACAATTGATAGTATAATGCCAAAAAATAGATTTTTTTTATTCAATGTACTGGGCTTCCATTCAGTATCTGATTTTGACCACTGAATGATGCCATATATGGCTGAAACGATGAAAAATACCTGTAATTCAGCGTCTGCATATAATCCTGATTGAAAAAAAAGATAACCATAAACAATGGATGAGATGATATTTATGTACCAGGCAATTATTTTTTTTTGAACTGTGAATACAACTCCTAAAATCGAAAGTGCAACGCCAATGATTTCAACAATACTCATAATTTTCCTTGATTGTTTTCGAAATACTGACAAAAAATTGATATTTTGCACTGTTCACATTGTGGCTTTCTAGCCAAGCAAATATACCTTCCATGTAGGATGAGCCAATGATGTGCCTTTGGAATGACTTCATCTGGAATATATTTAACCAATCCTTTTTCAACCAATAGGGGTGTTTTTGCAGTTTTTGGGACTAAGCCCAATCGGTGTGACACACGAAAAACATGGGTATCTACCGCCATGGCGGGTTGATTGTAAATAACTGAAACAATCACATTGGCAGTTTTTCTGCCTACTCCCGGTAAACTTTGTAGGTCCTCTAATGTAGAGGGTACTTCTCCTGCAAATTGATCAACTATTTTTTGTCCCAAACCCAACAAATGTTTTGCTTTGTTATTAGGGTAGGATACTGAGCGGATATAGGAAAAAATTTCCTCCACAGAACTATCTGCCAATGCCTGTGCATCCGGAAAACGTGCAAATAGTTTGGGGGTTACTTGATTGATGCGTTTATCTGTACACTGTGCAGATAACACAACTGCAACCAACAATTCAAATGGATTGCTGTAATGCAATTCTGTTTCTGCCTCGGGATAATGTTCCGAAAAGTATTGGATCAGCGATTCGATGCGTTCTTTTTTGTTCATTACCATTCAAATCTTGTTCCAATACTAATATTCCTCCCTGCAGATGGGTTGTAGTAACGTCCGCCTACTGCGTTCAAATCTGGACCAGAAACGTATCTGTCGTCCAATAAATTATCCACATTTAGCCAAAGGCTAAAGGTTTTTGTTCCAAAACTTTTCGAATAATTAGCCTTTAAATTCCAATATCTCGACGATGGTAATTGATCCGTATTGGCATCGTTCAAAAATAATTTATCCGTAAAAAGGAATTGTGGCATTAGGGTAATTGCCTTTGAAATTTTTGCCTGAGCAAAAATTGATTGGGTAAATGGTGCGGTGCCAGTTAATTGATTGCCAGAAAAATTGCTTGCTCCAGCAGTATACTGGATAAATTTAAAATCTTGAATGGTCGTTGCTGAATGGATCGATAAAGTGGTCGATGGGAGATAGTGTAATCCAATTTCCAATCCTTTTTGTCGAGTATTTCCAACATTTACAAAATAATCGGCACCATCTGCTGTTCTTCTTAAAGAAATTGTTTCTTCTAATTCAAACCAATAAGCACTTGCATCCCAATTAAATTTGGCATATTGTCCACGATATGATATTTCATGATTCCAACCTTTTTCTGCTTTTAAATCTGGATTCAATACACTGGTAGATGGTCGGATCTCTGAAATGCTTGGAGGCGAAAATCCATGAGCAATTTTACCCACTACATAATGATGCGCATTGATTTTTTTGACAACAGAAATACGTGGAGAAAAAATAGTTTCCGTTGTATGAATGCCGGTAATCAGTTGATTAATACTTCCAGAAATCGTTACATTCCAATTATTTTTTGTTTGTAAATCGCCTTGTGCAAAAAAAGTATATTGTTGAACTTTAGCGTTTTGTTCAATTTGTAAATTGCCTTTTTCGCCTAAATTATTTTGATAAGTTTGACTATTAAACGTTCCTGCTAATACTTCATAACCAACATCTGAACTGAATTTTCCCCAATTCCCCACTTGTTGAAATTGAATGACTCCTCTTGAATTAAAATTGGTTTCATTTCGGATTTCATAATTTCGAATGGTTGGATTTTTAATATCATTTTGTTGGAATCCAGCCGACCAGCGATAGGCCCAATGTTCATTCCATTGGTTTGCGATCGCTAATGCTGCTTGAAAAGATTCTAAATAAAAAGTAGCTTTTTGGTCTATGGCACTTTTAAAGGCACCTGCTGCCGGTCGGGCTTGTTTGGGATTAGCCATGTATTGTGCAAGTGTTAATCCACCCGGAGTTTGGTAACGTAAATTGCCATAATAGGTCATGAAATCAATACTTCCTGCTGTTCCAAAATTTCGATGGTATTGATAATGAATAAACGTTTTTTCTACATCCGACTGTTCACGATATCCTTTTTGGTTATAGTAGGAACCAAACAACCGATGCTGCTGTTGACTAGATTTACCTATTTGAAGGTCCCAAATCTGTTTATATCCTCCTAAAGAATTATAGATATGTTGATTGGAATAACGATTAGCAGTGAAAATAGGCGAGTTTAATAACAGTGTACCTCCTGTACCCGCACCGTATAGTCCACCTGATGGTCCCTTGCTCACAATAGCTTGGCCAAATAAATCTGGTTCAAATAATTGAAAATAGGTATTGTTGCCAGCATCTGTCAAAGGAATTTGATTCCAATATATTTTAATATTTCGAACTCCAAAAGGTGCTCTCAAAGAACTTCCTCGAATGGCTAATCGGTAACTACCAGGTGAGCGTTCCTCCATTTTTACACCTGCAGTGGAATTTAATATGGGGACAAAAGATGCATTAGAATTGAATTTCAATTGAAGAGAATCAATCAATTGGATTGCATCAGGATTGCTAAGCACATTACGTTTTTTTTCAAAAGAATGAACTATAACTTCTTTCAATTCCTTGGGCTCTTTTTGGGCCAACAATGGAATGCTCAATAAAGAATAGAGACAAAGGAATAAATACTTTTTCAAAATGTTCTAGAAGATATAATTAAGATAGACGGACAACATATTATCTTGAGAAGAGGCTATCGTTTTCGATTTTAAGTTTTCAGATTTTCCTAAATGATAGGAGTCAAAATCGATTACTAAATTGAATTTTTTATAGCTTATTTCTGCAGAATTTCGGTAGCAAATATTAATTTCTTGATTACTGGTTTCATAAGGTACCCCAACGTACCTTCCATATAAAGTAAAATTTGTAAGTACGGGAAGGAATAATTTTGTCTTTACACTTATTTTTACTTTTCCTGGAACTTGTAGACCAAGTCCGCCAGTAAGCCCATGCAATGCATATTTTTCTTCCTCTACATAATTCGTTTTATTCGTGCTGATTTTTCTGGCTAAGGAAATACTGTACAAACTAAATTCAGGAAATAAATGAACCTTTGGGTTTCGTTGATGTTGGTTCAATTGCAAACCTATTTCAGCTGATCCCCCTCGATAATATGAACTGAGTTTATTGATGTCGAGGTCGTTGCTTGAAGGTTGACCATTTGAATTTAAATTTGGAATAAATTCATATTTTTCAGGGTTAACTTTAGAGTCAAAAGCATTTCCAAAGGTCTTTAATTCTCCAAAAAATAGCACATGAGATTCTTTTTTCTGATAAGTTAATTGAATCGATAAGTTGGCTGTCATCTGGCTTTCATACCAATTTAAGGAACTAAACCCTACCCCAGAACGAAGGTGAAATTTTTGACCATTACTGACCAATGAAATCGTGAAAAGTAAAATTAGAATTACTATTTTTTTCATTTCAATACTTACCAATATTTGCCTCTTTTTTTAAAGGCAAATAGTAAACCTCTAAAGATAATAAAAAGGTGATTGAAAAGAGTAGGGAATAATCCAAAATGATTTTTTAATACATCAAATCGTTCACTCCATGATTTTTTCAGATTATTTACAGATGCACCTCCAGTTAAATAATTAGCAATCGGATAGCTTGTACATTTGATTAACTTGGCATTTTTCAAACATTTGATCTCCCAATCTACATCCGCACTTAATTGATACGTTAAATCGAATAATGGGGCAATCGATTTTTTGGCAATAAACGATTGATGACAAATCACCATACCGTATTTAAAATCTTTCCAACTTGCTTTTTGGGGTAACACTTGAGGTGTCATCTCAGAACGAATTCCTAAAATCAATCCTTCTAGATTGGTATATTGGGTTTCACCATATAACACATCTGGATCTTCTGATAAGTCCTGAATAATTTTTTCTAATGTATTCTGACTTGCAAAGGTATCACCTGCATTCATGAATAATAAATATTCACCACTTGCTTTTTGTATCCCTTTGTTCATCGCATCATAAATGCCATGATCTTTTTCAGATAAAATCACATCTATTTGTGAAGCATATTTTTGAACAATGTCCATGGTGCGGTCTTTTGAGGCGCCATCAATGACAATATATTCAATATGCTCCAATCCATTTTGCTCCAAAATGCTTTTGATGGTACGTTTAACGTACTTTTCTGCCTGATAAGTAATCGTGATGATGCTTAATTTTTTAGACATGTTGAAAGCATTGTTGGTAAAAATCCAAATGTTTGTGAGCTATTACTTGTTCTGAATAGTTATTTAAAGCTTTGATTCGAGCTTTTTCACCCATTTCTTGTCCATTTGCCAAGACTTCTTGAATACCTTTGGCAAAATCTGAAACGTCAAATGCCTTAGCAACATATCCATTTTCTAAATGCTCAATCATCTCAGGAATTCCTCCTACCTCAAATCCAACACAAGGGGTTCCGCAAGCCATGGCTTCCATAATCGTATTAGGTAAATTTTCTTCTAAAGAAGTTGTTACGTAAACATCTGAGGACTGATAAATCGTGGCCATTTTTTCACTTTGTTGGATGTGGCCAAAAAAATGAATTGGTAAATTCATCGCTTCAAATGGAGTTTTGTCCAACACATTTCCAATAATACCAATTTGTATTGAAGTCCTGTTTTCTAAAAATTGGACAGTTTCAATAAATTGTTTAAAACCTTTTTTGGGTGCATTTGGTCGAACGGCTACGAATAGGATGAGTGTCTTTTCTGGGTCCAAGCCAAGCGAAAGCTTGGCCTCTTTTTTGTGCTTTGGCACAAAAATTTGATCCAAATCTAACGTATTAGGTATTGAAATAATTTGTTGATTTTTTAGAATGCTACTTTTAATAGCTCTATGTCTCAACCAATGTGAACAAGTGATAATATGCAAATTAGGATTTCTAAAAGCCTTTATTTTCCTTTCCCACAAGCGATGGGAGAGGTCGTTGATACCAGGTTTTTGCATGAATTCAGTACAAAATCCGCATTTCGACTGGTAATTTTCGCAGGTTCCACTATGGTGACAACCACCAGTAAATGCCCACATGTCGTGTAGTGTCCAAACAATTGGTTTGCCTAATGAACAAAGTTGTTCAATGTTTTTAATGGATAAAAATCCAAAATTGGTAAAATGAAGATGAATGATATCTGCTGATTGAATACTTGGATGAGTCCTCAAATCTCTACCGAAAAGTCCTGAATTGAAAAGAAATCGGATGGATTTATTTTTTTCAAAGGGTAAAAAATATAGTCGTTCAGCAACGAATCGAATAAAATTTCCTAATCGATCCCATGCCGTTAATGTTGTTCGTTCAACACCTTCTGTCGACTTCCCCTCTTGTGTGATATGTCGCACCTCTGCCCCCGCATCTCGAAGAGACTTCACCAAACGATTGCAAGCTATCGCCGCCCCACCATTATTTTGGTGGTAAGAAAGCATGGCAATTTTTGGCAAACTTGTCATATTTACTTCTTACTTCTTACTTCATCCTTATTTTACTCACAATCTCAATCGCATTTTTATTTTCCATTACGCCAAAACCTTTTCCTTTTAAAATTTCTTCATAAGATTTGGTATGTAATTCCGTAAATCCATCAGAAAATTCAATTTCCTCACCTTCAATTTGTAAGGTGCGGTAAGTTCTTTTTCCTTGCAAACGCACTGTCTCTGGAATTTCATTGTAGTCAATACTTAAAGACCATTTCACACGTGCGCGTTCCAATTGTAGCGTTCCTTTTGCGGTTTCTGCAGTAATAGAAATGACATTGTTTTCAATCACGTTGCCAAAGATCCAAGTTAACATGTCAAAAAAATGTACACCAATATTTGTAGCAATTCCACCTGATTTTTCCATTACACCTTTCCAACTTCTGTGATACCATTTTCCTCGAGAAGTGATATAGTTTAAGTTGATGTCGTAGATTTTATCTTTGGGGCCTGCAGCAATTTTTTCTTTCAATGCAATTATGCTTGGATGTAAGCGCAATTGTAAAATTGAGTAAACATGTTTTCCCGTTTCTTTTTCAATTTCTGCAATGGCATCTAAGTTCCAAGGATTCAGTACCAAAGGTTTTTCACAAATTACATCACATCCACTTTTCAGAGCGAAACGAATATGTGCATCATGTAAATAATTTGGTGAACAAATGGCGATATAATCTATGGGATTGCCTTCTCTTCTTAATTTATCAATGTGTCTATCAAATCGTTCGAATTCTGTAAAAAAATCCGCATTTGGGAAATGACTATCCATGATGCCCACTCCATCGTAAGGATCAAAGGCAGCAACTAATTCGTTGCCAGTGTCTTTGATGGCTTTCATGTGTCTAGGTGCGATATATCCGGCTGCACCAATTAAGGCGAATCTTTTCATTGTATTCTTTTTACTAAATTGTTTTCTAATTGATAAATTTGTCCGGATTCTGGACAAGTGGCTTTTCCCTCCTGATCAAAGGCTAATTTATGTCCATATTCACTGATCCAACCAGTTTGTCGAGCTGGATTGCCAATCACTAAAGCAAATGGTTTGACTTTTTTGGTAACTACTGCACCGGCACCAATAAATGCAAATTCACCAATATCATTTCCGCAAACAATGGTCGCATTTGCGCCAATACTTGCACCTTTGCCCACTTTAGTTTGTAGGTATTGATCTCTTCTATTAATCGCAGAGCGTGGATTGATGACATTCGTAAAGACCATAGAAGGACCTAAAAATACATCGTCTTCACAAGTTACACCCGAATAAATAGAAACATTGTTCTGCACTTTTACATTATTTCCTAAGATTACTCCTGGTGAAACAACTACGTTTTGTCCAATGTTGCAATTGTTGCCAATAACCGCATTAGGCATAATATGTGAAAAGTGCCATATTTTACTTCCTTCTCCAATGGTGCAGCCTTCATCAACTACTGCTGTTGGATGGACCATTACCTTATTTATTTCTGAAGAATTCAATGATTTGCTCCGTTATATATGTTAATTCAGATTCTTCCATTTCCGTATGTATTGGAAGGGAAAGGACCTCTTTACAAAGTTGTGTACTTTTCTCCAAATTATCAACGCATCTCCCAATCCCTTTAAAAGCATTTTGTTCATGCAAAGGCATCGGATAATAGATCATACTTGGAATTCCTTTTGAGGATAAAAAGTTTTTTAATTCATCTCTAAGATTTCCTGGGGTTGAACCTCCAGGCTGCTCACTATTCACTTTAATCGTATACTGATGAAACACATGCGTCGAACGTGGATTTCTATATGGAATTTGAATTTGTTCGATATCTTTTATTTGTTCATCGTAAAATTGTGCAGCTTTTGCTCTACGAATATTAAAATCGTTAAGTTGTTTTAATTTGACACGCAAAATACCTGCCTGTAGTTCATCTAAACGAGAATTGACTCCAATGATATCGTGATAATATTGTTTCGCTTGTCCATGGTTAGCGATGATGCGCATTTTTTCGGCAAGTTTTTCATCTCTGCTAAACATTGCTCCTCCATCTCCAAAACAACCTAGATTTTTTGAAGGGAAAAAGGAAGTAGTTCCAATATTTCCCATACAGCCTGCAAAATCAGTTTTACCATTAGCAAAACTGTATATAGAGCCAATGGCTTGTGCCGTATCTTCAACTACATACAGATTTTTTTCCTTGGCTAATTGTAAAATGGGTTCCATGTCTGCACATTGTCCAAATAAATGAACGGGGACAATTGCTTTGGTTTTTGGACCCAAGGCTGGAATTATATTTTCAATGCTGATGTTAAATGTATTTGGATCAACATCCACCATTACTGGTGTTAATCCTAATAGTCCGATAACCTCAGCTGTGGCTGCATAGGTAAAAGCAGGAACAATGACCTCATCGCCTGGTTTTAGGTCTAATGCCATAAATGCTATTTGCAAAGCATCGGTTCCGTTAGCACAAGCAATTACATGGGCATCGTTTAAATAATTAGAAAGCTCTTGTTGAAAGGCCGTAAAATGTGGACCTTTAATAAATCGAGTTTGTTCGAGGGTGTCAGCAATTGCTTGATCGATTTCTGTTTTGAGTCGAGCATATTGCCTTTTTAAATCCACCATTTGAAGCGGTAACTGCATATCTTAAAAATTTTCTTCTTCTCTTGCTTCTTTTAAAGCTTGTAAATAACCTTTTCCAAATTTCAAATCAGGCTCCATGTAATTTCCTTCAGCCCACTCATTCCAAGAACGTAGAAAAATCACCTGGTGTTCTTTTGATTTTTGTTTAACCATTTGCAAAACTTCTCGCACATGTTTTTTGAATTTTTCTGGGTGACTGTTGTGTAAGATATGACCTTTTCTTCCTGAACGTGGAGAGTGATCCCAATTAGGAAAAATACTTGGATACACATCTTCTGCGGCATCTTCCTTTCCAAGGAAAAATTTTGCAGCCTTTTCATATGCTACGACTTGACCCTTGTTCAACAGAATTTTTCCAATTTTCGATTTCAGCGCCGTGAAAAAACTATTTTCTTTTTTGAAAATATGAAACATTCTAGCCGTATTGATGGCATCAAAGCCCATTTTTTTAAAAATGTCAATGTCTTTGATATCATAGGCATTCGCAACAAAATGAATTCCTTTTAATCCATTTTCTTTAGCTAATTGCTGCCATGTTTCAAATAATAAGCTGATGTCTGGAATCCGGTAGGGGGAATGTACATAAAATACCGGTTTGTCGTCAACACGGATGTAACGCTTATCTAAAAATGCAGCCAATAAACTATTGAAGTGCAAAATATAGTCATTCTTTCCCGGGTATAATTGTTCAATTAGCATTTTGGAAGTGCCTTCCAAATTAAACTGTTTGTCTTCCCAACTATGATTAGCCCAACCCAAACAAAAAGGAAAATCAGGTTCACCTGATTGCAATACTTCGTTAAATGGAAGTTCTAATAAACGCTTGCCATGTCCAAACCAATAATGCCAATAACAAAAGCCATCAATCCCATATTCCTTGGCCATTTTTGCTTGAGCGATTCTCGTCTCAGGCAATCGTAAATCATAATAGCCTAAATCAGCAGGAACTCTAGGTTGATAATGACCTCTAAAAAGAGGTTTTGCTTTTCCCACGTTGGTCCATTCAGTAAATCCTTCTCCCCACCATTCATTGTTTTCTTTGATTGGATGAAATTGAGGTAAATAAAAGGCAATGATTTTGGACATAATTTAGGTATTAGGTATAAGGGATGAGTTATTGGGTGAAAGTTTCTTTATTAAGGAATGAAGATCCTCTACTGTTTGAAGTGGTTTATAGATTTCTTGTATGTTGTTTTTAAAATTATCAATAGAATAGTCTAAAAGATTGATTTTTATTAATTCTTCAATAAGATCTTCAGGAAAGCGGTATTTGATTACTTTTGCTGGGTTACCTCCTACAATAGCATAGGCAGGAACATCTTTTGTGACAACGGCACCAGCGGCAACAATGGCTCCTTTACCAATTGTTACGCCACTTAATATTAGTGCATTGGTTCCAATCCAAACTTCATCTTGAACTACAATAGGACCTTTGCTTGTCGCATCAATCGAATTGTATTCCACAAATCTCGACCACAAGGGGTAACTCGTTAAGGTATTAATTTGATGATTATTCCCCAAAATAAACCAGGCTCCTGGAGCAATGGAAACGAAGTTTCCAATTTGTAATTTTTCTGTTTCTTGTACGTATAAACTTTGTATCAATAATTCTCCGTAACTGTGTTTTCCTACAACCACATTTTCAAATGGAAATATTCGTTCGCCAGCCACCGTGTAATTATGTGGATTACGTTTTCTCCATTGTTTCTTAAAATTACTTTTATCCAATTGACGGATAAATTCTCTTAAGACCGGAATTTTTAATAAATACGTTTTCAAAATATAACCTACAATCCTAGATTTTCACGAATATACTTGATATTTAAAAGATTTCGAAGGATTCCCTTTCTTGAAAAAAGTTTTTCATTCAATTCTGGTTCCGGATTCACTAATTTCAATAAAACTAAGAAGGAAGCTATGGCAACGATTCCGTTTACAAAAATGGATAAAATAGGATGCGCTTGCAGATGGAATATCGTAACGACAACAAGTTGTATTCCCAAAATAAATACGATTTTTAATGTTTTGAAAGAAAAGGGATTGATATCGAATTTGATTTTCAAAATAAAGAATTTTAACAAATTAAATAAAGTTACAGAACATAAAATACTTAAGGCTGTTCCCGTAATTCCTAATGATTGGGTTAAATAAAAACTTAAAAAGACATTGAGCACTGCAGAAATAATGACAAAGTATAGATTATAATGGTAAATTTTGGAATAACTAATTGCATGTGTATTCAAACTAGTAACCATGTCGATTAATTTTGCAATTCCTAAAATATAAAACACCGTTAATCCATTTTCAAATATCGTTGTGTTTCCTGAAAGTTCTCCCAAATTTTGAAAGACACTTAAAATCACTGTAAATAAAAAGATACCTGATAAAAATAAAGTGTCGGAAACTTTTTTAAACAATCCATTAACTTCTTCAAGTTGATTATGTTCAAAATGTTTTGCGATGATTGGCGCAGAAATAGAAGATATCCCAGCCATGGGAATTTCAATGAAACTGGCAATAAAAAATATGATGGAATATTTACCGATGTCGTCCAATGTGCCTAAGCCAGCTAAAGAAATGATATCGAGTTTATTTGCTAATAAATTGGCCAATCCTGTAAATCCAGAAATAAGTGTAAATGAATAAATGGTTTTTGGGATTTTATTCCAATGAATTTTTTCTTTGGAAAAATGTTCAAAAGCCTTTAATTTTTTTACATAAAAAAATAGAGCAATAAAGGCTAATAAGTAATATCCTACAATGATATGTGGAATATAGTTTGCGTTTACGATTGAACCATAAACAGCTAAAATCATTACTGGAAATACAAACTTAATACCTAAGTTGAGAATTAAATTTGGAACAACGGTACGCTGGTAATTTGCCGATAAATTGGTTAGTAAGGAGATCAATGAAAGGCAAAATCCTCCATATAAGATACTCGTTAAGTTTTCTTGAAAGAAACGTGTATCAAAATGGATTGATTCTAAAAACTGAAAAATGGGATTTTTAAATAGTACTATCGCACTGATCAATATGAAGGAACTAAGGAATGTAAATAGGCTCGCTATTTTGAATACTTGAATAGCATGAAGTGATTTTGAATGGTGGAATTTTGTTAAAATGGAATTGCAACTAAATCCTAAAAGTGGGCCTGCAAAAACAATTAAACTATTGATGCCATTTGCATATCCGTATTGGTGTAGATCTAATGGGTAAATAAATAGGACACTCAAAGCACCTACCAAAGAACCAATGGCACTTAGGATAGAATATTTAATGCTTTGTCGAACTACAATTCCCAACTTAAATATGTTTAAAAATCATGCCTTTCAATTGCAGGGCTCGATGTTCCCAAAGATGTGCTTCAAAAACTTTTGCTTTCCCTGCTTCGCCAATTGAATTCGCAATTTGTGGATTTTTTTCTAAATAAATTAATTTATCAATGAGGTCGTCCACATGATCAAATGTGACTACCTCTTTATCTTTTGTATAAAATTCCTCAAGTCCTGGTTTGTTATCTGTTACCAAACAAGTGCCTAAACCAGTGGCTTCAAAAAGTCTAATATTACAAGCTTTTTCCACTTCATCACCATGGAAATTTAAAGTAGCAATGGATCTTGCCAAAATTTGATAC
>JACCDM011177349.1_pt1 | contig 14545 bp, 10 predicted proteins | sample 7445851 | NCBI WGS metagenome assembly JACCDM01 (sample SAMN15323438, study PRJNA562643) | freshwater metagenome | isolation source: river surface water | place: USA:Blue River Watershed | collected 2017-08-16
CCATCAGGGCATTGAAGCCATCATTATTTTTCGCATCGATGTCAATGCCCTGCGCGCTCAGTAAAGCGTGCATGGTCATCAGATGGCCCTTTTTAGTAGCGAACATCAACGGTGTCCAGCCATCGTTGTTGGCGGCGTTGACATTGGCGCCCTTGTGCATGAGCGCCGGTAAAACTGTCAAGATGCCATTTTCAGCAGCGAACATCAACGGCGTATTGCCATCATTGTCGGCGAGATTGACAGCGTCAGCATAGAGAACATCAAGGTACGAGCCGTAGCGGTTCAGGTCGCTTTGTAAAATTGCCAGGATCGTGGTCCATTCCCGTGATCTTGCGGGGTCAAGATTTCGGACGAAACGATCAAGACGATAACCTTTGGCCAGTAGAGGTGCCAACAAGGTCGCCACGAGAAGGGCCGTCGTTTCATCCCCCTCGGCAAAAGCCTGTGCGAGATAGGTCAGGGTGGAGGCGCCGTTGCGATCGCTCGTATTGAGATTGGCACCGAGGGCAAGCAGGTGGCTACAAACAGACCACTTGCCGGCTTTGACCGCAGCGTGCAAGGCATTGTTGCCATGCTGGTCAGGCAGATAGTGAGCGGCACCGCAGTTAATCAGCGCCTCGACCAGCAGCTGGTCACCGGCCTGAGCTGCGCGGGTCAGCAAAGTTTGACCAGAGACTTGCCATCGATTGATGTTTGTAGAATTCAGACAGAGCTTGCTTTTTTGGTACTCGTCAATCAAGCGTGACGTTTGTAATGCATTAAAAATTAAATGATGTTCCGAATCAGTACCATAGCCGCCTAGTTTAATGGCGACGGCCAGGGTTTGTACCAGGGCTGTATCGAAGGGGCCGCCTTGACACACGTGAATTAGTTTAACTACATCGACAGCGCTGAGTTTTAGTTGGAGCAAATTGTCGCGGCTGGCCTGAAACGAGATTTGACTCAGCGAGGGGCCTGCTATTTGTGCTTGCTTGATATGGGCATCCAATGCCAGCGATTGTGACGAGGGGATTGCATTCGCACTCGCCTTGGGCGGAATTGGCGAGGTCGCAAACGCACTGGCCCAGATAGCTTCTTGGCGCAAATCACCCACGTTCGCCTGGCGGCGGGCGAGGTAATTCATCAGAAATTCAAGGGACTTTAAGACTGCTTCGTTTGTGGAATCATTCAAATTTTTGAATGTTTCGTGTTCTTGGTTGATATCAGCGCCATGTTCGACGAGTATTTTCACGACATCGTATTTGCCCGAGAGCGCTGCGATGATAAGGGCAGTTGTGCCGTCGGATCCTTTAGCATCGATGTCAATGCCCTCTGCGCTCAGTAAAGCCTGAATGGTCGTCAGATGGCCGTGTTGAGCGGCGAACATCAACGGTGTCCAGCCAAGCCAGTCCCTGACGTTGACGTTAGCACCTTTGTGAATGAGTGCCTTCAAGGCTTCGTCATTACCGTTGCTTGCTGCGATCATCAAGGCAGTTATACCGCCATATAGATCTCCAGCATCGATGTCAATGCCGGGCGCGCTCAGTAAAACCTGAATGGTCGTCAGATGCCCCCCCCGGGCGGCGTGTATTAACGGTGTCGAGTCAAGCGAGTCCCTGATGTTGACGTTAGCGCCTTTGTGAATGAGTGCCTTCACGGCTTCGTCATTGCCGTTTTGTGCTGCGAGGATCAAGGCAGCGTCGCCATCGGGACTTTTAGCATCGATGTCAATGCCGGGCGCGCTTAGTAAAGCCTGCATGGCCATCAGATGGCCATTTTTAGCAGCGCACATCAACGGTGTCCAGCCATTGTTGTCGGCGGCGTTGACATTGGCGCCTTTGTTAATGAGCGCCTTCACGGCTTCGTCTTTTCCGTGGAATGCTGCGAGGATAAGGGCAGTTTCGCCATCGGGATTTGTAGCATCGATGTCAATGCCTTGCGCGCTCAGTAAAGCGTGCATCGTCGTCAGATGGCCATTTTCAGCAGCGAACATCAACGCTGTAAAGCCATTGTGGTCAGTGGCGTTGACATTAGCGCCATAAGAAAGCAGGTCTTTTACGGTCGACAGCTCGCCGTTTTGGGCGGCTAATATCAACGGTGTCCGGCCGTCTTGGTCGGGCAGATTGACATCAATGCCCTGCATCGTTTTTTCCTGCGTTGGTTCTGGCGCTTGTTGTGTCGTAGTTGCCTGTCCTCTGGATACCAGGATTGGCTGACTGGTCGGGCCGACATCTTGGATAGGCGTAGCTTTTGAGGGTTCAGCTGGTGCAATCGGATGAGGTGTAGCCTCCCTAACGCGCGTCGTCGGAGCCACGCGCTCGGGCGCGGGGGCGTTGTCGGTGTCATCGTCAGGTGTGTCAGTGTTGTTGTTTCGAGGGGGAAAGGCGGTAGTAATCGTTTGTTTCATCATCGTTTCCCAGAGAATTTTTTAACGTCGATTTCGTAACTGCCGCGAGATACAAGTTCAATAAGCTATGGGATTGACACAATCAGTGCGTGAGATGCTAAAAGCTTGTGCGGTAATTTCATCGCAGCCTAAGGACAGCATTGCGGGTTGCAGAAAGATGGATGGTGATTACGTAAAAGCTTGGGCGAGTTAGTTCAAGGTTGAGTCGTGTCGGGAAGTGGATCTTCGCCAGGTCGAAAAAAAATCGAGGCGCCGGCAGTCAACGCGTTTCGGGGTACTGTTATTTGGACAGAGGGTGGGGATTAGGATGAGTATGAGTATGAGCTATCGAGGTGGTATGCGGGCTGATCCAGGAATCAACTATTCCCCTTGCCGGCGCATCAGTCGCGTTGACGACCTTTTTGCCACAGCACGTCGGTACCACCGGCATGTCGATTTAACACGCGTGAAAGTACAAATAGCAGATCCGATAAGCGATTGACGTATTGCCGAGGTTGCGGGTTGAGTGTCTCGGTGTTACCGAGTGCGACAATCGCCCGCTCAGCACGTCGGCAAACAGTTCGGCAGACATGGGCTTGTGCTGCAGCACGTGACCCTGCTGGCAGGATGAATTCGGACAGTACGGGCAGGGTGGCGTTGTATTTGGCCAGCAAGGTGTCCAGTCTGATGACGTGGGTATCGGTGATGAGACTGAAACCCGGTATGCACAACTCACCCCCGAGATCGAAAAGATCGTGCTGGATAGTCACCAGCTCTTCCCGCAGATCCTGTGGCATGTCTTCGCACAGCAGCAAACCCAGATGGGAATTCAATTCATCCACATCGCCCATCGTCTGAACGCGCAGCGCGTCTTTGGTGGTGCGGCTGCCATCACCCAGCCCGGTGGTGCCGTCGTCCCCGGTGCGGGTGGCGGTTTTGGAAAGTCGGTTGCCCATAGTGGATAAAAATAAAAGAGTCGGGGCGGAGGATACGGGAAAATGCCCTTTTTCGTTGGAGAAAGCCAGCGATCTGTTGATTTTTGGCCGTTCGATTAGCAGCCAAAGGGTACAATAGATTGCTTACGGAGAAACTTCCATGAACCATCCTGCCCCACCTTCTGCCCTCAGACGCGAACTGCCTGAGGCACTGCTGACCGAACTGAAATCGGTTTTTGGTGATCGCCTGTCCACGTCCATGGCCATGCGCGAGCACCACGGTCGCGATGAATCGTCTTATGACCCCATGCTGCCCGATGCGGTGGTATTTGCGCATACCTCTGCCGAAGTCGCGGCGGCAGTTCGTTTATGCAATCAGCATCGTTTCCCCATCATTGCGTATGGCACCGGCACCTCGCTGGAAGGCCACATACTGGCGCTGCAGGGCGGATTGTCGATCGACCTCTCGCAGATGGATCAGGTCGTTGCGGTCAATCCTGAAGATCTGACGGTGACCGTGCAGGCCGGTGTGACGCGCAAGCAGTTAAATGTCGAGATCAAGGACACTGGATTGTTTTTTCCGATCGATCCGGGTGCGGATGCATCGATCGGTGGCATGGCTGCCACTCGCGCATCGGGTACGAATGCCGTGCGTTACGGCACGATGCGGGAAAATGTTTTGTCGCTAACGGTTGTGACAGCCGAAGGCAAGATCATCAAGACTGGCACGCGTGCCAAAAAGTCATCAGCCGGTTACGACCTGACACGTTTGTTTGTGGGCAGCGAAGGCACGCTGGGCATCATTACAGAAGTCACCCTGAAAATTTACCCCCAGCCTGAAGCCATCTCGGCGGCGGTCTGTTCATTTAACGATATCGCCAGCGCCGTCAATACCGTTATTCAGACCATACAAATGGGTGTACCGGTGGCCCGGGTTGAATTTGTTGATGAAAACGGTGTGCGTGCTTTCAACAAGCATGACAAGCTAACCCTGCCCGAAAAGCCTTTGCTGCTATTTGAATTCCACGGTAGCGAGCACGGCGTGAAAGAGCAGGCTGAGTTGGTGCAGCAAATCGCTGACGAACATCAAGCCATTGGCTTTGAATGGGCGACACGCCCTGAAGATCGTTCTCGTCTTTGGCAGGCGCGTCACAATGCGTATTTCGCGCTGCTGCAATTGCGCCCCGGCTGTCGTGCGATATCGACGGATTGCTGTGTACCGATTTCACGTCTGGCGGAGTGTTTGCTGGAGACCAAAGCCGATTGCGAACGAGAGAGCATCATTCACGGTATCGTCGGTCATGTTGGTGATGGAAATTTTCATGTGCAGATGCTAGTTGATCCGAATGATCCTGCAGATATCGCCCGCGCAGAAGGCGTGAATGAACGCATGGTGCACCGTGCGATTGCGATGGACGGTACCTGTACCGGTGAGCATGGCATTGGCTTGCACAAGATTGATTTTCTGATTCACGAAACCGGTGAAGATGCGGTCGACATGATGCGATCGATCAAGCACGCACTGGACCCGAATAATATTTTTAATCCAGGAAAGATCTTCCGCTGGTAATTTTTCTGGTGGTTTTCCTGAAGCATAGATTACCTACTCATGGCAACACGCATTCCACCGGTCCACGCGCTGTCGGCGTTTGAGGCAGCAGCGCGGCACGGTTCCTTCGCCCTTGCGGCAGAAGAGCTTTGTATCACCCCCTCGGCGCTGTCGCATCGCATTCGCTTGCTGGAAGAGTTTGTTGGTGAGCGACTATTCCTGCGTGATGGCCGCAATGTCGGTCTCTCTGAATTCGGACGTCGTTATCTTGATGTGGTGCGTCAGGCATTGCGCACGCTGACTGATTTTCCAATGCCGCGCCGCGCTGCCTCAGTGCAGCCGCGTATCAAAATCACGGTACCGCCAACTTTTGCGCGCTATTTGCTCGTACCCAAGTTGGCGTCGTTTACCGAAGTGCATCCCGATATCGCGGTCGAAATTTATCTATCGGTACCGCTGTATGACCTCGCATTGGGCGAAAGCGATGTCGAGGTTCGTTTCGGGCCAGGCAAGTATCCGAATCTGCAATGCGAAAAATTATTTTCTGAGCCGACCTTTGCAGTGGCCAGCCCAGACTATCTGCAAAAGGTAGGTGAGATCAGCCAGCCGGAAGATTTGCAAAATGCGACATTGATCCGTTCTGCTCTCGAGCCTTGGCAGCCTTGGTTTGAGGCTGCCGGTCTTGATTGGTCTGAGCCCAGTACCGGTTTGCGCGTCGACGACCTCGGTCTGCTGCTGGAAGCCGTGCGTCGCGGCCATGGCATTGGTTTGACCCGCGAACACTTCGCGCGTGAATTACTGGACAGTGGCGAAATCGTTCGTCTGTGCGACATGCAAACCGCAACCCCGCCACACGCTTACTACGTGGTGTATGAAAAGCAGGCCGCCGAGCGTCCCGAGGTCACAGCTTTTCTCCAATGGACCCAGGCGACTTTCCGCAGCGCCTGATTACTCCCGCACTGTTTTTTTTTGTGGCGCAGAATGCGCGCCATTTAACAAAATGTGGCGCGCCGCTACCTTTTTCACAGGGCGCGCACTTGTCGTCATGACCGTGCGTTTGCAGGTGCTAGCCTGCAAGCTAAAAACTTTCATCAGTCACCCCAAAGCTTTTCAGCGGAAATCTGGTCAAATCGGGACTTTCGCAGTAAGCCTTTCGTTACACTAGCGTCCTTTAGGCTGCGGGCTGTGTTGCCACGCGCTTTACCAGGATTTCCCATGAATGCTCCCACTGAAGCGGCTTTTTCTCTTTCTCGTCAGCGCGAGGTCGTAGCCGCATTGCGCGAGCACTTACCCGCACATTCGGTACTGTTCAACGAAGAAGATACGCGTCCCTATGAGTGCGATGGCTTGTCGGCGTATCGCCAGCTGCCGATGATCGTTACGCTGCCCGAGAACGAGGCGCAGGTAGTCGCTGTGCTGAAGGTCTGTCACCGTCTGAATGTGCAGATCGTGCCGCGTGGCGCTGGCACGGGTTTATCGGGTGGCGCGACGCCGATTGCTGATGGGGTGGTGTTATCCACTGCACGCCTGAATCGCATTGTCAAACTTGATCCTCACTCGCGTACGGCTGTGGTGCAGCCCGGCGTGCGTAATTTGGCCATTACCGAAGCAGCGACACCGCATGGCCTTTACTACGCTCCCGACCCATCCTCACAAATTGCCTGCTCGATCGGCGGCAATGTTGCAGAAAATTCAGGTGGCGTGCATTGCCTGAAATACGGCCTCACGGTCCATAACGTGCTGCGTATCCGCATGGTCACCATCGAAGGTGATGTTGTTGAGCTCGGTAATGCCGGTCTTGACGCGCCGGGTCTTGATTTGCTGGCGGCGTTCATAGGTTCCGAAGGCATGCTGGGTGTAGCCACTGAAGTTACCGTCAAGCTGGTGCCCAAACCTCAGCTGGCCCGGGTGATCATGGCGTCCTTCGATGATGTGGTCAAAGGCGGCAATGCGGTTGCTAACGTGATTGCTGCAGGCATTATTCCTGCTGGTTTGGAGATGATGGACAAGACCAGCTCGCGCATGGTTGAGCCCTTTGTCAAAGCCGGTTACGACACCGATGCCGAGGCGATTTTGCTGTGCGAATCGGATGGCACGCCTGAAGAGGTTGAGGAAGAAATCGCGCACATGACTGAGGTGCTGAAAGCTTCAGGTGCCACTGCAATTGCCGTATCGCGTGATGAGGCTGAGCGCCTTAAATTCTGGTCGGGTCGTAAAAATGCGTTTCCGGCAGCAGGTCGTATCTCGCCAGACTATTACTGCATGGATGGCACGATACCGCGCAAGCATCTGGCGAAGGTCTTGTTGGGCATCGCCGAGATGGAAAAAAAATATCAGCTGCGATGTGCGAATGTTTTTCATGCCGGCGATGGTAATTTGCATCCGCTGATTCTCTTTGATGCCAATACCCCCGGTGAATTTGATCGTGCCGAAAAATTCGGTGCCGAAATTCTGGAACTGTGCGTGGAGGTCGGCGGCACCATCACCGGCGAGCACGGTGTTGGCATTGAAAAAATCAATTCTATGTGCGTGCAGTTTTCAGCTGCGGAGCGGGAAGCTTTCTTTGGTGTCAAGCGTGCGTTCGACACTGCCTTTCTTCTCAATCCCGACAAGGCGATACCCACGCTGCATCGCTGTGCCGAATACGGGAAGATGCATGTGCGCCACGGCCAGCTGAAGTTCGTTGATCTGCCACGATTCTGATGCGGACCCGATAAAAAATGGAACAAGTATTAGCAGGCTTTAGAGACCGCATTGTTGCGGCAACGAATTCCGGATCACCGTTGCGACTGCGCGGCAATGGCACCAAAGACTGGTACGGCCAGCAGTTGCATGGCGAGGTGCTCGACACCACGGCTTATACCGGCATCGTTGATTACGACCCGACGGAGCTGGTGATTACTGCACGTTGTGGCACTAATCTGCGCGAAATAGGTAAGGCACTTTCTGCACACAATCAGATGCTGGCCTTTGAGCCGCCGCGATTTGATGGCATGGCCACTATTGGTGGTATCGTCGCTGCCGGCTTGTCCGGCCCGCGTCGCATGGCGGTGGGTGCTGCGCGGGATTTTGTGCTGGGCGCGGTGATGATGGATGGGCGTGGCGAGGTCTTGCACTTTGGCGGTCAGGTCATGAAAAACGTGGCCGGCTACGATGTGTCGCGCTTGCTGACTGGTTCACTCGGCACCCTAGGGCTGATTCTTGAAGTCTCCGTCAAGGTTTTGCCTAAACCAGTGGCGCAGCAGTCCTTGCGTTTTGCAATGACGGAAGCCGAAGCCTTACATCAAATCAATGTATGGGGTGGTCAGCCTTTGCCGATCTCTGCCTCGTGCTGGCATCAAGGTCAGTTGAGCGTTCGTTTGTCTGGCGCACGAGCGGCTGTCGATGCGGCCGTCATCAAAATGGGTGGTGAGGTACTGGCTGATGCAGATAATTTCTGGGATCAGCTGCGCGAGCATCAGAGTACTTTTTTTGCTGACACGGCAGAAGGATTGTGGCGTTTGTCTGTACCCAGTGTCGCTGCACCCTTGCAACTCCCCGGCGAGCAAGTCATCGAATGGGGTGGCGCGCAGCGCTGGTTAAAAACCACCGCAGATGCAACAACCATTCGCGCAGCCGCTGAAGCAGCAGGTGGGCATGCGACGCTCTTCCGTGGTGGTGACAAATCCGTCGGTGTGTTTCACCCACTCAAGGCGCCTGTCGCTGGTATTCATCGCCGTCTGAAAGCCAGCTTCGATCCGGCGGGTATTTTTAACCCGCACCGTATGTACCCTGATTTCTGATTACTGTTCATTCAATGCAAACCAATCTCGCAGATTTCATCAAGGATACCGCCGAAGGTCAGGAGGCTGATGCCATTCTGCGCAGCTGTGTGCACTGCGGTTTTTGTACCGCCACTTGTCCCACTTATCAATTGTTGGGTGACGAGTTGGATGGGCCGCGCGGCCGCATCTATTTGATCAAGCAAGTCCTTGAAGGCAAAGCGGCCACTGAAAAAACGCAGATGCATCTGGACCGTTGCCTGACCTGCCGTAATTGTGAGAGCACTTGTCCTTCAGGCGTCCAATACGGCCGCTTGGTTGATATTGGTCGTGGCATCGTTGAAAAACAGGTCGAGCGTCCGTTGGCGCAGCAGTTGGTGCGCACAGCCCTGAAAGAAATCCTGCCGCGCAAGAGCGTGTTCAACCCGGCGATGAAGATGGGTCAGCTGGTTCGTCCCTTGTTGCCTGGCGTGCTTAAAAACAAAGTACCGCAAGCGCGATCCGCAGGTGTCTGGCCATCGCGCAGTCATGCCCGAAAAATGCTGTTGCTCGACGGCTGCGTGCAGCCGGCGATGTCACCGAATATCAATGCAGCGACAGCGCGCGTGCTCGATGCGCTCGAGGTGCAGCTCATCGTCGCACCAAAGGCAGGATGCTGTGGCGCGATTCGTCATCACCTGAATGATCAAGACGGCGCACTCGATGATATGCGGCGCAATATTGACGCCTGGTGGCCTTATATAGTGGCCGGCGCGGAAGCTATTGTGATGACTGCCTCAGGTTGTGGTGTGACGGTTAAAGAGTATGGCCATTTGCTCGCGCACGATCCAGCGTATGCAGCGCGTGCAGCACGTATTTCTGAACTAACGAAAGACTTATCGGAAATCATGCCAGCGTTCGAGCAGCAGCTCGTCGCCAAAGTCAAAGTAAAAAAACGCGTTGCCTATCATCCGCCATGCACGCTACAGCATGGTCAGCAGATTAGGGGCAAGGTCGAGGGCGTGCTGCGCGCTGTTGGCGTTGATGTGACGCTATGTGCTGACAGCCATTTGTGCTGTGGCTCGGCGGGTACTTACTCGGTATTGCAGCCTGAGTTGTCGTATCAGCTGCGAGATAACAAACTAAAAAATCTTGAGGCGACTCAGGCTGATGAGATTGTGTCAGCCAATATCGGCTGCCTGACCCATTTGCAGTCAGGTACCGATACGCCTGTGCGCCATTGGATTGAGTTGATCGATCAGAACCTTTGAAACCACGGAGCCGGCACCTGGATGCCGATTCCGTGATTTTTAGAACAAGGTGAGAATTGCGTGCTTAATCTGGACGCCGTGCAATCGAACATTGATTACTTATGCGCTTTTCTAATTTACATTGCGCGTTCGTCACGGGATAGCGGATTTCCATCCCAATCTTCTAAGTCGTCCGTGCTCTCTGTCATTTCGATAATTATGCTGTTGTCATCGTCGGCAAAATTTTCGGTATCAGATTTTTCTGCGGATTGGATAGTTCCATCCATCGCGTTTTGAGCAATTGTAGGGATGCGAGTAACGGTATCTGGTTTTTTCTCATCAGATTTATTAATCTCGTACACCATATGTAATAGCGTCAGAATATAGCCCGAATACAAACCCCGAAATGCCCAGCCAGGCGGCGCGATTAAGTCAATGGCGGGTATCATATGACCTAAAAAACGGAGTCCCGGATTGGTGCTGTGTCGTAATTCGGCAGCGACTTGAGCCATGCCGGAAACAAACATTAACGATATATATCGACCGAGTATCTCTGATGTCATATTAAGACGCGATGGACCATCTTTGAGAGATTCCATCAATTCGTGTCTCAATGTGCCCAAAAATTTCGACTTGCGTTCTGCGACGACTGCGGCTTTGCTTGTTTGGTGTAACAGACGTGCCAATACATGTTGAGCATTGGGGTCGTTTTTGTATTGTTCAGAGTTGATGGCGTTGCGCAGATCGAATTCCAATGATTTCAGCTTTGCCGCCTCCTTGCCTGATATCTCTCGAGTCGGAAGTATCTTTTCTTCGGCTTTGGGGTCCAGGCACCTGAGATACTGCTGTATAAACACATTTTCAATAGAAGCCATAGTACCTGCTACTGTATGGGCTGCCACATCATAGCCGCGTGTAATTAGACTGGCAGGAGCGAAAACGGTAGGTGTAACGGTAGGGCCAATACTTTTTAAAATATAGTTCAATGAAAAGGCAAAGAAACCGGTTTCTTCGGTTTTTATTCTTTCAGGAGTGATTTTAAACACAGATCGCTCTTCAGCCCATCGTCCTTCAATCGTTAATTTTTCTGCATTTTCAGGTTTTTTACTTTTGAATTTTTCCTTGTCTAATTCTCCCTTCCAGCGAGCTGCGCCATAATTTCCTAGTAGGCGGAAGTAATTAGTCATTTCTCCCAAAATTGGACTTGTCCACATTCTGGAAAGACATTGATTGGCAATCGGTCCGGCAAAAAGACCATGAAATACTGCTGCCCACATTGGCGATATTGAATAACTGATCCATCTTTGATGGGCAGGTGGTGCCAAACGATTGATGAAATTGGATGTGCCAAATGAAACTAAAAAAGCTAAAGGGCCGGTAAAGATTTTTCCAGCAATTGATTTCAGCCAAGTGACACTGTAAGAATCAAGTTCTTTTTTATATTCTAAGAGTGCTGCATTATATTCACCTTCAAGTCCCCTAGTTTTTTCTGACTTGACTTTTTCAAGTAAGAGGGTGCTGTTATGAATATCGTTTGCCGGAGCAGGAATATCCGGCTTTTCAGAGGAAAGTGCTTGTAATTCTTCCGCTAAGTTACCGAGGATCTTATATTGTCTCCGTAATTCATTTTTTAATTCGTTATCTTCATTTTTTGAATTCACTTTTTCTAATCTGTCGTTTGCTTTAGTTATTTTTTCTAAGCAGAATTTAAATTTTGAGCATAGATCTTGGTAATAATCGCTTTGATCTGATGATTTATTGATCAAGTTAGAGCGAGCCACTTTTCGTTCTGCGTCGGCAGTTCGTGGAACTGGACTCGTCCGCTTGAGTTTCGGTTTGTTATCTATCGGAAGGTCTGATTTTTTGGGATTAGTGTCATATTTTTCTGTTTCAAAAATTTGCGTAAATTTTTCCATCAGGCCTATGAGATGACTCCTATTTTTTTCTAATTCTTTGATGTCGGATTCTATTTTTTCTGATCCGTCATTGTTTTCTTCTATTTTTATAATTTCATCTTCAATTAATTGAATCGCTTTCACTATCTCGTTAAATTCAACTATTGAATAAATTTCTTCAATTTTTTTGGTGCTCGTCGAATCAAATTCTTGGTAATCAGATGATGAAGTCGTGCCAGAATTGTTTGTTCCAATTTTTTTGTTAATTAATTCGAGCTCTTCTTTAAGCCTTTCTAATTCCCGCCCCCGATTTTCATATTCCCGGCTTGCTTTGCTTTTCGTTAATTCCTGCTTGATTTTAAGATGATTAATTTTTTCATCTAACGCCTTTTTTTCTTGTAAAAAATCATTTTTCTTTGTGTTGTCGTAAGTATTCGCATTTGATTTATGTGAATAGCTAATAGTGGTCTCGGAAGAATCATGCGATTGAATTTTTTCAAATTGTCTTTTTTCAGACAATTTTTCTTTTCTAAATTCAGGATAGCTTCCTTCTTGGTTTTTGCTGATCTGGAGTTCCTCTTTTAAGTTTGCAGTGGATTTCAATTTTCCATTGCTCGAATTGGTCTGGGAATTAACCTTTTTGGAATCAGGCAAAGCTGAATTTTTAGCAACAGCACTGCCGCTGTTTTTTTGTGTTGAGTGATGCGAGGTTGCATTCATGATGACGCCTAAACAGAAAGAAGGTTGTTGGATCTCAGGGAGTGTCGTAGTGCTTCTTCTGTGGAGTCCATGTAGGCTGGATTCAGCACAGTCATTTGTAGCGTCTTCGCATGAAACGCGTAGCTCTTGAGTATCAACGCAAATTGCTCCCCCGACAGTAATTCTGGGTACATGAAATGCTGAACAAAGAGGGCGTTCTCGGCGTCTTTGTCTATGCCGTAGACGCCGGACGTCTTGGTCCCCGAGATAACGTTGAGTGATAGCAGACGTGAAAAAATATCTTCTCGGCCTTGGCTAGGGATGGCGCCGAGGTCGATGTAGCAAAGTATTCGATCAGGCGCTATGTCGGGCTCGAAAAAAATGCCGAATGCAACTTCATCAATATCAATTTCTCCGGTGCTAAAAAGTTTGTCAGTATCCTCGACCTGAAGTGCAAGCGAGGTTGCGCGACAAAGTGCGCTGAATCCTTCTTGATCCATGATGTTGTCCCCTTATTGTTTTTGAAATAGCCGATAAATCCAGCAAACCGATAGTCATCGGTGTGGATCACAGCTTTTGGGTAACAGGAAATTTAGGAAGGTTCAGTTCAGGCTGGCGCGGGGATATGCGATGGGTCAGCAAAAACCATCGATTTTTTTAGGCGGGTTTGTTACACGAGTGCTTTGGACGATCTACGAGCGATTTTTTGCTCGATTATCGAACACCATGTTTTCTAAAAGCAGAATTGCCGGGGTGCGGCAGGATAGTGCTTCATTGAAGTGTCAAATCACTTCAATGAGTCCTAGACGATACTTCTGCCTAAATTTGTTTTGCTTTGCCTCTATTACTTTAAATATGAAGCAGTGCTTGAATATCGCGATCGAGATCGGCCGGTCGTGTGGTCGGTGCAAACCGCTCATGCACTTTACCCTCCCGATTGACCAGGAATTTTGTGAAATTCCATTTGATGCCCTCAGTGCCTAGCAGGCCAGTGGCCTCACTCTTTAGTAGCTGAAACAAGGGATGAGCATTCGGCCCATTGACATCGATCTTCGCAAACATGGGAAAACTGACCCCATAGTTCTTCTCACAGAAGGCGCCAATGTCAGCTGCGCTTCCCGGCTCCTGTGCGCCAAACTGATTGCAGGGAAAGCCCAGAACAACCAAGCCCTGGTCTTTGTATTGGCGGTAGAGTGCTTCTAGCCCTTCATATTGGCCAGTAAAGCCACAATGGCTGGCGGTGTTCACGACTAGCAAGACCTTGCCCTTAAAGGCTGACAGGCTCAAAGCTTCGCCGGACAGTGTATTGGCGGTGATGTCATAAATGCTGCTCATGGTGTCTCCAATGGGTGTGTATGGTTGGCGTGCCGGCGTAATTAAACGATGAGGGATAATAACGTCTTATGCCTATTTCTGCCCGTCTCGATCAAGTCCGGCAAGCCATCGCAGCGGCGGCGCGGGATGCCGCGCGCCCACCGGATTCCGTGTCGGTGATTGCTGTTTCCAAGACCTTTGGTCCGGATGCGGTCATTGCGGCGGCCGACGCCGGTCAGCGTCTGTTTGGTGAGAATTATCTGCAAGAGGCGCTGGACAAGAAGCTGGCTGTCGCTGCGGGTCGTCCTGATCTGGCACTCGAATGGCATTTTATTGGTCCGATTCAGAGTAATAAGACGCGGCCTATTGCCGAAAATTTTGATTGGGTGCACGCGGTGGATCGAGAAAAAATCGCGCAACGTTTGTCCGATCAGCGACCAGCGCATCTCCCGCCCTTGCAGATTTGTTTGCAGGTGAATGTCAGCGGCGAGGATAGCAAGAGCGGTGTTTCACCGGACGAGCTGTTGCCACTGGCGCGGGCTGTTTCAGCAATGCCGCATCTTCAGTTACGCGGCTTGATGGCGATTCCCGAGCCGACTGAGGACGCTGAACGCCAGCGGGCGTCGTTTTTTCAGCTGCGACAGCTCGCACAGCAACTGCGTGAGGCGGGAATCGAAACCGACACGCTCTCAATGGGTATGTCAGCCGACATGGGTGCTGCAATTGCTGAGGGCGCAACCATGGTCAGAATAGGTACTGCAATTTTTGGACAACGTGACTATGCAAAATAATCTGAAG
>JACCDM010703107.1_pt1 | contig 14522 bp, 5 predicted proteins | sample 7445851 | NCBI WGS metagenome assembly JACCDM01 (sample SAMN15323438, study PRJNA562643) | freshwater metagenome | isolation source: river surface water | place: USA:Blue River Watershed | collected 2017-08-16
CCGTTACCTAATGCAGTATTAGCAGTAATGTTAAGACTGTTAGATGAAACGTTAGTTGTATAACCAGCAATTGATACGTTAGACGAGACTGTTGAGTTAGCAAAACCGACAGATAGTGATCTAACGTTTGCAGTATTGCCTGCAGCACCACCTCTAATTAACTCAGTTGATAAAGTATTAGCAGCTAAGATGCCAAGCACAGAACCGTTACCAGACGTGTTGGATCCTGATGTACCAGAGCTTACAGTTACTATTTCATTAGTAAGCGCATCAAGTAGTACATTGGTCTTCGTAACCCATCCAGAGAATGTGTCAGTAGTAATGGAAACGTTAGCGACTGTTTTAGCCATGTTTATCTTCTAATAGTTTAGCGACGAGCGCTTTGAGCTCGTCTATTTCCTGTTGCATTGTGCTGACTTTATTTCTATCAGCACGCTGTTGTTTGTAGAGTTTATACGCACTAGCATTGGTATTTATTAGTGCGTTTGTATCCTCATCTCTATAAAATTCTGGGTTTTGCGTTTTAACTAATCTCATACTGATGTTGCAATTACTCGGATATCATCTAGTTCAGGAACAAGATAAGAGTTCTGAGCTTTCAATACAACTTTGATTGCAAAGTATTTGTATGAATCGTGAGCAGCTCTAGAAGTGTCAAAGTATCTTACGATGTTTGAGTTCTTACTATACTTAAACGCTTCCTTCTTACCTGTTACCTTCTCTATTGTACATCCAATGGTGTTTGAAGATGGGGCAGTTGATAGAACAATTTGTGTGTTGTTAGCTACTGAACTTACTGGTATAATATCATAGTCTGTTGTTGAGCTTGTATAAACAATCTTAACTAAGTCGTTAGCGGTAAGATCAGAACTAAATGTAGTACCAGAACCTACAACTGTAGTACATGCAGAGTTAGACTGCACCTTACCAGCAAGCACTGTTGCTGTTGGTGTACGTTTAAATGTAAATTCGTATTCTCTCAGATCACTTGGATTGAGAGAAGAGCTGAACAATGAGCTTGAAGTAACCATATCAAGTTCAGACCAATCCTTATCATCAAATGTCTCTGCATCAGCCTGATTTAGTACCTTAGCATAGATCTTAATATCTGTGCTTGCTGGTCTATAAGCTTTAATATAAACCTTAATATCTTCAGCATCCAGATCTTCAGCTAACTCTAGTCTCTTAGAGATGTACTTGCATTGAGCATTACCGTAGCGAGTATTCTCATTAGTAGAAAGATTATTAATAATATTCTTCTGTAGTAAGATACTTGCTGGGTTTACATCGACTACTGGAGATGTATCGGTGTAGTTAGAAGAAAGAGTCAAGGTAGCACTGAAAGACTTGGTGACAGTAGTACCAGTGATCTCATTTGATTTACTCTTAATGAGGGCAGAATCATTAAATCCAACAGGATTTCTACTACCAAGGTTAAGGGTGCTAGAAGATGTACCACCAGCAGCCTTAGTAAAGGTACCTGAAAGGTTAACAGCAGTACCTGGGATATTCAATGTACTGATGAATGGTGTAAGTACTGTACCATTAATGTTATCAATACTGATAACTTTTGCTAGTGCATCAGATCTATCTCCTACAACGTATCCATAATAGGTAGAGTTAGAAGTGCGCACAAGGAAGTTGCTATTTGAAGAATTGCTATCTTCAATGAACAATTTACCTTTGTTTGCATTGTAAGATGATAATGTACCACCAACAACTTTTTGCAAGCTTACACTATTAGATGTAGAGTTACTTACTGATAGTAATGGAGGTCTGTTAACTGTAAATGATGTTGAGTTAGCAGATACAACTCTTAAAATATCAAAGTCTGGGTCAACAGAGTAGTGGGCGCTATCGGTAATAGAAGCATTAAATGGTGCATCAACTGATAGTGCGGTTGCAGAAGCAACGTTTGTAATCAATCTAACCTCATCACCAATCATAATGAAGTCACCATTAGCGTATGTTGTGGTGAAGTCAGTAGATGTAGAGGTAGAGTTAGTAACTGAAGTACCAGTTACCTTAACGTTAGCTGTTCCAGAAGATGCGTTGCTACCAAACACAAACAATACTTTATCGTTTACAGATAAAGTTGAAGTCAAACTGTTATTGGTTGTAATAACATATGACTGGTTATTTGTTGTGAGTGAGGTGTTGATATATGTGTTGGTCATTTGAGCAACATCTTCACCTGGAGTAAATGAACCGCTGACAGTGTTAACAGTTAGGAATTCATAGTCACCGTTATTAAGAACTAGAGTACCGCTTGTACCGCTAAAGTCAGCTCTATTAACAGTGAACTTAATGTCTTCGTTTTGTACTGGTGTAAATGCTTTATCAGATACAGAGAAGAACATGGTACCTAGACCCCAGCTCTGATTGCTGATTAAAGAAGTATTTGCTATATCAGCAACACCAGTCTCAGCTGTCCAGATTCTATAGTCTGGAGAGTTACCATCTGGTGCTAGAATAATAGCATAATCCTTATCTGCTCTTACACACACTGGAGAATCAAAGGTAAACTTTGTAGCAATAGATCCGGTAGCACTTACGCTAACATCACTTGAACGCTTGTATACTCTTGAGAATGGTAAGATGATGCTTGTTGGATAGCCTGAATCGCTGACCTCTCTTACCATCAATGTAACACCTTTGGTTGTATCCTTTTGCTTAAAGAACACATCAATAGAAGAAAGGTAAATGTAATCGGCACCTTGCTGGCGCTGGACAAAGAATGTTTGTGATAGTGGGTCTGTACTTTGAGGCGCAGGAATATCTACCGCTCTAGTTACATTATTACTTACACTGACTCTGATACCTGAAGTAGAAGTGTTAACAGTTCTTACGTCAGTAAACGTTTGTGAGTTAAATCCTGTACCAGTAGTATCAAATGTCTTTGTACTGAAGGTAAGGTTTTGAGCTGTACCAGAGGTAGTAAATGAACTGAACTTACCTGTTGCTTTAGAAGTGGCAGATAGTTCACTTGCTAAAGAACTAACGTCCATTAACAAGAACTCTTTTTCACCTGTAGTAAATGTATCGCTTGGTAATGTAACAATAGCAGCTATTTCACCGGAATTGTTTGCAAACAAGCCTGGTGAAGAACCTTTATTATAAAGAGGGCTGAAGTCAGACAATGACATATTAGAGAAGTTAGATACACTTGCTGGCTCGGCAGCAGAAGTAAGATCTACTTTATCAAAATACACATAGTGCTGTGCACCTGGTCTTAAACCAGAACAATAAACCGCAACTCTTTGACCACGGATATATGGGTTAATATGAACACTAGTAAGTAAGTTATTTACTTCCTGTGTAGATGAAACAACAGGAGGTGTAGTAATATTTACTTTTGAATCCTGGTATGTTTGACTGATATTGCGAGTCCAGTTAGTTCTGGTAGTCTCGTTATAGCCGTCAATAATCTGTCTACCAGATGCATCAACAACACCACTATAATATGATCTTGAAGATGAGGAGGTATTAGAATAAGATGAAGTGGTGCCAACTAATTTAGTTGCAGCAGTAACTTTACTGTTAATCTCATTCTGTGCATCTACTAAAGATGAAAGAGGATCAGCAATGTTAATATCAACCACGGTAGTAGCTTTAACTTCTGAGTCAAAGAAATTGTCTACCTTAGGTGTAACAATCATCTTTCCTTTGAAAGACCAGTTTTGCTCAACAAGTGTTCTTTCCTTATTGGCAATGTTTTGCTTGATAAGTTCCTTCTCTGTGTAAGGAAGCATTACTAAGTCACCTGTCTTTATAACTCCAGAACTTGATGTAGAATTATACTTAAGATTAATTGGGTAAATCTCTTGCTGTGGAATTAGACGTGATGTATTAGTATCAACTAATGCCTTATACTCACCATCGTTAAGATCGGAAATGTTGTAGCTATCAAATGAGTCAACAAAGAAGCCGTTCTTGAATACAGCAATAGATGAGTTAGACTCACTAGGAATAGAGGTAGTAGCAGCGTTAGCTTCTAATGTATTAAGAAGGGTATAGTACTCAAGTTTCTGTAGGCGGGTCTCAATGTCGCCAATATCCTTCATGGTGTAGCGCTGGGTTTGAAGAAGAGAAATAGTATTCTTTAAATCCGGGCGCTTGGCAATGCTAGCTGCCTTGGCAGAAAGACTTGGGTATGGAGAGATCTTGATGATACCAAGATCCATTGACGAACGTTCTCTTTGTGGAGGCACTGGGTTATTAGAAGGTATACCTTCAATAACTCTCATTCTACCATCCTCACCTACAACGATTCTATCAACTCTACCAAGGTAAGATTGAATATCACATTCAAAGCTTCTAGATGGTGATGGGAAGAACTTCTCACCGGCAACTAGAGTTTCGGTAGCGGATGGGTCGATAGATGCACCACCAGTAGTTGTTGAAAGAACAGCTGTATTAGCAACAATAGGTCTAAAGTCAATACTGTCTCTTAACGATAGGGCTTGACCAGATGTTCTAGAGACGTAAACAGGGATATTTTCTGTTCTGATCTTATTGTCTGGTAGTGGTGTTGTGCTATCATCAATTGGATATGATTCGGTAGATAGGTACTTACCTGATGAATGAGTAAATGCCTTTACCTTTACCAACAAGCAGTTAGAAGAAGTAAGATCAACAGTTGAACCAGGAGCCTTGCTGATGTATGCAAGACCATAATAGTTGTCTTTTTGACCACTATCTAATTCGAACTCTGCAGCATAGTTAGTTGTAGAGTCGGAATACGTGTTACTTGAGCCAATGTATACACCCTCAATGCTCAATACATCAGGAATACCTAGGCACCAAGGCCCAGTAGTAGAGCCAGCTAGCTTGTCTGTTGATAGTTTAATGTAAACAGGGTTGTTAAGTGTCTTAACACGAACCCCGGGCTCGAAGTTTTCAAGATCGTGGTATACAGTAAATGCAGTTGTTGAGTTAATTCCGGCACCGAGGTCAACTGTCAGACTGGTAGTAGAATTAACAGTAATGGATTTTCCGGTTCTAGTAAAATCAACTGGCACATTGGCCGGGTAAGCCATGTAATGTGCATTAGAAGTGGCACTGAATCCCGCTGCGGATGCTAGCGTTAACAATGTGTTGTTGCTAATAGATGAAATTCTGATTGGGTTTTGAGTGCCAATCTTAATATAATCACCTACTTCATAGTTTGATAGGAACGTTGTTGAAGTTCCAGTTACGTTTGTTTGGCCGGAGGTTGTTGCAACTGTACCTGCACCATTTGAAGAGTGGTATGCAGTAGCAGTAGGAACAACGATAAAGTCGTCTGCATCAGCATCGGTAAGTGTACCAACACCGTATGGTAGAGTATTACCACCAGAGAAACTGATTGTTACGGAACCACCTGTTGTAAATGTACTATTGGTAGAGGTTCTAAAGATAAACTCTTCTTGGTTAAATTCACGTACGGCATATGTACCAGAATTAAACACGAGGGTATCGTTCTCAATATCTTTAATTGTTGCAATACCATTTGTAAGTACAATATCAGCAACAGCGGTTGAACCAATGCTTAAAGATCTAGCATCTTTAAATGCAAAACCGCCAGACATTCTTACATCGAATACATACACTTTGTATTGTGCATCTGGGGTACCAATCTTACCAGAACTATATTCAATAGATCTTACTTTAGCTGTACCAATAACTGAACCTGGTGCTGAAGGAGTACCACCGCTGTTATCTGTAACATCAGTTGCAGCTGTGTTTCTAAGGTTAATAGAAGTACCCTCTTTGATCTCAAATAGACCAAGTAGCTCCTTAACCATAATATAACTACCAAACTTTGTATTAATAGTTTGGTTTGTTGTGTTAGAATAATCGGTGCCTTTTCTTGCAGAAACTCTGATTGAGTTTAAAGTCTCGATTCTTTGACCCTTAACATAAGCAGTACCTGAGCCCACAATAACGTTAAAGTGAGTTGTGTTACCAGTAATGTCTTCGGTGTTAAGTTGGAATGGTTTGATTACATAATCACCACTCTCTTCAAATGTTCTTCTAGAAAGCTCAGTGTTAATAGAATTGAACTGTGTATTGGTTCTGTCTTTTACTACGTTACCATTCTCGAATTCAAGCAATGATAGGAACTCAGAGTTAGCTTCAGCTGCAGTCTTAGAAAGAACAGAAAGTGTTGGGATAAGTTTTAGTCTGTTTGCACCAGGAGCGGCAAAGTTAGGAGTACCGGTTGCAAGATCTAAGAGTGTAGAATCAGCGTTACTATTAACGATAGACTCAACAGTTCTAAAACCAACCACTTTATTATTAGCAAGATAGCTGTACTTTTCAAGAACTTCTTCTTGAGCATCTACTTTGATGAAGAAACCTTTTTGGTAGATAATACCATCTGATGCTTTAACAGCTGCACCTGTACCAACAGAATTAACGACTGATGCTACAGTAAGTTCAGCAATATAGTTTTTAGCTGTAAGTGCAGCTCCTGAGCCAGTAGATGTGGTAATAGCTACGTTTGGTGTAGAAGTATAACCAGTACCCTTTGATTGAACGGAAACATCTGTAATCTGACCGGTAGCATCTGTTGTAAGAACAGCAGTAGCACCTGAACCACCCCCACCGGAGAATGTAACTGTGTCAGAGTTTGAATATAGAGAACCAGCAGTTACAACACTTACACCTTCAACGGTTCTTTGTCTGCTGAATACTTTAATAGTTTGGGCGTTAGCATATGCTTTTTCACCAGATGAACCGGTGTTAATATACTTAACGTAAAGAGTGTTAAGATCTGGGTCTTGTGATTCAAAACCAGTCTTATAATTTACAACTAATGATTGTAGGTTAGCACTCTCTTGAATGAGAAGGGTGTTTGAATAAAGTGGTAAGCTTACTGGCTGGCCATCGTTCTGGTTATCAAGAATCTTAATGTAGTCATAGCGAATGTCAACAGTAAGAGAACACCCTTTGATAATAGTACCAGTCTTATAAATGTTATCACCAAATCTCTCGATCTGGTTTTGTAAGATGGTCTGAAGTTGTGTTAACTCTCTGGCCTGTACTGCTACACCTGGGCGGAATAAAACACGATGATAGTTCTTAACCTCACCACCATTGTCTGCATAAAAGTCATCAAAGTATGGGGTAACGTTGAGATTTGTGTCTAAAGGCATGCTTTCCTCTTAAAAATTAAGAATCAGTCTGATTGTTTCAGATTGACTATTTGATCTTGATATTGGAGTATTATTTTCTATGTATAATACCTTTCCAGAACCTTTTACAAGATCAGATGTATACTTGTTACTACCTAGGGTAATAGTGTTTGAGCCGTTATAAATTTGTAGCTGCTGGGCTGGGTCAGCATTAATAGGACCCTTCTCTGATGTCAAGAAGATGTATGTACTATTAGCTGAATGATAGTACGCATTGCTCAGTGAGATACTATCTTGATAAAGAAGTGAGTCTTCTGGTATGTTACCGGAGGTAGCAGAATAAGAAATTCTTGTTCTATTATCTAAGGTGCTCCAGTTATTATAACTCTTCTCACCAACTTCAATAGCCGTCACGTTTGCTGTTGCACCAGACGATGCACCTACTACTAACTTATTAGTGACGAATTTTGGTGTAGCATTGGCAAGAGTAATATAAGGTGAGCTGTTACCTGATTTAATACCCTGGGCAATAACGTGTGAGTAAGAAATTTGGGCGAATGAAGTTGTAATAGCAGCATTCGAAGTAAGTGTCAAACTAGTAGCATTAGTAACACTACTTACAGTCTTGATCTTACTTAAATTAGTTGTAATGTCTGTAATAAGAACTAGGTCCCCGGCTACTAAAGCATTACTGAAATCAGTACCAGTACCAGTTACAGTAGCGCTGTTTTCAGAAGCTGATACTGTACCTATAATCTTTTTTCTATCGATCTGATAAACTACTTCGGTATTAGAGAATGAGCCAACCTCAGTATCTAAAGTCAATGTGACGTTCTTAAAGTAAGGGTCCTTGAGAATTGCAATCTTACGATAATCATTCTCAGTTGTTACATAACCACTTTCACCAGTATTAAATGTTACGCTTACACCAACTGACTTAGCCCCTAGCTCGGCTGGTGCATCATATCCATGACCACCAACTGGAGGAATAATTACTTTAAGCGATGCAGTGTTTGATAGACCGCCAGTATTACCGGTAATAGTAGCATTACCGTAAGTATAACCACTACCCCTGTTAATAATATTAATCTTCGAAATAAAGTTATTAACAGATGAGTTAGAAGAAACCGTAGCATAAGCAACCGCACCTGAACCGTCACCGCTAACTGTTACGTTTGGTGCAATCAGATAAGATGAGTTTGAAGCAGGGGCTGTTGTAAATGCCGAATTAACTACCGCTACTCTAGTTGAAGCATTATAATTTAGAATTCTTCTAAGTTGTCCTGCACCAGTACCTGAAGAAATATACAACGCGCTACCGACATAGAAGTCAGTATTAGATGAGGCACTGGTTGAAAGTCTATAAGTTGTCGTATTACCAGTAATGGTAGGAATAGATTCTCTTATATCGTCAGTTTGGAATTGACCTGTTAGTGTAGCAACATAGTCTGACCCTGTATTCGATACTCTGATAACATCAATAGCCCCGGCAATTGTGCTGCTAGAAACGTTCGCACTAGTATATACAGGCATATAATCACTAGTAGCAAACTTATTAAATGTAGTATTAGAAACCGAATACATTAGTTTCCATGTATATCCATCATTTGTAGTAATGAAATTACATGCTGATTCTGATGTACTTGAAGGTACAGTATTAGATGCGACCCCTCTATTATTATCTAGACACTTATAAACATAAGTTGGATCACCTAAAACAGCAACATAAAACTGCTTGCTGAATAAACTACCATCATCTTGATCGTAATGATCATAAACAGTGTTAGAAGTCCAAACATATCTAGGTACTACTAAGTTAACATCACTGGCCTGAATCTTCTTACCAAATATAGCCTCATCGTAAATGTTAATCTCTACCTCAGAAATGTTATCTGTAGGTACTGGAATAACTGAATCACCATTAGCATAGCTGGTATGCTTAGATGCAAGAACATAGTAAATGTTATTAGCTGGTTCGTTAAGTGATTCAATAAATTGCTCACCTAAGTGTGCTCTTAACTTATTAGGTATGAGTGTTGTCATGCTTGTGTAATGGTCATTGAGGCGCTGATATCAAGATTAGCTACAGGTGAAGTTACAACTCGACCGAATAACTTTTTGCCGGATATATGAAGTACTTCTTTAAGCACATCACTATACTTGTCGAGAGGCAGGCTTGTTTGAATTTCATAAGAATAATTCTGATAGTACTCACCGTCGTGAATATATTTAGCATCGTCTAAGAAACCTCTTGTTGATGAGTAGTAGCCTGCGCCAACGCCTTGAGTAGAGACGTTAGCTGAACCCGAAGCAGCTCTTAGACCATCAGCTGAAAGTAAAGTAAGACCTTCGGCACTCTCATATCCAAAGCCAGAGTCCACAACCGTAGCTACAGTAATTGTACCGTTTGATGCAACTACGTTTGCACTGATAATGGCATTATCGCCGACAATTCTAGATGATACATCATCAGCAACGCCCAAGATTGTTGCGTCTGTACCAGATGTAACACCGACAATATTAGCGCTAGTAGTAAAATCAGTAAACAAGCTGATTCGCTTTAAAGTCAAGTTGGTATTAGAGTGATTAATTACTTTAGCGCGTGCTGTAGTAGAGGCCGTGCATGCACTTGCATTCGTAACGGATGAAATACTACCGGTGGTAAGACCGAATATTTTATAGATGCTTGAATTAGAAGCACTACTTATTGTAGTCGAACCTGGTGTAGGAGATGCATTGCTTGATACGGAGCCAGCAGCAAAAGTACCCTGAACATTTCTAACAATAAGTGTAGAAGAGTTAGAAGTAACAAGTATACCATTAGCTGTAGTGCTTTGAGTAATCTTGTTACCGGGTGCAAAGTTAGTATTAGAGGAAACAGACAGTACACTAACATTAATAGTGTTCTGCCACGTACCTGTATTGCTTACTAGCACCGTTGTATGTACGTTAGATACTAAGTTACGTGTATGTGAGAATACTACACCGGTTGCTGTATTAGAAATACCATCGGTTGAATAAGCTACTTCATTTACTTCATATGCAAGACTGCTATTTCCAGAATATGCATTAGATGTAATGACGACACCTGATTGAGAGGTAATCTGATTAACATACTCTCCCTCAACAAACCCACCACCACTATTAATGCTAATTTCTAGTAATATATCTCTCTTACCGTGAGCGGCAACATAGGGCTCATACGCGATGGTAAACGGGTTAGCGTTATAATCCTCACCAGGGTTAATAGCAGATAGTGTTGATATGGAACCAATTGTCTTAGATTCAAAAGCGAATAGATCAATTAATGGCGTTGTAATATCACCGTCTAGATATTTTGGGAAACCATATTTTGAGGTAGGTATTAAAGACGCACCTGAACCCACACCTGATGAACCACCGGATGAATTAACTACTGATACTGATGGTGTGGTGATAATACCGTTACCAGTATTAGATGATAGTGTTATAAGAACAATATTACCCGATGCATCTGTAGTCAACGTTGCATTACCAACACCAAATGAACCTGTACCACTATTACCACCTGTAAAGGTTACGATATTTGTATTATTGTAACCAGTACCAGAACTATACACAAGTACATCAGTAAGATAGCCATAACCAGAGTTAACACCTGTAATGAGCATATTACTGTACTTAACAGTATTGGCGCCTGGACCATCGTTATTTGCGCTGATAAAGTCAGTAGCTAATCTTACAGTCTCGCTATCGGAAATATAACCAACACTAAAATCGGCGTTTTGACCAGCGTAAATAGAAACTGTATTAGAAAAGGTGTTTGAACTTAGCCCGTAGATAGTAGAGTTACCATTACCATAAAAGGTTCCAAGCACGCTGGTTAAACCAATAGCGGTACTGTTTTGTGCAAACAGGTTAGCTGTTGCTGTAACGTTTGAATAGGATGCTACTTTACCACCAATGTCAGACGCTAATAGAATAGTAGTATTAACACTAGGGGTACCAGACTTAATTACTGTGTTAGAACTTGACCATCTTGTATTAGTTGAGAAGTTAGTTTCTACTAATAGGTACTCATAGCCTTTAACTGACTGAAGAGGTGTGAATGTACCTAGATTGTTTGCCTTTGATGAATCGGCATACACAGTAATTGTTGATGTGTTATTAAATGTACCAACTGTATTGCTAACGGCAATTATATTAACGTTAGTAAAGGTAAAGTAATTCTCTCTAGGTATTGCAGTAACATAACCTTCAGCATTAGATGTTGACTGATAGAGGTAAGTACCAATATGGATACCGTTAGAAGTAATAGTAGAAGTATTGGCTGTAATAATAGCTACGTTACCGGTCTCGGCAACAATACCTGTTACACTATTGGCACTACCATTACTTTGAACTACAGACTGACCGATAGTAAAAATAACAGCGTTTGATGTAAATATTTTTGCGCGGTTTGCCTCATAAACAATACTGTTAGAAAAAACGTTAGCGCTATTTTGATTTAGTACTAATGTAGAGGTGCTACCAGAAGAGATAGACGCGGTGTTTTGAGTTTTAGATACAGCGTAAGAAAGAGACGGGGTAGAGTTATCCCCGTTACGGTATGCACGACCTGTGCTCAGTACACCAGACACATCAGTTAGTGAAAAGCTGAATAGGTTTTGACTGACTGTTTCGTTACGGAAGAATTCGGTAATATAGGAGTTAGAATTATAAACATTTGAAACTGGAATTGTCTTTGTACTTACAATGGTTTCAGCTGTATTAGAATATCCCCATCCACTATCAATAATAGTAAATCTAACAATACCGGTAACAGAATCAATGTTATCGATACGGGCGCGTGCTTCAACACCTCTATCAGAAGTAACAGTTACAATTTCACCAACAGAGAAACCTTCACCCCCAGCTGTAATGTTGATACCAGAAAGCGAACCAATTACTTTTGGTGCATCGGCAACAGCAGCACCATCAGAAACAATTTCACCGGTAACAAAGCTACCCGTAATATCGGATAGAAAGGCGATGTCAATTAACTTACCGTTAATGTTTCTTGTAATAATATTTTCTACGAACCCGGTTGCACCAGAGAGGCTACCGGTAATCATCTTACCAGGGAATGTTAAGGTACGATTTGTTCTTGATAATTCTAAGTATACCGGTATTGTCCAAGTACCATCAGAAGGCTTTAAGATGTCTGAACCTGGTACATAGATTTCAATTGGTGTACCGTAGAGTAGGTTAAAGAATAATTCGAATGATCTTTGACTGCCCTTGGCACCAAACAAATCGTGTGAAGCCTTAATAAAGCGCTTCTTAGAAATGTTTGTCTCAAAGTCTACATTCTTTAAATACTTCTCTTTAAAGTAAACATAAAACTCATCAACAGTCTTATCAATATCCTTATAATCTAGCATCCTTCTAGAATGATAGAGTGGGTTACCATCAATCAATGCACCTGTATAGTTGGCATAAGAGGAGGTGTTTGTCTCCAACCACTTATAGTACTCTTCAACAAAGGCAACAAAAACAGCTCCCTGATCTCTATAAAAGTCAGGAAACTGTGACTTAAGGATTGGGGAAATATGCTTTTCTATTGAGCTCATTCTTTAACCTGTGTAGCTGATACCTCAACCTCAGAGTCCCTGATTTTAAGGATAGTGTTTCTCACAACAGAAATATCTTTACCTTTTGGTTGTGCATAAAGGTGGACGTGATTACCTGATGCTGGGGTAAATGAGTCAATGAGAAGATTTTCGATGATAACCTTACCACTACTATAATCAACAGTACCAACAATTTCCAATAGCGTGCTTGTTGTAGATGAAGTAGTGTATAGACCTAGTCTACCGGTTGAGTCATCCATTAAATGAACGTTACGGCCGTCCTTAACCATATTTGAAGATCTGATGGCTGGAATGGTTGAGTAGATAGAATCATCTTCTGAGATAACGTACTGTGTAGTAAGTTCGAAACCAAAGTCAAATGCAGCTGTATACTTTTGACCAGTCAGTGGTGTAAAGGTACGCATCGGGGATAGATCTAAGTCAACACTTAAGATACTAGTATCTACTTTAGAAATCTCTTCAATAAGTTTACTGTAGCGTAAAGTCTTCTTGAACCCGTTTAGGTAAGTATTGTTGTAGTTACTGATTGCACTACGAACCAATGTTTCAATTGCACCTGGTAACATTGTTGTCACATTCGTATTATAATCTATGTCAGCAGTTACTTCAACATAAAGAAAGTCAGGATCAATAATCTCTGGTTCAATACCGATAGGAGTACGTCCTTTAATAAAGGTAAGGAAACGAGTCTTATCAGCATTTGAAATACCATCTCCAGTATTTGTATCTACGGAAATAAACACTTTACCGTAAACAGGAGGATCAGCTTCTTCACCACCGTGGGCGGCAATCGATTCAATTTCTGGGAAGTTAGCAAGCAGTACGTTTTCATAATCAGTAGCTGTTACTGCTCTATCCTGATTTTGATAATGTCTTGGTGCGTTGTATTTGATAGACTGTAATGATTCTGCTACACCACCGCCTCTTGCCGATTGAGTAGTAGAGATAGAAGATATGTTTGATTGACCTTGAATAGGACCATCAATAGAGAAGGTGTAAGCACCATTTGGTAATTCACCGTTACAGATACGATACTCAACAACAATTGTTGATCCGTTCTGTGGCTTTCTTCCAATAATATCGTCCCCAAAAACAAGCTCGTATTGAGAATTTTCGGCCGCTTGTAAGAAGAAGATTTGTGAATTAGCTGCTTGGTCAAGGAATGAAGTAGCTCTTGTATAGCTATAACTATTAGCACCACCGTTTTCTAAAACAATAACCGATACACTTCTTGTATCGATTGTTGGGTTAGATATTACAAATCTCTGATCGGTATTAGATGATGTGTATACAAAGGTATCAGTATAGTATGAACCTTCATAGATTGAAATGCTATTGGCATTAAATGACCCGGTACTATTTGCAATAAGAACAGTGCTGGTGTCAGTAGAGAATGAGTAGCTATTCGAACCAATCTTTGTAGTAAACGTTGTGCCTTTTGGAATAAGCAACGCATCTAGACTGGTAGAAGGGGTAACACTAAATGATACTTTAGCTTCAGAAGATCTGTATGAGCGCGGTACGTAGTTTAGTTCTTTAGCATGTGATACAACACTATCTCTCAAAGTAGCAGAGTCAAGGAACATCTCACTTGCTACCATGTTAAGGTAGAATGAGTTCATGTAAGTGTTATAAGCAAAAATATCCAGCAATTGAGATACATTAGATCCTTCGTAATCAACGTCTTTAAACGGTGAATCTGATCTCTTTAGATATTCTTTAAAATTTGTTTTTAGCTCATTGAAGTCAAGACCGGTGAGCTTTAAGTTAGTGTTAGCCACTTATCGTACCC
>JACCDM010066267.1_pt1 | contig 14505 bp, 22 predicted proteins | sample 7445851 | NCBI WGS metagenome assembly JACCDM01 (sample SAMN15323438, study PRJNA562643) | freshwater metagenome | isolation source: river surface water | place: USA:Blue River Watershed | collected 2017-08-16
GTTGGATGGATTTGCTAATGAGAACGTACATAGTACGATCACATCTTATCTAAAGTCTTATCCTGAGAACCTCTATAAAGTATCGGATAACACTCCAGCATACGCTTCACCTCGATCCTGGACCTTCCTAAGTGATTATATCGTATCTAACTATGGCAAAAAGGCTGATCCACGAGAGTTCCTACCAAGTGTCAAGCAGATAGCTGGGTCCTATGTTGGTAATTGTGCGATCAAGTTCGTCCAATACTGTGAGGATATGTTGAATATCAATATCAAAGATATTCTAACTAACTATCCTAAGATCAAAAAGGATCTAGAGAAGTATAATAGGGATAAGAAGTCTGAACTTATTCAGACTCTAAGGGAAATGGATATCACAACCTTTAATGAGGCTCAGATCAAAAATCTAACTCTCTTCTTCAAGGATGTTGGGGCCGATGAAAGAACTAGTTATCTACTGTTCATTCTAGACAACAATATCGATGTCTCGAAAGATGTAGTCCGAAAATTCATGTTGGAATTCAAGGATGATCTTCAGACAGTGAAGAAGTTAAGTAAGCAGAAATAAAAATTTGAGCCTCCGAAAGAGGCTCAAATTTTATAATAACGTAGAAATAATGATTGCGATAAATAAGAAAACAAACGATAAATTTGATGTTATTGGATATTCTGTTAAAGTAACAGAAGTTGGTAGTGATACCAATATGGGAAATCCAAAAATGATTTTATATAGTCCAATTAGCCGATACCAATTTGAGGCAGAACGGAGTGATTATTTTATCGTTGACAATTTTGAAGTTTCGGGTCAAAATGCATACCACGATGAATTGGATTTTAAATGGAAATTTAAAGGAAATAAACCTATAGAATATCCAAAATAAATAACCATGTAGATGGAAGTTAGAATAAGTATCATCACCGAATTGGGTGAGTTCTTTGGACAATCATTTGAGATTTCAGATGAAGAGTACACTAAACTAAAAAATGACGCAAAGACATTTTATAGTCAAGGTGGATTTGAAATGGTAACAAGGGATGGCGGATATATAGTTTTAGCACCAGATGTAGTAAAAAAATCAATAATTAAAATAGAAGTATCAGATGTTCAAGAATAAGTTTAAAACGTTCGGAGGGGAGTATATAGAAGATATCATAGGATATATTAAAGAGTATATCCAAAAAGATCCTAACGTTACAATTAGTGTAGGTTGTGATTCTATCCAAAAGAGGAAAAGAACTACATATGCTTGTACTATAATGATGTATAACACTGATATAAAGAATGGTGCTCACGTTGTATTCTTTAGGGAAAATCACCTGAAGATAAAAGATAACTTTGAACGACTTCATAAAGAAGCTCAATATGTCCATGATATTGCTCAATATTTAGATAGTGAGCTGATTGGTCACTATGAGAGAAAAGACTTAACTGAATGGGAAAGGAAGAGGTACAAGTTTCATATCGGAAGGTGTGAGGGTAACTATGGTCATCTTCTGCCTCACCAAGAGGAACCATTCATGAGAGGAATGAATCTAACTGATTATGAAAAAAACAATCCATACAAATTGGTTGATATTCACGTAGACTTCAATCCTAATGAAGGATCTATCAATGAAAAGGGTGTTTATAAAAACAAATCATTCGTTGCTTATAGGTCATATGTTCCTTGGTTAAGAGGGTTGAATTTTAGAGTATTCGCCAAGCCAAATGCTCCAGGGTCATCAAGTGCTGCTGACCTATTACTACAAGACTAGAAATATAAAGATGGACCTAATACTCAATAAGGATTGGATTAATAAAATGGGATGGACTACCTATTCTCTATCAAGGGGCATAGGTGGTTCCAATCCAAATTTATATAACAATGATGAGATGGTTAGATTCTTTATTTTCAGTGGAGATAAATTATTTGTAATTAAAGAGTTAAATTCAAAAGAATATCTATTCATAACTGTTGATAATCACGAATCTGATCCAAAATTCTTAATAGAAAAATTTAATGATAACCAGAAGCTGTTTTCTCTGATAAGGAAAAACTCAGCTTATAGTAAAGTATATAAAAGATTAACAAAACTAAATAAAATATTATGAAAAGAGAGGTTAAAATAGTTGGACTTTCCTATGCTCAGAGTCAGATCGGATCATATATAGTTGTTCTATCTGAAACTAATGGATTTAGAAAGCTTCCTGTTATTGTGAAGACCCCAGAGGCTCAACAAATAGCCCTAAAGTTAGAAAATATGGAATCTCCTAGACCCGTGAGTCATGATATTATCAAATCGATCTGTAATGGATTTAATCTTGATTGTCAAGAGTCTTATATATATGATGTTGTGGAAGGTGTATTCTATTCAAGGATTATTTTATCAGATGGGATTGATACTGTAGAAGTTGAAACATCTTGTGGAGATGCTATAATATCCTCCTTGAATTTTGAGTGTCCTCTTTACATCGATGAGGAGGTTTTATCAACTTGTGGTATACTTACTGATGAAGATGGAGAAGTGGTCCCTGAGGACCAGGAAACCACCAAGGAAAGGACTGTATCAGTCGAAGAGCTAAGGAAAATGATGGATGATGCTGTTCGAGCTGAGGATTATGAATTGGCTGGTCAGTTAAGGGATAGGATCGCTAGTATAGAAGGATAATTCATAATTGGATAAAATGATAATTTCTGCTCTGATAATTTGGTTTATTACAATTTTATTACTTGTTCCTGTAATAGGCGAAATTATAATTATGAATAATAAGTGGATTTTGAAACCGAAGAGAATTAATTTTACTCCAGATGAAGATCTTATAAGAGAAAAGTCTGAATCAATAATGTCTAAAATTGACATGTTGGAAAAAAGATAGATCAAATGGATTATGATGAGTTTAGACCAAAATTAGATAGATCACCTTAGGTATAATGATGTTGATATTTTTGCAGTTGAGAATGTTCCAAATGAGGTTAGGATAGAGTATCACCCAGGTGGTAAAGATGTTGGCTGTCCAGGAGGATTTCATATTTTCATAGGTGGTGATATGGTCACACGACAATCCTTGGATAGAGATGATGATTGCATTTGATTGTATGTAAAAAAGTGATTTTTTTTTTCTTAATATATACAATAGAAACATGTCTTAAGACAATAAAAAAAACAAAAAAATGAAACATATTAAAAAATTTAACGAAGGTTTTTTTGACTTCCTTAAAAAAGGTAAAAAAGATTCTACTGCTGGAGAAGGAGGGGATTCGTATGGCGAACGGCCGAGGAGAGACGACTATTCATCAATAAATAAAGATGATAACTCACTTATTCCCTTCCATCTATTCCATCAAGCTAAGGAAATCCGAAACATAATTGATCAAAAAATAGAAAACCTTGAAAGTGACGATAATTTCATTGAGATTATGGGCATGATTAAAAATGGTGAAATAAAAAAGGCAAAATCTGATACAGAAAGAAATCATTTTAGAATTGGAAAAAACGCAAAATTTGTTTTAAATGATGGTAGAGTAATATCGGTCCATCCTGTTAAAACTTGGGAATCATCTAATGGAGATTATGATATTTATTATGTAATGATTGTAAATAATTCTCCGTTGGGGTATATATCATATAGTAATTATAAATATATTTTAGGCGAAGTCAATAAGAACTTAGATTTTTGAGATTAAACACAGAGATGACAAATGACTTATATGATATGGATATTATAAAAAAATTTAGAAATTTTAACGAGTCAGTTTTAACAGATACTTACAACCTATCCTAAATATAGGTATCTAGAACTTGAAACCGAGATAAATGAATTCTTAAAAAGATGAAATCTATTGTTCCTCACCGAAATCTAGATAAATTTTATGATAACCAAATTCAAAATATTTGAGAGTCTAATAATTCTTATATTTGTATTATGAATAAAGATCAATATTATAAGTGGTGTGCTAAGCAAGCATTTGGTGACGATTTATTTATTGATGAAAGTGGTAAAAATTTAAGAGTACCAACAATTGACGATACGATAAAACTTCAAAAGGAAATTACTCTGATGAAAATGTGGCCACTGGTTCAATTCATTCAAGAGATGACCAAACATGATTGCGATTCGAATGGTAACCGATACGCCAAGCGATATGAAGCCTTGGAGGTTCTAGAGTCTATTCACTTGGATCTAAATGATCCACTTTTCAGTAATTCATAATCAATAGCTCCATCCCTTTAGTCTGGGATTTACCTTTTGATGCCATAGCAGATTTACTAAATTCTTGACTTTGCCAATTATATTCGCCTTTAGGGAACCATTCTTCCAACTGAGGGAAGTAATAGTATGACATAGCAAATCTACCCTTAATGGATTTTAAAGAATTTGCTAATCTAATGTGATCATTCTCACCAAAATCATGATTTGAATAATAGTGTTCAGTGCTGTGATACGGAGCATCAACATAAAAGAATGAATCAGGTGAATCATATTTTGATACAACCAGTTCAAAATCAAGGTTTTCAAAATCGGTTATTCTTTCTAAGTTTTTAGTATACTTAGTATTCTTTAATTTGTCCTTAAATGTATCAAACTTACTCTTATACTTACCTTTTAGGTCTATGAATCTACCAGACCCAGGATCTATACCAGACCATACCTGAGTCGCTAAATAGGCAAATCCTGAAGCAACATCGAAATCTGGTTTAGTATATTCAATATGATCTGTAAAAAGGCTCTTTTGATATTCTAAAAACTTTTCTCTATCCTGTGATGGTATTTTAGATACAAAATCATAGAAATTAGAATGATCTTTACAAGACATAAATAAGTTAACTAGATAGTCATTGAAATCATTATATATGACCCTTTCAAGTCCTCTGAACTCTTCTATGTCCATTTTAAGGTAGACCCAAAAGGCTCCACCGAAAGGTTCACAGTATAATTTTATATCCCTTGGGATGAATGGTATTATCCATTTAGAAATTTGAGATTTTCCTCCTATCCAACTAATCATAGGTCTTATATTATTTGACTTCGATAAGTTGCGAATTACTTATTAAGATTATTTAATAATGACCATTCCTCCCAGCTCATGTTTGACTTTTTCTGATTACAAGAATGGCAACAGACTGCTAAATTATCACGATAGAGACAATTAGTGGTAAAAAGAGAGATCTTAATGTCTATATAAAAGAAAAAGAGGACTAATATTAGTCCTCTAGATCTCCGTAGATATATTTCCTAAGACTTATTTCTGGAAGATATGGCCTGAAGTCCTCTCTTGTGGCAGTTGAAGGTTTCTTATCTTTATAAGTTAGAGTAAGCTTCAAACCATCCCAAGACATCGTCTCATATTCTAGTTCAATACCATTTGGAGCTTTGCCATTTAGGAAATCATAGATCAAAGCTTCTTCCATATGAACCCTATCCTTATGTAGATCAACAGACACTAGATCCAGAGTTTTAGAATTGATTATGATCGTGCTCTTATAGTTGAAGTCCTCATCAAAGAATGTGATCTTTTTAGTTGTTGGAATTGATCCAAATTTGGAGTATCCAATACCACCTGAAATTTCACATTCTTCATCTTCATAAGACCAAACAGATCCACCTCCACCTCCACTCCATCCGCGAGTGAATTCGCTACTGTAGTATCCACCATATCCACCACCGTAGCTCCAGTCATCAACTAGTATATCCCTTTCAACAGGAAGTTTTTCCCAATCAACAAACAAACAAGCTTCTGCTAGTTTAATAAGGTGATCGATATCTTGCCTTTCACTAGTTGTGTGTTCGCTGTAATAACCAACTGAGATATTAGTACACTCAGGATATATTTTAACGAATTGAGCCGAATCGGTATAGATACCAGTTGGATCTGGCTTGTACTTAAAGTAAGGGTTAACTTTATTGAATTCCTCTGAAAGAGCTTTTGCGAATGTATCAGATGCACATCGTGATCCACCTTGGTAGGTTATGACAGAATCTGTTCCTCTACGATCAAAAGAAATTACCTTATTGATATAAGGAAGTTTTTCAGTCATATGTTTAGCAGCTACTTTCCTAGAACCAACGCAACCAACTTCTTCACCCAAGAAAAAGTAATATAGACCAGGAATGTTATTCTCGATCATATAAAGCATTATAACAACTCCTGCTTTATCATCTGCTCCAAGAATAGACTTACCATCCGTTTTGATTATGTTGTCCTCAATAACATGGTTAACTGAAGTATTTGCACTTGTTGCAGTGTCAAAGTGAGAAGTGAACATTACATCACTTTCTCCAATTTTGATAAAAAGATTACCAAAATCGTCCATTTCTAAGTTTTGAGGGACAAGATGGAAAAGAAGATGCTCAGTACCGTGTGGGTAAGTGCGGGATGTTAAATCCAAAAATTTCTTTTTTATGTCCATGATTTCAATTGAGACTAGGTTTTAAATATCCGATATCGGTGCTTAATCTCATTGCAAATATAATAATTCTTTTCCAAAGTAACAAACTTAATATATAAATAGATGCCACAAGTCACGAACGATTTTACAAATTATAGAGTTGATATTACAGAAGAATATAATCTTTTAGCAGCAGAGGGTGATATTGACTCAACTCCTTATCTCGATACTATAGATCAAGAATTAATTATTTCTATTGTTGATTTAGAGTTAGTTGAGAAATTTACGAATTTTTCCTATGAAGTTAATGGTATAACAAACACTAGACTTCTTGAGACTTATTATAGACTTTCCAGAAACGGAAATAGTTCTTGGACCGAGTGGTTTAAACTAGAAGAGGAAATAACAAACTTCCCACCATTTGATCCTCTAGACGAAATGTCCATCGACATTAAATTTATAAGAACAGGATCAAAGGTAGATGGTAGACTCAGAATCTTATCTTTTTCTATATCGGGCGACTTGTATAGAGGTGAAGATGATGGTACAAGTATTATTAGATCCAATTCAACAGTTGTTATAAAACCACCTTTTACATATAAAGTTTTTAGAATTGATGATGTAGAAATACTATCTCCACACTCATTAGATGATATAGAAATAAAATATAGATACTCACAGGACAACACAAGAACTTGGAGTGCGTGGGAGCCATTAACTAAAGAGAATATATCTACGACTCGAATAAACCCAATAAGATTTTTCCATATTGAGTACTTTGTGAGTAATACGGGTAGTACAGCCGTTAAAATAACAGATATAAATCTTATAGGAGATTTTCAAAATGTTACTGAAGACTATAAGAAAACGAATTTATTCGGAATAAGAGATTGTTGTCAATCTTATATAGTTAGAGATCAAAATGGTAATATAATAGGTGGAGTAGATAGTAATTTATCAGGGGATTCTTGTGATCCAAATACTCTTCCGCAACTATCTGAGGAAGATAAAGCTAATCTTTGGAATCCTTATCAACAAACCGAAGCTTTTAATCTTCTTAATAAACTTAGTAGTGATGCAACTGCCATGTTCGGACATAGAATTAGATATTTCTCAACAGATCCAGATGGTAAGGGTATAGACTATAGCCTAAATGAATTCCAATTATACAACATAGTCTGTGAAGGATACTTAAAAGCAACAGTAGAGAACAATCAATTTCCTGATAATCAAATAACTATGAACGCATTTGATCTAACACTATTTGATTCATTTGAAATTCAAATAACTAAGATTGATTTTAAGAAAATATTCGGAGCCCAAAGAAGACCTTCAAAAGAAGACATTATTTGGTTCTGTGATATAAATCGACTATTTATTGTTGATCATGCTCAACAATTTAGAAGTTTCAATAACGCTGCTATATACTATAAAGTTATTCTAAAGAAATACAACAAAGCATCCAATGTTATACCTGGATCAAAAACTATCGAGGATTCTATAAAAGAACTAACAAAGAATACAACTATTGATGAGTTATTTGGAATAGAAATTAAGGCTGATAAAGACTCAATTGCTAATAAGAAACAACAACAGACATTGACTAGGGATCCGATAAGATTAGAATACAAAGCTGAAATAATAAGAGAGTTGGTTGAAAATTCATCTACGGTTATATCTAAGCAACATTATGACTTTTCTAATCTCTTAGTTGATGGATTCGTGACAATGACTCAATCAGTACCAGGAGTCATATACAAAAACATTATTAATAATTTAAAGGCATCTGATAATATCGGATACTTCGTCTGGTTTAAAATAGGCAATTATATTAATGATGAAAATTACAATTTCTATAATTGCTATGATACTGTCAATGAATTAGGGTGGAGAGTGAATTTAATCAATGATGTTATAACTCTAGATTTAAATTCGGATTCATATGTATTTAATTTAGATGATTCTTTATCTGAAGATGTTTGGTATTGCTACGTGTTGAATGTTGATCAGAGACAAAGAAAGATAAACCAATGGATTTATAAGAGAGATGTTGATGATGATGAGGAAGATAGAGCTAAGTTCCTAAACAAGACAGTCCTAAGAAATATTTACTCAGATGAGTTAGATATGGTTCCCGTTGAGTTTGAATTAGAAGGAATTGATGGATCAATTCTATCATCTGATATGAAGGTAACTAATATTAGACTGTTCTCTGAAATAATACCCCAGACTGAACACAATTTAATACTAAATCAATACTTAGTAGGAGATGATGCTAAATACTTAATATTTGCTGATAACGCTAATACTAGAATTATCTTACCTAATTTCCCTTATGGTACTAAAGAAAACAATTAGCATTAAAAAAATATAACTATTATGAAAGAGAATTTGATTAGAGAGTATATTATGAGCATTAATTTCAATAGAGATGACTGGAAAGTATCTGATATGGTTTCGGATATGAAAAGATTTCTAGGAGAAGAGCCTGGAATTAGTATTCAATGGGAAAAGGATGCTGTTCTTAATGAAGCTACTGGAGAATCTGAAGTTTTTGAGAAAGTGAAGAAGATTTCAATCATATTTACTGATACTTCTGACAAATTTAAAAAGTTAGAATTTCTAGTTGACTCTCCAAGATAAAATAATTTAAATAATATGACACTCGATAATTATTGCCTTGATCTTAAAAAAGTTTTAGTTTTATCAGCAAATGAAAGAGAAATAGTAATATCTATGTATAAGGATATGATCTACTCTTTTTATGAAAATGGAAAAGAAAAAATGTTCAAATCTTTCTTCTATACACTACATGTTGCTGGATTTATCGTAGACTTAAGATCAAATAAAATTGATAGTATAACAGAGACTGTTGAAAATGAAAGTAACTAGTATTTTAATACCATATAGTACACTCGTCTTCTATGATGCTCCAGATGTTGTTCATTGTAAAGATAGTAATGGGAATGATCATTTAGTTTCTAGAGTTGTAGAGACTGGATATTCTGATGATGATAATCTTTATTACTATGGTGTGCGAATATCTAATGATCGTCTATTTAAATTTTTAGATGGTAGTTTAGACCTAAGAGAGTGTTTGGAACTACCATTTGAAAATCAATGGAATTTGTCGAAAATCAACGATGATGGAAACCTAGAAGTGATTGAAATATATGACGAGGTTATGGATAAATTTCTACCAAAATCAGGATTCTATTTATAAATATGACAATCAAACCATCTATTATAGATTATATTGGTAAATTCGAAAATGGGATATTTGTAAAAGTAGGACTATCTATGGATGAAGATTTTTATGATGCTATATTCTATTACACAGAAAGTGAAATGGTTTTAACTGTGGATCAAAAATTAACTGAAAAGATTGGATTCATTGAAAATCATCCTGAATATCTACACATACTTAAATATCTTATATCTAAGGCAGAACCATTTGAGAAGATAATTGATCAATTGGATCCTGTCAAAAATTTATATGATCAATCCTAAATATGTTAGATGGTCTTGATTTTTTCTGAAAGGATATTGTCGACAATATTAATATCCTCATATGATATTCTTATGAGATTTATGTTATTATCTCTACAAAAATTATTTTTAATCATATCACTTTCTTTTCTTATTATGAAAGCCTCGTTTCCTCCAAAATAAGGTATGGGTTCAAAATGTTGTCTACCATCAAACTCTATGCACATATTTAAATCTGGAATAAAGAAATCAAACATTAGTTTTTTTATTCTCAGACATTTATCAAATGTTTTTTGCTGAACATAGTCTATTCCAATCATATCAAGATATGATTGGATTTTCTTTTCACCATATGAAATTTTACTCGAAGATGAGGATAGGAAAATATCAGATCCTTCCCATTCGTCTTTATAAAAACATATAGGACTAAGGGGTAGAAAGTTTATGTTATTAGAAATCAAATAGTCGTAATATTCTTGAATTGATGATAAGTTTAATTCACTTACAAATTCTTTAGCTTCTATATAAGATAGTAATTTCTTATATGTAGATATGGAATGTCCCAACCAATCGTTCCAAGATACCCACTCTTTATAAAATTTATTTGGAGTCTTTGGTATTCTTTTAGGTATTAGGTTAGATTTGCAAAGGATATACCATTGTTTTTGACTAGATAAACCAATTTTGTGAATAATAATTTTTGATTCACTATAAGATAGAAAATCATCACTATAATCTTTATCAAAAAGAGACATCCAAGATGATAAATTATATTTTATAATTGGGTTACTAGGCATACCGATCACTTTTCGATAGAATTCATTGTATTGCTTTTTATTTGTTATATTATTATCAGATAAGATATTTCTAACTTCATCTATTTTTAGAAAATTTCTATCACTTTTTGATTCTAGTCCCAACCAATCAGACCAAGATATCCACTCTTTATAATAAAGATCAGGTCGTCTAGGTAGATCATTTCGTTTTTCTATAAACATGTAATTCTCCCACTCTTTTTTTGTCTTTAACTTAATATTTTGTGATATTTTCTTAGCCTGATCAAATTCTAATATATTTTTATTCCCATGGAATTTATTATTGGTGCCTAACCAATGAGATAGAGAAATCCATTCTTTTCTATAAACTATATTTGGATTTGATGGTATATTCTTTGGCTTCTTACCTGATGATTTATAAATCCTCCATTCACTTTTATTCTTTAATTTTAAATTTCTACAAAAATTAACTGCTTCTGTAAAATCCAAGAACCTATTTTCTATTTTTCCCACGACTAATGATTATTTTTTAATATATATTAAAAAGGAAAAATAAAGAAATGGTCATATCAGAAATTGGAATTCGAGGATTTAAATCATTCGGAAATAATGAACAAATCTTAAAACTAAATACATTTACTGGAGAATTAATTTTACTAATGGGTGATAATGGTGCGGGTAAATCGAGTTTTTTAAGCTCCTTTGATTTCACGCTTTTTGGTAAAACAAAAGGGGGTATGAAGAAAAAATGGGCTACACTATCAACACTACCCAATAGAATAAACGGTGAACTTCTGAATAGAATAAAATTCCAGTCAGGTGGTACGGATATAGAAGTGAAGAGAGGTATAAGTCCAAATATATTAGAGTTGTGGGAAAACGGAGTTTTGAATGATAGAGCTGGTAAAGCTAATTTAGATGATAAGATAGAAGGGTACATAGGTATGGATATAGAAACATTTAAATCATTCATATCGATGAGTATAAATGATTTTAAAAACTTTATATCACTTTCGAATGAAGAGAAGCAAATACTTTTAGATAAACTATTTAATCTAGAGGTTATTAATATTCTGAATAATATCCTAAAGGAAGTTAATAAGAATAATAAGATAAGAATGTCATCCCTTGATTCTGAGATTCAAACATTGAATGAATCTATAGATTCAATACAAAATTCTATTAAGAATGCCTTAGAGAAAGAGAAGGAAAATATACAGGTAGAAATTGATAAATTAAAATCGGATATGGAATCTAAAAAGGATATCTATCGCGATCTAAAAGAGAAAAGTACTAAGATATCATCTAAGGAAAAAGAATTAGATGATGAGTTGGATAAAGAAAAGAAAGAATTCATTATAATTCAAAATGAAATAAAGAACGTTCAGAAAGAAATCGATCTATATAACTCAGGAAAGTGCCCGACATGTAGAACAGATTTTGTATCTAACCACTTTGACTCTCTAAGAGAAACTCTTCAAGAGAAGAAATTAGGACTTGAAAAAATGAGGGGTGAGATTGAAGAAAATGTTAAAAAGGTGAAAGATAGACAGGTAAAAATTAAAGAACTATCTGATAAATGTACAAAATCATTCAATGATGTTAACTATTTCTTGAAGAATTGTAAGAATCAAATAGATAAGCTCTCCCAGAAGAAGTCTAAGGAAAATGAAAGTGATGTGATAGATGTCTCAGAATTTAAAAAGTCTGTACAAGATCTAGAAGATAAAAGAGAGGTATCAAAAGATAACATATCCATCTCAAAGAATAAGGAATTATTCTATAAAGAACTAAATAAGATATTCGGTGAGGATGGAGTTAAAAAGAATATAATATCAGGCATAATAAAGCCTATTAACCACTTCATATCTGATAATATCAAGAAGATGGGACTTCCATTTGAGGTAGTTCTAGATCAAACTTTTACAGCTCAGATTAAGCAATTAGGATCTGTTATTGATAGTGAAACTCTCAGTACTGGTGAGAATAGAAGAATAAATATATCTATTCTTATTGCATATTTAAAGCTAATAAGAACAAAGAAGTTTATTAATATTCTCTTTTTAGATGAGGTATTCTCTTCAATTGACTATATGGGTATAGAAGATATATTAGGACTCTTAAAATCTTTTGCTTTGGAGTATAAAATAAATATCTTTGTGGTTCACCATGCTATAATGAATGAGGAAATATTTGATAGAATTATCAGAATAAAGAAAGAAGTGTTTTCTTCAATAGAAGAAGTTGGCCATTCGGAAGAAAGAGTCTTGACTATTAATAAAATATTAAATGAGTAGAAATATCATTATCATAAAGTATAGTATAGAAGGAGACTTCATAGAAGGAAATTCTTATGATATCGATTTTCAGTGGAATAAGTGCCTTTTCTGCACTTTTTCAGATTCGGAATCTATTAATTTGATTAGTGGAATAGCTAATAATTCCAATACTCATCTATTAAATGGTCTTTTTAATGGTCGAGACGTAGAAACATTTCCTATCGATTATATTAAGAAGTATGATGGACTAAAAATCCATTTCATATATAATGGATGTTCAACAGATGGGAACAAGATATTTCTAATAAATATGTTAGAGCTAGAAAGAGATATAAAAATCAAAGAGATTTTTAAAAAAAATTAACAATACTATGAACTACCCAAATACCATTTCAACGTCAAGTCCTTATTGGATGGTTGATACAAACACATTTTCGGACCCAATATATCCTAATCAGATAAATAATTACCCACGACAATGGTCACAAAATCAAATAATAACTACAACAACCATCGGTATTATGGACGAGACTGCGTTAAGCGTGGGTCAGAGTGAAATGGAATTTTTAAATGATATATTTAAAATCATTGGGGTTAAAATCAATTTCATGGATTTAATAAATATGTCATCAGAAGAAAGAAAATCTTTTTTAAGAGATCTAAAAATTAATCAAATACTAAAATGATAATAGTTAAAGTTGATCAGAAAGGATCTACCTCAATCGATAAAGCTCTTAGAAAGCTTAAAAGAAAATTTGACAATACAAAGGTCTTAAAAAAATTAAGAGAAAGAAGGGAATTTAAAAAGCCATCGGTTAAAAAGAGAGAAGATAAAAGAAAAGCTGTTTATATAAATAAGACCTATGGAGATAAAGATTGAAATTAATGAAGATAATTTTATCAAGAGTAGATTGAATCTAGATGGATTATCTGATGATGAGATTGATGAAATAATTGATGTATATATAAGTAATATTCAACAACTTGTTGGTAAATATCAATTTGAAATAGTAGATTCTATAACTACTAATCGAATTTCTAATGATATTAATACTTACACAGATTATTTTAGCAAACAGGTGGTTAGAGATTCTAAAATAGATAATATTTTGAAAGATGGGATTTAATAAAAAATATGTTACAAAAAAGACAATACTAGACAATCTAAATAATATAGATGAGGTATTCAGATCAGATTCATTAATTATGGATACTTGGGCTTCTAAATTTTTTGGAGATCTAGATAAAGAGGAAAGGTTAATAAGAAGAGATATGAAAGTCTTATATAAAGAAGGTAGTTGTCCATCTACTATTGAAGGATTTAGTGATCTTAAGTCCCTATCAGAATCACTGATAAGTTTGTATAAAAGTCCTAGTTGGTTTGATATTCACTTAGTTCAATCAAGATTAGGTAACCTGAGGGTAGAGGATCAAGATTTGGGCAAGATTCAAATTTTAAAAGAAAGAGCCATTGAGGCTATAATAGACTATTATGAAGAAGATACTAAATAAGGATCTATATTCTATTTTAGGAGTTAAAAGAGATTCTGATATAGATAAGATAAAGAAATCCTATTATAAACTATCTAAGA
>JACCDM010210744.1_pt1 | contig 14502 bp, 10 predicted proteins | sample 7445851 | NCBI WGS metagenome assembly JACCDM01 (sample SAMN15323438, study PRJNA562643) | freshwater metagenome | isolation source: river surface water | place: USA:Blue River Watershed | collected 2017-08-16
CCGTCGAGACGAACATCACCCGCTACGACGTCTGGAACGCCGACGAGTGCTTCCTCACCGGCACCGCCGCGGAGGTCATCCCCGTGATCGAGGTCGACGCCCGCAAGATCGGCTCCGGCAAGCCGGGTCCCCTCACCGCCCGCATCCTCGCCGAGTTCCGCAAGAAGGCCTCGCGGGAAGGCCAGATGATCCGCTGAGACCGCCGGCGCCCCGCCGCGCATGCCCGCCGAACCCGCCCCTCCGCCCGCCGCCGGCCGTGATGACACGCTGCGGCGGTTGCTGGGCATCGCCTGGTCGCACCGCGCCGACTGCCTGCAACTGCTCGGGCTCCAGCTGCTGCTCGTCTTCCTGACGGTCGCGGTCTTCGCCCTCGCCGGCGTGGCCATCGATACCCTCCGCCACTGCGGGGACCCCGCGATCCCCGCCCCGGCCCTGCCCTTCTTCGTGCCGCCGGCCGCGAGCGACGGGCAGGTCATCGCCTGGCTGGCCGGCGGGATCGTCATGGCGGCGCTGCTCCGGGCCGCGCTGGCCTATGTCTTCGGTCTGGTCTCGGTGCGTTTCCTGCACGGACGCATCGTCGTCAACCTGCGGGCCCAGGTCTTCGCCAAGCTGCAGCAGCTGAGCTTCCGCTTCTTCGACACCAACGCCAGCGGCTCGATCATCAACCGCGTGACCTCCGACGCCCACTCGGTCCGCATCTTCATCGAGGGCGTGCTGCTCCAGCTGGCCATCATCGCCGTCACCCTCGTCGCCTGCTCGATCTACATGTTCCGGACCGACTGGCGGCTCACGCTCGCCTGCCTCTCGGTGCTCCCGCTCCAGGCCTGGTTCGCGATCCGCTTCTCCCGCCGCGTGCGCCCCGCCTACGAGGAGAACCGCGAGCTGATGGACCGCTTGGTCCTGGGTTTCTCGGAGAACGTGCAAGGCATCCAGGTCGTGAAGGGCTTCGCGCTCGAACCGCGCGTGCAAGGTCGCTTCGAGGGCTGGAGCGAGGACATCCGGCTGCAGAAGCGCAAGGTCTTCAAGGAGATCGCCCTGTTCTGGCCGGTGATCGACGGGCTTAACCGCCTCTCGATGGCCATCCTCGTCGGTTACGGCGGCTGGATGGTGGCCCGGGGCGACATCGCGCTGGGCACGGGCCTCGTGACCTTCGCCGGCCTGCTCCAGCAGTTCGCCACGCAGGTGACCACCTTGGCGGCGGTGGTCGACAACGCCCAGGTCTCCCTGGCCGGCGCCAAGCGCATCTTCGAGATCCTCGACACCGACCCCGGCGTGGCCTCGCTGCCTGCCGCGCGCTCGCCCGGGCGCTTCCTCGGCGAGGTCGCCTTCGAGGACGTCTCCTTCGAGTACCGCGAGAACGACACGGTCCTGCACCGGTTGAGTTTCCGGGCCCGCCCCGGCAGCCGCATCGCCATCGCGGGCGCGACGGGCGCCGGCAAATCGGCCCTCCTTTCCCTGATCCCGCGGTTCTACGACCCGCGCTCCGGCCGCGTGACCCTCGATGGCCACGACCTGCGCGACCTCCCCCTGCCCGAGCTGCGCCGCCAGGTCGGGATGGTGTTCCAGGAGAACTTCCTCTTCTCCAACACGATCGCGGCCAACATCGCCTTCGGTCATCCCGACGCCAGCCAGGAACGGATCGAGCGCGCCGCCAAGGTCGCGGGCGCCCACGGCTTCATCACCGCCCTGCCCGAAGGCTACGAGACCTACCTCGGCGAAGGGGGCGTCAACCTGTCGGGCGGCCAGCGTCAGCGTCTGGCCATCGCGCGCGCCCTGCTACTGGAACCGACGGTCCTGCTGCTCGACGACCCGACCTCGGCCATCGATCCTGAGACCGAGCGTGAGATCCTCGAGGCGATGGAGGCCGCCATGGAAGGCCGGACCACGTTCATCGTCGCCCACCGCCTCAGCACGCTGCGCCGGGCCGACCTCATCCTCGTCCTCGAGCGCGGCCGCCTGATCCAGAGCGGCACGCACGCGGAGCTGATGGCCCAGGACGGGCAATACCGCCGGGCCATCCTCGTCCAATCGGAGGGAGCGGTCGCATGAGCCAGGCCCGCCTCGAGATCGCCGTGCGCCGGGCCCACCCGGACGACGAGGAACCGGACCGGTTGCCGTTGCGCTGGGCGACCGTCGCCCGGCTGCTCGCCTTCACCGCCCCGCACCGGACGCAACGGAACACGCTGTTGGCGCTCTGCGCGCTGCGCGCGATGGCCCTGCCCTTGCTCGCCTGGATGATCGGGGCGATCATCCGCGGCCCGGTCACCGCCGGCGACGGCGCGGCCACCTTCCGCTGGCTGGCGGTCTTCCTCGCCGCGGTCGTGCTGGCCGACGTCGCCCTGTACTGGCGCATCCGGCTGGCGCACCAGATCGGCGAGGTGGTGCTGCGCGACCTGCGCGACCGGCTCATGCGTCACCTGCTGACCCAGCCCCTGGCGTTCTTCCACGCCCGCCGGCACGGCAGCCTCATCAGCCGGATGATCTCGGATATCGAGGCGATGCGCAACGGCATCCAGAACAACTTCTTCATCACGATCGTCTCGTTCGGACAGATGACCTGCGCCGCGCTGCTGATGCTCTGGGTGAACCCCCGCCTGTTCCTCGTCCTGCTGGCCATCGTGCCTTGCCTCCTGCTCGTGCACGCGGCCTTCCGCGGCAAGATCCTGCAGGCGTCGCGCCTGCAGCAGGAAAGCTTCTCCCGCGTGACCTCGGCGCTGGCCGAGACGGTGCAGGGCATCCGGGTGACCCAAGGATTCGCCCGCGAGGAGACCAACGCCGGGATCTTCTCCCGCCTGGTCCACACCCTCGCCGGCAACGTCGTCAAGACCGCCAGCCTCAGCGCGCTTTACCTGCCGCTGCTCGAGCTCAACGCCCAGGGGTTCCTCGCGGCGCTCGTCGGGGTCGGCGGCTGGCTCGCCCTTGACGGCGGCCACACCGGGCTGGGCGACCTCGTGACCTTCTTCTTCCTGGCGGACCTCTTCTTCTCCCCGATCACCATCATCGGGACGCAGCTGTCGGAAGCCACCCTCGCCATGGCCGGGGCCGAGCGCTACTTCCGCCTGCTGGACACCCCGCCGGCCTGGACCGACCCGGCCGAGGCCGTCGCCTGCCCGCCGCTCCGCGGCGCGGTGGAGTTCCGAGAGGTGACGTTCTCCTACCTGCCCGGCCGGCCCGTGCTCCATGCCGTGAACTTCACCGCCGCGCCCGGCCAGGTCATCGCGCTGGTCGGCCATACCGGCTCGGGTAAGTCCACGATCATCGGCCTGTTGGCCAAGTTCCAGCGGCCTGATAGCGGCCAGGTGCTCGTGGATGGGCACGACCTGGCGGACCTCCGGCAGGAGACCCTGCGGCGCCAGATGGGCTTCGTCTTCCAACAGAACTTCCTCTTCGCCGGCACGGTCGCCGATAACGTGAAGGCCACCCGTCCCGAAGCGTCGGACGAGGCGGTCCGCCAGGCGTTCCGCGACCTCGACTGCCTCGACCTGATCGAGGCCCTGCCGCAAGGCATCCACACCCCGGTATCGGAAAAAGGCCGCGGGCTCTCGCTCGGGCAGCAACAGCTGGTGGCCTTCGCCCGCGCGCTGCTCGCCGACCCGCGCATCCTGGTGCTGGACGAGGCGACGAGCGCGGTCGATACCTTGACGGAATCCCGGCTGCAGGCGGCCCTCGCGCGCCTCATGCGCGGACGGACCAGCTTCGTCGTCGCCCACCGCCTCAGCACGATCCGCAAGGCGGACCAGGTGCTGGTGATGGAGCACGGACGCATCGTCGAACGCGGCACGCACGAGAGCCTGCTCGCGACGGACGGCGCCTACGCGCGGCTGCACCGCGACTTCCTCAGCTCAACGACCTGACCGTTCGGGCGCCGGGACCTTGGGGGCGGCCGGCAAGACGGGCGGTTCGGTCAGCTTCGGCGCCGGGGCGGCCTCCGGCTGGGCTTCCCGCAGGTCATCGCCGACCACCGTGTAGTCGAAAGCGTAGGCGATGCCGCGCCGGACGGGATCGGGGGCGTAGAAGTCGCCGACCGGCGAGCGCCGGACGATGGCCAGGGAGCAGACTTGGGCGGCGCGGAAGGCCAGCAGTTCGCGCTGCGCCGCGGCCACCGTGGCGGGCGGACGGACCCGGTCGACGACCGGAGCGGTCTCCGCGCCTTGCCTAAGCCGGATGGTCAAGGCGGCGAACCGGGACCGGGCCGAGGTCGCGACCGCCCCCTCCGCACCCAGCTGGACCAGCGTCAGCCCGCGCGGATCCTCGCCCGCGGAGAAAGTCCAGTCGCCCTGCCCGAGAGTCGGGTAGCGGTCGGCATCAAGCCGTTTCGCATCGGCAGGAAGGACGACCAGCACGCGACGGACCGGGCCACCGGGGTTGCCCGGGTAGCTGAAACGTTTGCGCCACAGCGGCCAATAGCGCCGGCCGACATCGTCGATGGCCTCGGGACCGCCGGGACCATCCACGACCAGGAAACGTTCCTTGAGCAGGGCGATCTCATCCGGAGCGAGGGAGGCGACCTCCGCGCCGACGCGGCGGACCGGCGCGGCGTTCGCCGGCACGTCAGCCCCGGTCAGCAGGATGACCTCGACGGGACCGGCGAGGCGGTGGTCGACCCAGGCGATGAAACCGTAGGGCACGGCGGTCATCGCCGCGGCCAGCAGCACGCCGGCGCCCACGGCGCGGGCGAGACGCTCCTCGGGACGAAGCGAGGCCATCAGGGCCGCGCCGGCGAAGGCGGCGGCGTGCACCGAAATCTGCGTCCCCAGCTGCCAGGCATAGGCGGCGACCTCATCGGCGTCGCCGAACCAACGGTAGCGCAGCATCTGCGCGAGAACCCAGCCGGCGCCCGCCAAGGCGCCCAGCAACGGGGCGTAGCGCAGCCCCAGGCGCTCGTACGGACGCGTCAGCGCGGCGGAAACGACCGCGGCCAACAGGCCGCCGAAGAACGCGTCCTTGACGGACGCGGCGCCCCCCGTGCCAAGGGCGGCGAGGACGAGGAAGCCCCAGGTGAACCAGTAGGTCCGCGCGAAAGTTTTCATTCCCCGACGACCGTCCCGGGCGGCACGACGGCGCCCTTCTTCACGACGATGACGCCGTCGCGCACGAAGAGCGCGTCGGTCTCCCACTTCTCCGGCAGACCCTGCGGCGAAAGCCGGCAACCGGCGCCGATGCGCGCGTTCTTGTCGATGATGGCGTTGCGGATCAGGCAGTTCGCCCCCACCCCGATGTCGGGACGGCCGAGCCCGTGGTTGCGCGCGAGGTCATGCGGGCGCTCGAAGACGTCCGCCCCCATCATCACGACGTTCTCGAGGCGGGTACCGCCGCGGATCACCGAGCGCACGCCGATCACGCAACGTTCGAGGTCGGAATCGTCGACGATCGCGCCATCCGCCATCAGGACCCGGCGGGAACGCGCGCCGTTGAGCTTGGCCGGAGGCAGGTAGCGGGAGTGCGTGTAGACCGGATTCTGGTCATCGAAGAAATCGAACGGCGGCACGGGGTCGGTGAGCGTGAGGTTGCACTCCCAGAAGGAGCCGACGGTGCCGATATCCTCCCAATAGCCGTCGAAGACGTAGGCCATCATGCGTTTCGAGGCGAGCAGGCCGGGGATGACCTCCTTGCCGAAGTCCGTCTGCGAGTGGTCGGCCAGCGCCTCGCGCATCACCTTGCCCGAGAAAAGGTAGATCCCCATCGATGCCAGGCAATAAGGACGGTCGGACTTGTCGGAAAGGCGGGCGCGGGCGGCGCCGCCGAGGACGAGCGAGGAGATGACGGCCGGATCCTTGGGCTTCTCGACGAACTCCACGATGCGCAGGTCGGGATTGACGCGCATGACGCCCAGGGCGGAGACCTGGTCGGAGGGCATGGCCTTGGCCGCGATCGTGATGTCGGCCGCGTTCTCGATGTGCTGGCGGGCGAGTTCCTCCAGGTCCATCCGGTAGAGCTGGTCGCCGGACAGGATCAGCACCAGGTCGTCGTCGCGGAGGTTGTAATGGTGCAGGTTCTGGCGGACCGCATCGGCGGTACCCTGGTACCAGGACTCCTTGTCCCCGGTCTGCTCGGCGGCCAGGATGTCGACGAAACCGCGGCCGAAGCCGTCGAACTTATAGGTCTGCTGGATATGCTTGTGGAGCGAGGCGGTGTTGAACTGCGTCAGGACGAAGATCTGGTTGATGCCGGAGTTGAGGCAGTTGCTGATCGGGATATCGACCAGCCGGTAGTTGCTGGCCAGCGGCACGGCCGGCTTGCAGCGATCCTTGGTGAGCGGGTAGAGGCGGGAGCCGCGGCCACCCCCCATGATGATGCTGATGACTCGGGGAAGGGACGGCATGGCAGTCCCCCTAGCATCTCCCCTGCCCCCGACCTCTCAAGCGAAAAGCCGACTGGCGGCTTGAAGAACCGCCCCCGGCGGGGTTGCATCGCCCTCCGATGGCCTTCGCCTTCCACATCCTCGGCACCAGCAGCTCCGGCAACTGCTCGATCCTCGAATGCGACGGGGCCCGGGTCATGCTGGACGCCGGCTTCCCGGGGCCGCGGCTGGAGGCGTCGCTCCAGCGACTGGGAACCGAGGCCCGGGCGCTCGACGCGGTCTTCATCACCCACGAGCACAGCGACCACTGCATCGGACTGGCGGCGCTCCTGCGCCAGAACCCCGTGCTCAAGGTCTTCGCCAACCGCGAGACCGCCCGCCGCATCCAAGGCACCCTCAAGGTCCGCCCGGACTGGCAGCTCTTCGAGACCGGCAGCACCTTCGAGTTCCGCGGCCTGGCGATCACCGCCATCCCGATACCGCACGACGCGGCCGACCCCGTCGGGTTCGCGCTCGACTGCCCGGGCGAGGCGGGGCGACCAGGCCGGCGCGTGACCTGGCTGACCGACCTGGGACACGTGACCGATGTGGTGCGGCACCACGCCGCCCTGGCCGACATCCTGGTGCTCGAGTCGAACTACGACGACGAGATGCTGGACCTCTCCAAGCGCCCCCTGAACCTGAAGCAACGGATCCGCGGGCGGCACGGGCACCTCTCCAACCTCGCGGCGCGCGACCTGCTGCTGGGGCTCCGCGAGTGGCGGGCCACCGAGCTGCTGCTCGGGCACCTGAGCAAGGAATGCAACCGGACCACCATCGTGGAAGGCGTCATGCAGGAGGTGCGCGCCGCCAAGGGCGACCTCCGGGTCACCGTGGTCGACCCGCTGGAGGAAACGCCCGTCAGCGTCTGGTAGCGCCGGTCAGCGCCGGGGCGGGACCGCGACCTCGTCACCGGACGCGCCGGCGGCGGGGGGCGTGGGCGCGGCGGCCGTCGCCTTGGCCGGGGCCCCTTGGGCCAGCGAGCCGGCCAGGCGCTTGATCGCGGCGCCGCAGGCCGGGGAGGCCGGGTTGAGGTCCTGCGCCTGCAGCCAGGCCGTCAGCGCGGCGGCCTCGCCGCCGTCCTTCTCGAGTTTTTCGGCGACGCCGATGACGCGCGCATAGTCGGCCACCAGCGGGGCGATGTCGGAGCGGGTCTTCGCCAGCACCAGGTCATCCGGCTCGGCCCGCGAGGTCTCGACGATCACGTCCCAGGCGAGGTAGGGGTTGTTCTGCGAGGCCAGGACCTGCGCCTTCTGGATGTTGGCATCGAGCTCGCCGATGCGGTTCACGACCTGCCGGAGCTTGTCCGAACGGACCTTGTCCTGCGCGAGGGCCAGGGCGAATTCCAGCTTCTTATTGAAGATATCACGCCACTTGGCCTCGGAGACCATGCGGTCGAACTCCGGGATCTTCTGGGCGAGCGTGTCCTGGCGGCTGACCACCTGGTTGGCGAAGTCCTTCACCGCGGGGTTCTGCGGCCAGATCTTGGTCGCCCGCTCGAGGGCGGCCTCGGCCTTGGCGGTGTCGCCGGCGAGGGCGGCCTGCTTGGCGGAAAGGACCGCCATGTTGGAGGCGTTGATGGCGTTGTTGACCTTGGAAAGGATGGCGGCGCCCGGGAAGTCGCGGGCCCGGCCGCGCACCTTGTTGACGTAGCCTTCGACGTTCGCGAGATCGTGCTCATCCCCCAGGCGCTGGAGTTCGCGGAGGTCGCGCCAGAGCTCGAGCATGTCGCGCTTCTTGGTCTGGTCGTACATCATGACCGACGGCTCGAATTCGCCGAGGAAGTAGGTCTCCTGGAGACGCTCGAAGGCGCCGTAGAGCTCGCCTTGCTTCACGAGGTCGTCGACGGTCTTCATCCCCAGGGTGACGTCGGTCATCGCCTCGCGGGCGAGCGTATCGATCGACTCCAGGGTGGGCACGAAATCGGAGACCGGGAAGAACTCCTTCACTTCCTTGGCGCCGACCCGGATGTTCTGGTTGCCGCTCTTGAAGAGGACCCGGTAGAAGGCCGAGGAGATGATGCAATGACGGTAGCGGCGGGCGAGGAGGAAGCCGACCATCTGGGACTGGAACTCCACCTGGGCCTTGAGCCCCAGCGCGGTCATCTCGGCGTTCCGGGCGAGGATCTCGGCCTGGGTGCGCTGCTCGTCCTTGACGCGGAAACCGAGCTCGGTGGTCCCGGAGGACGACTTGGCCAAGGTAGGCTGGCCGGCCTTGCCGGGCTGCGAGGAGCGCTCATCGTTGGCCGACTCGATCTTCTCGGCGCGGTTGACGATGACGGTCTCCTGGTTCTTGCGGATCACCTCGAGCTGGTTCTTGCTCACCTCGAGCGAGCGGAACTCCGCCCGCATGTTCCAGATCTTCTGCACCTGGGTGGCGATCGTGAGGGAGTTGTTGCCGTCCACCTCGAACTCCGCGGCCTGGAAGAGCAGGTTGAAGGCCTCCTGCTGGTTGGCGATGTAGTTGGAATTGTTGATGGTGCCCGGGGAAAGCAACCGCTCGATGCGCTGGAGCAGCTGCTGGTACTTCAGCATGTCGCCGCCGGCGGCCGGCGCGGACAGGTAGCGCTCGAAGCGCATGCGCATGGCGCGCGAATTGCCGAGGTTGAAGGTCTTGCCCTTCCACTGCATGGAGCCGTTCTCCATGTCGACCGAGTCGCTGTTCACGTCGAAGAGCCGGTCGGCGCCGCCCTCGGCCGTGGAGCTGCGGTAATCGCCGCCCCCGCCGCCGGACACGGCCGCGCCGGGGGGCGGGGCCTGGGCGAAGCCTTGGGCGACCAACGCGCACCAACCGAGACAGACGAGGAGGGATGTACGCATGGCGGGAAAATCAGAAGCGCTCGAGGTCCTCGACGAGGAGCAGGTCGCGGTTCAGCCGGACCTTGAACTTGAAACGTTGGCCGACCTCGAAGGACTGGGTGGAGTCGGCCGGCACGAAGACCGGCAGGCGGCCGAGGTTGGCCTTGTCCATCTCCTTGTCGCGGTCGACGATCGGGCTCACCACCAGCAGGCGACCCTTGCCCTCGAGGAAGGCGAGCTGCTGCTCGACCTTGCAATCCAGCCGGTAGGAATTGCCCTGCAGCGCGGTCCAGTCCTGGCGGTAGGACTTGAGCGAGAACGGGGAGAGGTTCGTGAACTTGCCCCCGGTGCGTCCGACGACGACGACGAGCAGCACGGCGATGACCACGAAGGGGATGCCGAGCGCGAAAACCAGGGGGTTGATCTTGGACATGAACGGAGAAAAGGAGGGGGCTTAAAGAAGTCTAGGGGCAAAACGGCTCAGTTCCAGCGCTTTTGCTGGCAACCGACCATGATGAGGGCGATGGCCAGCATCGCATGGACCGCCAGGACCATGATCGAGACCTGGTTGTCGGCGATCTGGGCGGACTTGTCCGCGAGGCTGTTCACGTAGGCCCCCCAGAGACGCACCGACTGGTCATCGGCCATGGACTTCATGAAGCCGGACCAGCCCCAGTAGGAGTTGATGAAGGGGCGACAGACCCAGGTCAGCTGGTCGGGCAAGGCCAGCACCACGCCGGATAGCGGGAGCTGGAAGCCGACGAGGTAGATCGACAGCAAGGAGGACTTCTCGGGCGACGCCAGCAAGGCCGAGAAAGCGAGGCACACCACCGACATGGAGACGCAGCTCGCGACAAGGATGCCGAGCTGGGGGGCCCACCCTCCCGGGAAGCGGCAGATCAGCTTCACGAAGACGCACATCCAGACGCCCTGGAAGATGGCGATGAAGGAGACGAACGTGATCTTGGAGAGCGCGTAGGACCAGGGCCGCAGGCCGGTCATGCGTTCCTTCTCGTAGAGCTGCCGCTCGGCGGAGATCTCGCGCCCGCCGTTGTTCGCGCCCATGAGCGTGAGCAGGATCACCTGGAACATGACCAGGCCCGCGGCCATGTTCGCCACGCGGGCGTTGTTGAGCGAGTCGGCGATCCGCGCCTGGAACTCCGACACCGAGGCCGGATTGCTCTCGAGGGAGATGTCCTGCAGGTTCCAGACCCCGTTGAAATTGAAGATGACGACCAGCAGCGGGAAACCGAACGTGATCGCGAGCGTGAGGCCGAGGTAACCGGTGTCCCGGAAGAACAGGCGGAGACGGCGGGCGAGCAAGGTGAAGAACTGCGAGACGCCGCCGGGCAGGACCGGCTCGGGGAGCGGCTCGGGTTCCGGCGAGGTCCCCACGGCCGCCGCGGCCGCCTCGAACGCGCCGGGGTGCTCGGCTTGGTGGATCGCCCAGCGGTCGCGCCAGGTGGCGAGGTCCGAGGCGTTGAGCACCGCGTAGAGCCCCAGGCCATCGGGAATACCGAAGTAGCGTTGCAAGGCGTCGGGCGAACCCTGGAAGACGACGTCGCCCTGGTAGACGACCGTCACCCAGTCGAACTGGTGAAGCTTCCCGAGGTTATGGATGATGCAGACGAAGCTCTTGTCGCGCGTCGTCGCGAGCTCGCGCAGCAGGGCGAGGATCTGGTCTTCCGAGTGCGGGTCGAGGCCGGAGGTCACCTCGTCGCACACCATGCACGCCGGGTCGAGCGTCAGTTCCAGACCGAGGGAGAGCCGGCGCAGCTGCCCGCCCGAAAGCGACGAGACGCGCTTGTCGCGGTGCGGCTTGAGGCCGGTGACGTCGAGCACCCCCTCGAGGCGCGTGCGGCGTTCGGCGGCCGAAGGGACGGCCAGGCGCAGGGCGTAATCCAGGGACTCGCCGACGGTCAGCTGGGCCTGCGCGGCGGTGAACTGGGGCGCGAAGCCGACCTTGCCGACGAGATCCTCCGAGCAGGTGATCGGGACACCGGCCAGCGAGGCCTCGCCGGTCGACGGCAGGATGCCGAGGATGGCCTTCATCAAGGTCGTCTTGCCGCAGCCCGAGGGACCGATGACGGCGTTGAGCCCCTTCGGCAGGAAGCGCGCGGTGGCGTGGTCGAGGATGATGGGGCCGTCGGCACCCGCCTGCACGGTGAGGTCTTGGCAGCTCAGCATCGGGAGTAGTCTTGCTTCGGGCCCGCCTCGGGTAAAGGATTAACACCATGAGACTGCCCGCCCTCGCCTTGGCCGCCCTCGCGCTCACCGCCCTCGCGCCCGACGCCCTCGCGCTCAAGATGAAGAAACGGGCCATCCCCAACGGCGGCATCTTCGGCATCGAGGTCGCCGGGACCGAACTGTCCTTCTACGGCCGGGCCGACCATGTGGTCTCGGTCTCCTTCCAGGAGTACACCACCGGAGCCTACCTGGTCAGCGAGGTCGTCGTCGACATGCAGAATTCCAACCAGCAACTGCGCATCTACTTCACCCGTCCGCCCGGCAGCGCCGACGTCGCCGACCGTGCCAACCGCGCCAGTGTCGCGAACTCCCAGAACCGCGGGCTGGACCCGTCGGCCGCCTCCAAGCTCCCCATTCCCGGCCCCCTCGCCGCGATCGAATCCAAGGTGAACAACGTCACGCAATCGGCCACCGCCGGACTCGTCGTCAAGACCTACCCGAACACGACGCACGCCAAGACGGTCGAGATGGTGGTCAGCTCGAAGGCCGAGCTGCAGCGCTTCTACGGTGCGTTCAAGGACCTGCTCTGCGCCCGCACGGTCACCGCTTCGGCCGGCTCGACCATCGAGGGAGGCGATGCGGCCGCGGCCCAGGCCGCGGCGGCCGGCGGCACCCCTAACGTGACGATCAATCAGATCGGCGGGACCATCTTCGTTATCGAGTGAATGTAGCCCAATAGGCCTCTTGAAGTCCGGCGGAGGAAGGGTGAGATGGTGTGGGTATCATGCGCCTCCTCCCTTCCTTGTTGCTGAGCCTGACCGGCGCCCTCGCGCTGGCGCAGAACTTCCTCCCCAAGCCGGTCCAGTGGTCGCCGCTGATGGACGCTCCGGCCAAGCCCCTCATGGGCGCCAACCTGGTGGCCGACCCGGCCTTCCCTCTGACCGAGACCTACATCCGGCCCCGGATCGGCGCCACCGCGGCCGGGCAGACCACCCTGCGGCTGATCAAAGCTGACCAGCACGGAGACTTCGTCTTCGGCCCCGAAGGCTACGCTATCATCAACGAGCCCGGCAAGGATCTCATCATCGAGGCCGCCACCGAGGCCGGCGCCTTCTACGCCTTCAACACGCTGGACGCGCTCACCTACCAAGGCTCCGACGGCAAGGCCTACGTCCGCCCCGGGCTGGTGCTCGACCGGCCCCGCTTCGCCTGGCGCGGCGTGATGCTCGACGAAGGCCGGCACTTCCTCGGCAAGGAACAGGTGAAGCGGATGCTGCACCTGATGTCCCTCTACAAGCTCAACGTCCTGCACTGGCACCTCACCGAGGACCAAGGCTGGCGGGTCGAGATCAAGAAGTACCCGAAGCTCACCGAGGTCGGCGCCCGCCGCGACGCCTCCCCCGTGATGGGCGACCGGAACAAGTCCGACGGCAAGCCCTACGGAGGTTTCTACACCCAGGAGGACCTGAAGGAGATCGTCGCCTACGCGGCGAAGTTCCACATCACGGTGGTGCCGGAGATCGACATGCCGGGCCACGCGAGCGCCGCCATCGCGGCCTACCCGGAACTGGGCAACACCGACATCCCGGGCTATGCGCCGAAGGTGGCCACCAGCTGGGGCGTCAAACAGTACACGCTGGCCCCGAAAGAGGAGACCTTCCGCTTCATCGACGACGTGTTCGCCGAACTCTGCCCCATCTTCCCCGGTGTCTACTTCCACGTGGGCGGCGACGAGGCCCCCAAGGATCAATGGAACAAGTCCGCCTTCGCGAAGGGCGTCATGGCCCGCGAGAAACTGAAGGACGCGCACGAGCTCCAAGCCTACTTCATCGGGCGGCTGGAGAAGATGCTGCAGGCCCGTGGCAAGAAACTCATCGGCTGGGACGAGATCCAGGAGGGCGGCCTGTCCAAGTCGGCGACCATGATGGTCTGGCGAGACTGGAAGTGGGCGCAGCTGGCCGCCGAACGCGGCAACCCGATCGTGATGGCCCCGACCTCCCACACCTACTTCGACTACGGCCAAGGCAAGCGCCCCGCGGACCCGCGCTTCGACGTGATCGGCGGCACCCTGTCCGTGGAGAAAGTCTACGCCTTCGACCCGGTTCCTCCCAAGTTCACCCCCGAACAACGCAAACTCGTGCTCGGATGCCAGGCCCAGCTCTGGTCGGAGTACATCTATAACGGCGCCAAACTGGAGTACATGGCCTTCCCCCGCCTCCAAGCGCTGGCCGAGGTCGCCTGGTCGGATCCCGCCGGCCGTTCCTGGCCGGAGTTCCAGGCCCGTCTGGAACGCGACCTCGAGGGACTGAAGGGCCTCAAGGTCAATTACCGCCGTCCGGACGGCAGTCCGGCCGTGACGGATAAGGTCGGTGGAGGGGAAGAGACGTCCCCGACCCCCGCCACTGGCAAGTCCGGCTTGACCGTGGCGGGAGGGACGGCTTGTCTTCGCCTTTACTCCCATGCCCTCCCTGCCCGTCAACCGCATCAAGAAAAAGAACATCATGAGCTACAACGGCGAGCTCTGCATCGTTCTCGAGTGCCTCGTCCGCACCCCCCCGAACAACGCCTCCTACGTCCAGATGGAACTCCGCTCGATCAAGACCGGCGCCAAGATCCCGGTCCGTTGCGGCATCGGCGTCAGCTTCGAGGTCTTCGACAACTCGATCAAGCAGCTCGAGTACTCCTACGAGGCCGACGGCAGCTATATCTTCGTCGATACCGACTCCAACGAGGAATACTATATCTCGGCCACGACCCTCGCGGACTCCAAGGAGTTCCTGATCTCGGGCACCTCCTACATGGTCCTCTTCGTCGAGGAGAAGCCGGTCACCGTCGAGGTCCTGGAAGCCCCGCCCGCCGTCAAGGGCGACACCGCCGGCAACGTCCAGAAGACGGTCACGTGCGAGAACGGCCTCCAGGTCAACGTCCCGCTCTTCATCAAGCAGGGCGAGAAGATCAAGGTCAGCACCGAGAACAAGGAGTACCTGGGTCGCGCCTGAGCCGCCTGGCAACCTTCGGCGAACCCCGGCGACCCCGGGGTTCTTTTTTGGCCAGGAGGCGAAGCCCCCATGGCATGCATAGACCCGCAGGGATTCGAACCCCGACAAAGTGAACCAAAATCACTTGTGCTACCGTTACACCACGGGTCTGTGCACCCCTACTGAAGAGCCTTCCGGC
>JACCDM011613997.1_pt1 | contig 14502 bp, 12 predicted proteins | sample 7445851 | NCBI WGS metagenome assembly JACCDM01 (sample SAMN15323438, study PRJNA562643) | freshwater metagenome | isolation source: river surface water | place: USA:Blue River Watershed | collected 2017-08-16
ATAATAATCTACAAGTAGCAATATGCATCAATTCTTCTTTTTGGCGTTTAGAAAATTTCTGTGGCCCCTTACCTAGTTCTTGAACTCCGATTAAGAAAAGCATGATTTTTACATCAACTTCATCGGTATAAAATTCTTTCATTATATATACTGAAAGCTTCTTCCAGTCTTCGTTTATTTTTCTTACTTCTAAATTTAAACTCATGCTTTTTGTAATTCGTTTCTACCAATCATTTCATTTAATATAGCAATGGCATGCGCAACTGATTTTACTTGATCGAAAATCATTAATAAGCTTGTTTTTCCTTCTTTCATTTTTACACCTCTTTGATATTTTTGTGCGAACAACAAAATTGATCTAAACATGTCAGATTCATAAAAACCTGAACTAGGGTTCGAAGGAAAATTACCTCTTAATACATTATTTTTTAAACTCAATTTTTCGAATCCGATTTCTTTTGCCAACCATTGCAATTTCACTGCATTTAATAATTCTTTCACTTCTCTAGGTACCGGTCCGAAGCGGTCTCTCAATTCATTTTCAAAAGCTATTAAACCTTCTTCTGTCTCAATTTTATTGAGTTCAGTATATAGGTTTAAACGCTCTGCAATGTTTGTTACGTATTCATCAGGTATTAATAATTCTTGATCAGTATCTATCTGGCAGAAGTTTACATGTGGTGCTGGTGCTTGATCTTTAAACAGCTCTTTGAACTCATCATCTTTTAATTCATGTATAGCCTCATCAAGAATTTTATGATATAATTCAAATCCGATTTCTGCAATAAAACCACTTTGCTCTGCACCTAATAAATTACCTGCACCTCTAATATCTAAGTCACGCATTGCTACATGGAAACCACTTCCTAAATCAGAAAATTCTTCAATTGCACTTAAACGTTTACGTGCTTCGGGGGTGAGTACAGATAGGGGCGGACTTAACAAATAGCAAAATGCTTTTTTGTTAGAACGTCCAACTCGTCCGCGCATCTGATGCAAATCACTTAAGCCAAAGTTCTGTGCATTGTTTATGATTATTGTATTAGCATTTGAAATGTCTAAGCCAGATTCAATGATAGTAGTAGCTACTAATACATCATATTCATTGCTCATAAATTTCATCATCACATCTTCTAGTGCATCACCTTCTAGTTGACCGTGTCCAATGCCTATTCGAACGCCCGGAACCACCTTTTGTATCAAGCCGGCCATTTGTACGATGTCTTGTACTCTATTATGTATAAAAAATACTTGTCCGCCTCGCTCTACCTCATACTCCACCACCTCTTTAATTAGCTTTTCATTAAATACATGCAACTCTGTAGTTACAGGTTGTCTGTTAGGTGGTGGAGTATTTATAATTGACAAATCTCTTGCACCCATTAATGAAAAATGAAGTGTTCTAGGTATTGGTGTAGCAGTTAGTGTAAGTGTATCAATATTTGCTCTAAACTGTTTTAATTTTTCTTTGGTACTTACGCCGAACTTTTGTTCTTCATCAATAATCATTAAGCCAAGATCTTTGAACTTTACATCTTTACTTACGATTCTATGCGTACCAATTAATATATCAACTTTACCTTCTGCTGTGCGCTGTAAAATTTCTTTTATTTCTTTATTCGATTTAAATCTGCTTATGTATTCAACATTACATGGGAAATCTTTTAGTCGTTCTCTAAAAGTTTTATAGTGTTGCATTGCTAAAATAGTTGTAGGTACAAGTATTGCTACTTGTTTACTATCATTCACTGCTTTAAATGCTGCACGTACAGCAACTTCAGTTTTACCAAAGCCTACATCACCACAAACTAACCTATCCATTGGGTGTGGCGACTCCATATCTTTCTTAATATCAGCTGTAGCTTTTATTTGATCTGGAGTGTCTTCATACATAAACGAAGCTTCGAGTTCTGTTTGTAAATATGTATCAGGTGCAAAGGCATTACCTTTTTGTGCTTTACGAACTGCGTATAGCTTTATTAAATCACGAGCAATGTCTTTAACTTTTTTTTTGGTATTCTTTTTTAATTTCTCCCATGCATCTGAACCGAGTTTATGCATTTTGGGGATGGTACCATCCTTGCCAGTATATTTAGAAATTCTATTGAGAGAATTAATGTTTACATATAGCAAATCATTATCAGCATAAACTAAACGTATTGCCTCTTGTAATTTACCGTTAACTTCTACCTTTTCTAATCCTGCATATTTCCCAATACCATGATCTATATGTACTACAAAGTCACCTGGCTTTAATTCTCTAAGTTCTTTTAAGGTTAGCGCTTGAGACTTAGAATAGTTTTTGTGTACTTTATATTTATAGTATCGATCAAAAATTTGATGATCAGTATATGCTGCAATTTTAATTTCATCATCAATAAATCCTTCACGAATAGATAAGTTTATTGGCGTGAATTGCACCTTTTTATTAGGGTCTCCGGATGATGCATAAATATCATCGAATATCGTATATAATCTTTCTACCTGTTTTGCTTGATCTGCAAAAATTAAATTCTGAACTTTTTCAGATTCATTTTTTTTCAGATTATGAATTAGTAGATTGAAGTCTTTGTTAAATGATGGTTGTGGTTTGATATTGAAAATTATAGTTTCATCTGCATTATAATAAAACTGTTTCCCGAATTCTAACACACCATAATTCTTAATTAACATATTGAACTCAGATGAAGAGTTAAATACCAAATTAGGGTCAATATATTCAGGATGTAAGTTTTTATCTTCTTGACTTAAACCTTTCCAAATTTCTATTGCTCTTTCTTTACCTTGATCTAAAATATCAAAACAGAATTGCACATCTTTTATCCATACACTCGATTGTGCATCAATATAGTTCAACAATGATGATTGATGATTCGCTAACTTCTGTGATTGTATATTAGGTATAATTGAAAGTTCTTGAACTGTTTCAATCGACAATTGATTTTCAATATCAAATGTTCTTATTGATTCAACATGGTCTCCAAAGAATTCAATTCTATAAGGTAAGTCGTGTGAATATGAGTATATATCTACAATACCACCTCTTATTGAAAACTGTCCGGCTTCAAAAACAAAATCTTCACGTTCAAATTCATATTCAGTTAAGAAATCATTTATTGCATCAATTGAACAACGCTCTCCCGATTTTATTTCTAAGGTGTGTTTTTCTAAAGATTCTCTATCCATCACCTTCTCAGCAATGGCTTCTGGGTAAGTAATAATGAGCTTGCCATACTCTGATGAATTTTTCAACTCATTTAAAACCTCAGCACGTTGAAGCACAGCTTGCTTATCTATATTGGTTATATCAAAAGCTTTTCGATATGATGAAGGAAAGAGTAATACTTTTTTATCACTTAAGTTTTCTAAGTCATTTTGAAAGTATATGGCTTCTTCACGGTCAGAAAGGACAAAGAGTTGACATTGCTTTTGTATAAAATACAAAGCTAAACTAACAAAGGCATCCGATGAACCTACTAAACCTTTTAAATGAACATGCGTGTTCTTTTTTGAGTTTAATGTTTTGGCAATAGTTGATATGCGGTCATCGGTTTTGTAATACTGAAAAATGTCTTTAATATTCAAAACTCAACAAATATAAGGCTTATAAAAAGAAATGATAACAAATATTACGATTAAATGTTACACTAATATTAGCTCTTATTTTAATTTTCTAATCCAGATAAAATATGTAACGTGAGCTACTGGCATGCTTATTAAGCCAATGATGAAAAATATATAAGCGACCCTACCAGCACTAGAACTAAATGACATTAATCCGCTAAAGAACATTATTATAGAAAACATATAGATGTTTCTTGAAAGCTTACCTATGCTGTATAGGTCTTTATAATCATCTTCTTTTATTGAACTATTAGGCTTTATAAAGATAAATATTAGAATAGCTATAAGATTTGATGCGGATGTTAGCCACAAGCTATTTACGTATATTTTTGAAAGCTCTTCACGCCATGTATAGCCATTTATAAGAAATGCTATTGTAGTAAAAAGTATGCTTATTATGAATAATCTAATTATTACCCAACGATGTGATTCTTGTAAGTTCATTTCTTCTGATTTAAAAATTGATCAACTAGATCAATTGCATTTTGAAATCTATCTTTATTAACACCCGACACTATTCTAAAGTTTAAATTATTTTCTTCGAGTAGTCTTAAATACCATTCGTAAAAATATTCTCTCTCATTCGGGAAATTACGTAAGGGGTCGTCTTCCCAAGGTAGATCATTATTTGTTAGAAGATACAAATCATAATGTCTGTGATTGAATTCGCGGTTGACTACTTCCGGACAAGTTTTAAAGACATGCTCTGTCCATACTTTTACTGTCACAATTGTTGTATCACAAATCAATAATTTATGATTTGCTTTAAGAGATTCTTTAAAAATTGTACGTTCTGAATTAAGTTGACCATAAAAAATATTCAACTCATCTTGCATATCGCAGTCTCGTTCTAAATTAGCACAATACTCTCTTGCGAATTCTGGCACCCATAGACAATTGTAATAACTTGCTAGGTGTTCAGATAAGTTTGATTTTCCGGTTGATTCAGGACCTATTACTGCTATTTTATACATTCAAATTTTTCTTCCAATCTCTTAGTCCTAAGATTGCTAAGCCAATCAAAATTAAGTATAAAATCGCAGTTAAATGAGCTTGTTTTGAAATATATAATAAGATATATGCAGAATTAATAACGATCCAGAAATACCAGTTTTCTATATAAGCTTTAGCTGATAGAATGGTACTTACAACACTTGCACTAAATAAGATACTATCATAATAAGCATAATCGGCATTGCTAAATTTCTTAAATATGAATCCTATTATAACTCCACTGAATAGAATTATTGCGATAGTTTTAAATAGTTGTTTTTTATTAAGAGAATTAATGATAAGCACATCAGAGTTTTCATCTAAATTCTTATACCAACTGTACCATCCGAAGCTAGAAGAGAGAATGAAAAATATTTGCAGTAAAGAATCAGCATACAAGTTTATCTCATAAAAGAAAAACATATATGCTGATGAACTTATTATGCTTAAGGGCCAAAAAATAAGTTTACGTTTTGCTGAATAGTAAATACCTAATACAGCAAACAGAAAACCTATTATTTCTATTATTTCCAAATTAATTTAAAATAATTTTTTTGACCTCAATAAGTTTACCAGTAAGATCGTATATGTTTAAGAAATAGATTCCTTCGGGCCAAGTATTAATGTCAATAATTGTTTGTGCTGTATTCACTCTTTCGGTAAATACAGTTGCACCACTAGAGTTAATAATTACATATTGATAATTATTAATTGTTGTGAAATTACCGTTATTTATATTTAAGAAATCTTTTGTCGGATTAGGATAAACTTTTATAGTATTAATCGGGTTTTGAGAAATTGATGAGAAGATATCAATTATCAACGTATCGTATACTGAAATGTATGTAGTATCTCTAATTGTGACAAAATTTGTGTCTGTAATTGTTAAGTAAGTTGTATCAGTTATTGTAAGATAGTTCGTATCAACGATTGTCACATTTGTTGTATCATAAATATTAATAATGTTATTAAAGTCACAAGTAGCTTCTGTAATATTTGCTAATTGAGTACTATCCATTGCATAATTATAGATACTTAAATCATCTATTTTACCTCTTAGTGCATTTAAATTATTAAAGGCTCTATTAGAACCTAAAACTATTCCTTGATAACCATCTACAGAATGAACATTAGTAGATGTAACACTACCAATTAATTTATTATCGATATAAAATTTATAAACTGAGTTTTTATAGGTTAAACTTATTTTATACCATTTTTTAGTTTTGATATTTGTTTCTAATGAATTAGCATTACCACCAAAAAATTGCAATCTATTATATCCAAAAATTTTATATAGTTGCAAATAAATCATACCATGATTTAAGCTAGCATTATCAATTGTTAATATACTTGACGGACTCGAACTCAAAATGGTGTCAAGTCTAAACCAAAAATTAAAGGTCTTTTCAGCTAAATCGAATGAATTTGGTATAATTGCATAACTCGAAGAGTTTTGAAATCTTATGCTAGCACTTGGCAAATTAAACCTATTAGTATCAGCTAGTACTGATCCAATTGTAGTGCCACTAGAACTGCCTATAAAGGCATTTACATTACCATCTAATTTATAGTAGGCAACAAGATTTTGAGCGCTAATATTTGTAAAAAATACAAAAACAAGCAACAAACATAAGTAAATGTGTTTTTTCATATATTTTTAGATATATATGAAAGTAACAATTATTTACTTAAATACATAGACTTTTCTTTATAGAGCTTTAAGAAATAAGGATCTTGTAAATCTTTGATAAATACAATTGCTTCACCTGTTGATTTCATTTCTGGTCCTAATTCTTTTTTCACTTCAGGGAATTTATGGAATGAGAACACAGGTTCTTTAATTGCATAACCTTCTAATTTTCTTTCAATTTTAAAGTCTTTCAATTTATTTGCACCCAACATTACTTTAGTAGCAATGTTGATATAAGGTACATCGTATGCTTTTGCAATGAATGGTACAGTTCTAGATGCACGAGGGTTCGCCTCAATCACAAATACTTTTTCATTTTTAATTGCGAACTGTATGTTCAATAAACCACGAACGTTTAATGATCTTGAAAGTTTGATGGTATATTCTTCCATTTGCTTGATCACATTATCAGAAAGATTGAATGGTGGAAGCACTGCACTTGAATCACCTGAGTGAATACCTGCGGGCTCTATATGTTCCATTAATCCGACGATATGAACATCATCACCATCACCAATTGAATCTGATTCTGCTTCTTCTGCTCTATCTAAGAAATGGTCAATTAATATTCTATTACCTGGTATATCACGTAATAATTTTACAACTGCATTTTCTAGTTCTTCATTATTAATTACGATGCTCATACCTTGTCCGCCTAATACATAACTAGGTCGCACTAAAACTGGGTATCCAACTTCATTTGCAACTTTTAGTGCTTCTTCTGCACTTTCTGCAACACCATATTTAGGATATGGTATATCTAAGTCGCGTAATAAATCTGAGAAACGTCCACGATCTTCTGCAATATCCATATCGTTGAAACTTGTACCAATAATTTTGATACCATTCTTCTCTAATTGTTCTGCCATCTTCAAGGCTGTTTGTCCGCCTAACTGAACAATCACACCTTCTGGTTTTTCTAGATCTATAATCTCTCTAACATGCTCCCAGAACACTGGCTCGAAATATAATTTATCGGCCATGTTGAAGTCTGTTGAAACGGTCTCCGGATTACAGTTGATCATTATTGCTTCGTAACCTGATTCTTTAGCAGCCATTAAGCCGTGAACACAAGAGTAATCGAATTCGATACCTTGTCCGATTCTATTCGGACCTGAACCTAAAACAATAATTTTCTTTTTATCAGAAACTTTCGATTCGTTTTCACCTTCGAAAGTAGAGTAGTAGTATGGAGTTTGTGCAGGGAACTCAGCAGCACAAGTATCAACCATCTTATATACTCTGTGCATACCTAAAGATTTTCTCTTGTTGTAAACTTCATCTTCTGTTACACCTAACAAGAATGCTATTTGCGCATCTGAAAATCCTTTTTGTTTTGCATTGAATAATATCTCAGTTGGTAAATTATGAATTGAATATCTCTTGACTTCTAATTCGATATTTACTAATTCATTTATTTGCATTAAAAACCAACGATCAATTTTTGTTGCTTTTTGTACAGACGTAACGGGTACACCTAAGCTTAAAGCATCACGCACATGGAATAATCTATCCCAACTTGCATGCTCTAGGTTCTTCATTATATCTTCAAGGTTTCTGCTCTGCTTACCATCTGCACCTAAACCTATTCTATTTATTTCTAAAGATTGACAAGCTTTTTGTAATGCTTCGTTGAAGCTTCTACCAATTGCCATTACCTCACCTACAGATTTCATCTGTAAACCCAATTCTCTATTAGCACCTTTGAACTTGTCAAAATTCCATCTAGGTATTTTAACAATCACATAGTCTAATGATGGTTCAAAATATGCTGAAGTAGTTTTAGTAATTTGATTTTCTATTTCATCAAGATTGTATCCGATCGCTAACTTAGCTGCAATCTTTGCAATTGGGTAACCAGTTGCTTTTGATGCTAATGCTGATGAACGAGAAACTCTCGGATTGATTTCGATTGCGATGATTTCTTCGTTCTCTGGGTTTACAGAAAACTGTACGTTACAACCTCCTGCGAAGTCTCCGATTGAACGCATCATATTAATCGCATGATTACGCATCTCTTGGTAACATCTATCAGATAGGGTCATTGCAGGTGCCACTGTGATTGAATCACCTGTATGAATACCCATTGGGTCAAAGTTTTCAATAGAACAAATGATAATGATGTTGTCGTTATTATCACGTAGCAACTCCAATTCATATTCCTTCCATCCTAAAACAGCTTGCTCAACTAAAACTTCGTGAGTAGGTGATGCTTGTAAGCCATGATTTAATGCAGCATCAATATCTTTTTTGGTGTGTACGAAACCGCCGCCGTAACCACCTAATGTATATGAAGGTCTAATTACTAAGGGGTAGCCAATTTCTTGAGCGGCCTCTTTACCTTCTAAGAATGAGTTTGCAATTTTTGACTTAGCGATACCTACGCCAATTTCAATCATTAACTTTCTAAACTCTTCTCTGTTTTCAGTTTTTTCAATTGCATCAATTGCAACCCCTTTAATTTTTACGCCATATTTTTCCCAAATTCCACGCTCATCTGCTTCTTTCGCCAAGTTTAGTGCTGTTTGTCCGCCCATTGTCGGTATCACCGCATCAATTTTTCGCTCTTGTAAAATCTTTTCAATCGATTCACAAGTTAATGGCAATAAATAAACATGATCAGCGATAACTTTATCGGTCATGATGGTCGCCGGATTCGAATTGATGATTGAGACTTCAATACCTTCTTCTTTCAAAGAAAGTGCTGCTTGAGAGCCTGAATAGTCGAATTCACATGCTTGTCCGATGATAATTGGACCTGAACCGATAATTAAAACTGATTTTATGGATGTATCTCTTGGCATAAAGTGGAGGCTTAAAATTGGGCAAAGGTATTGTTTTATGCTGAATAACAAAAACTGATTCTCAATAAATCAGAAAAAAAAATCTATGTAGCCAATTGATAGATGTCTTTTAAATTACGCCCATATCCGTCGTAATCTAAACCATATCCTAAAACGAATAAGTTTGGAATTTGAAATCCGAGGTAATCTACCTCTATTGGGTACTGCAAAGCATCGGGTTTTGCCAATAAACTGGCGATTTTTACCGACTTCGGATGGTACAATTTTATATGTTCGAGTAAAAAATTTAAGGTATGACCTGTATCAATAATATCTTCTAATAAAATAACCACTTTGTCTTTAATCTCTTCACTGAAATCTTGAATCATTTCAATAGTACCGCTGCTCTCTATACCTATATATGATTTGCAGCGAATGGTATGTAATTGACATGTATAGCGGTATTCTTTAATTAGATCAGCACTAAAAAATAAAGAACCATTTAATACACAAATAAAATGTACTTCTATGTCTTTATGATCTTGTTCTATCTCTTGTGCTAAAACAGCAATACGCTCTTGTATAAGTTCGTGACTTAAATAAGGCTTAAATAATTTATCGAGTATTTGTATAGTAGACATAACAAAAAAAGCTAATTGGATAACCAATTAGCTTTCATTAATTCAAATATATTAAAATTAAATAGCTTTTTTCTCTTCAGCATCTTTTGGTACTAAAACACCAACTGCTTCGAAAGATAATGTGCTTTTAACTTCTGTAATTGCATCGATTTTTTCTTTTGAATCACCAGCATCTTCAGCATAGTGCTTTTGATCTTCAACTGAAACAGTTTCGAATTTTGCAGTACCTTGGAAAATAACTTCTTTACCTACCATCTTCGCATTGTCAGTTGGTACAAAGAAACCATAATCTTTAAATGTCACACGCATAGTTTCACCGTTACCGATATCTATTGTCATCCAACAACCTTTTTTCTGACAAACTTCAGAAACTTTACCTACAATTTTTGCATCGTAAGTTGGTGCATTACCCATCTCAGCCACTAATGAAGTTGCTGCAATAGTGCTATCAGCTGTGATTACTTCACCATAAGCATCGTAAGATCCTGCTGATGTTTCTACTGTTGTTGCGTCAGTACTAGTACTTTTTTGAGGCTCTTGTGAGCAGGCTGCCATTAATGATGCTGCAGCTATAAATAAGAAAATTCTTTTCATTTTTTTGATTGTCTGTCGTTTAATGATGCAAATATAAAAGTTTTTATCCGAAAAGTTGTTGAAATAATTCTTCTAATTTACCCAATGGCACTATTTCTATTTTGTAATTTTTTAAGTCTATGCCCTTAGTAGAATATCTTGAAACAAAGATTTTCTCAAAGCCTAATCTCTCTGCTTCTGCAATTCTCTGCTCCATACGATTTACTGTTCTAATTTCTCCTGACAAGCCAACTTCTGCTGCAAAACAATACTTGCTAGAAATTGCAAGGTCTTCGTGCGATGAAATTATTGCGCTAACTATACCTAAATCAATTGCAGGATCTTCTACTCTTATACCCCCCGTAATATTTAAGAAAACATCTTTTACCCCTAATCTAAATCCGCATCTTTTCTCTAATACCGCTAATAACATATTCATTCTGCGGGTATCGAATCCGGTAGCTGATCTTTGTGGTGTACCATATGCAGAAGTGCTCACCAAGGCTTGCGATTCTATTAACATCGGTCTTAAACCTTCAATCATTACTGATACTGCAATACCACTTAACTCTTCATCTCTTTGTGATAATAATATTTCAGATGGATTTGAGACTTCTCTTAATCCAGTGCCTCTCATTTCATAGATACCTAACTCTGATGTTGAGCCAAATCTATTTTTGATTGACCTTAAAATTCTATAAGTATGATGGCGATCTCCTTCGAATTGAAGTACGGTATCGACCATGTGTTCTAAAATCTTCGGACCTGCAATATTTCCGTCTTTGGTGATGTGGCCTACTAAGAAAACAGGTGTGTTTGTTTCTTTTGCAAATCGTAATAATTCTGCTGTACATTCTCTGATTTGTGAAACACTACCTGGCGTTGATTCAATATGTGCTGAGTATAAAGTTTGTATTGAATCAACAATTACAATCTGAGGTGCTAACTCTTCAACTTGTTTAAAAATATTTTGGGTGGATGTTTCTGTTAATATAAAGCAGTTCGATGGTTCTTTGTCTACCATTCTTAATGCACGCATCTTTATTTGCTGCTCACTTTCTTCACCCGATACATAAAGTATTTTTAATTTCTTAAGTGTTAAAGCTAATTGTAAAAGTAAAGTAGATTTTCCAATACCAGGTTCACCACCAATGAGTACTAGTGAGCCAGGTACTATACCTCCGCCTAAAACTCTATTTAACTCTTCATCATGTGTAGGTATTCTATAGTCAACACTTTTTTCTATTTGATCTATCGCCACTGGTTTACTCATACGTTGTTTTGTATTTTCACCTTGCTTCCATTCAATTTTTGCTGTTGATTTTTCTATTACCTCTTCCACAAAAGTATTCCATTCATTACATGATGGGCAATTGCCTAACCACTTTGCCGCTTGGTAGCCGCAACTTTGACAGAAGAAAACTGTTTTTGATTTTGCCATTCATAAAGTTAGTAAAAAAGTAGCTAGTAGCTAGTAGCTAGACAGGTTTAATTTAGTAAAAAAGTAGCTAGTAGCTAGTAGCTAGACGGTTTTAATTTAGTAAAAAAGTAGCTAGTAGCTAGTAGCTAGACAGGTTTTTAATTTACTAGTTACTAGTTACCAGTATATAGATTGAGAATATTAAACAATTGAGTATATTTAAATGATCTATCGTGAGTCTACAATGTTATTGCAACGATTTTCTGTTTTCATTTTTCTATTTTCTTTGCTATTAAGTAATGAACATTCTCATGCTCAATACAAAGGCAATAGTGATTTTCTATATGGTAAATGGAAGTCAACTGTGCCTTATTATATTTCTTTTCAAGCGGGTGCATCATCAAGCTATACTTTTGCAAACGAAGATTTTATAAATAATGGTACTGCTTTTTCATATGGTTTAGCATTTGAAAAACCATTGGGTTATCGACCTTCATTAAATATTAATTTTAGAACAAGAGGTAGATACGAACAATCAGAATTGAATAATAATATTGATTTAAACAGCAGCCTCATTACAAAATCTGTAATTCAAAAATCACACGATTTATCATTAAACTTTAGTTATTTAATTTTTGAATTAAAGGGTTGGGAGTATAGGGTTTCGTCCGGACTCGGATATGTGCAGAATGAATTATTATTAACTGATTCAGTTCAACGATCTCAAAATGTTTCGTCAATAATCTTACCTCTTCAAATTAGTACTAGTAGAAATATTTATAAGCGTTTTGACATTGAATTTGCATATCGATATTATTTCACAGATAAAAATATTTTCGATGGCTATATTTTAAACAATACATACGATAAATATTCTTATGCATATGTTGCATTAAAATATATGTTCGGTGAGAAAGATTATAGATTCATGAAAAAAGGCAGTTGTCCAACTGCTAAATAATTTTAGTCTTGCTCAATATCATTCAATATACTGTACAAAGATTCGAGCTCTGAAATTTTTTGAGTATAACCTAATTTCTCATATGAGTTTATTAAGTTTCTAAGCACCCTCTTTAAAATTTGAATATTTGAGCAAGGTGTATAGAATATTGGTAAGGGCTCTAGATTGAGTTGTTTTAGAAAATAATCTATATCTCGCTTGTTGAATATAAAGCCTTTGTTGAAAGCATTTATATAAAATAAAATACCATGTTGGTCTAAACTTATTTTCTCATATTCATTTTGCTCATCTTGATATGCTAAAATAAAATGCTGAGGTAAGTTCACTCCGAAAATGGGTATATCTAATCTTTGTGCAATTACTGAATAGATGATTGCTAATGATATTTGATTACCACGCCTCGATTCCATTACAATATTTAAATAGGAATTTTGTGGGTCATGGTAATTCGTAACATTTCCTGTGAAGCCGTGTATGTTGTAAAATACGTGATTGAGAATTTTTACTTTTTCGATCGGACTTGTATCATATCTCAACTCTATCCATGCGTCACGTTTTATCGCTTCAATTTGATTGATAATTTTTTGTTCGTCAAATTCAGGATATTGATATTTCGATACAATGATGAAACCTTGAAGTAAATCAAAAGCTCCAGATATTGCCCATGTTTTTAATTCATTTTGAACATCTGAAAATTGAATTTTATGGATAAGATCTTCTATTCTTTGTTGCAATACTAAGTCTAAGGTGTTCTCCCAAGATTTCTCTAAAACAGGTATTACATCTGTGCCATAACTAAGCAAACGATCTTCTACTTGACGATAAATTTCAATATCTGAATCGTCGAGTAATTTTAATAGCGCTTCAACTTCTTTGTCATTAAGCATATATTAAATTTACTAAAATTTACATTTTAAGTTAAAATATGTTTGATAAAAAGCTAAATTCGGCCATGAATAGCCTAAAAAAAGCCGTTTTTTGGATTAATTATAAGCTTTTTTCAAACTCTTTACATGGTACACATTCGCCGTTTGTATATAAGTTTCTAGAAGAAGTAGTATATAAAACTGTGCCAATTAATAGTGATAAAACCTATTTGCGTTCATCAAAATTGCATTCAAAAAAATATAATGAATTATTATTTCGGATGATTCAATATTTTAAGATTAACTCAATAATTGAATGTGGTAATAAATCAGAATCTGAAATTAGAGGAATGATTGATAATTCAAATTTGATTGAGTTAATGATTTTTAATGCTCATGAAATCAATCAGACTATATATGAACACTCATTAAAGAAAATTAATGAGTGTTCAATTTTTGTATTTGATGGTATTCGCTCTAGTGATAATCAATTAAATTTTTGGAAGAAAATTCAATCTGATAATAGAATAATAGTAACAATAGATTTATTTGAAATTGGTATTGTATTTTTTAGAACTCAACAACCTAAAGAAAATTTTCTTATCGATTATTGATTCATTAATGTTTCAATTTCATCAGCCTCAATAGGGATATTAGCCATTAAGTCTATATTGCCATTTTTAGTAATGAGTATATCATTTTCTATTCTAATACCTAAGTTCTCTTCTGGTATATATATACCAGGTTCACAAGTAAAGACCATTCCTGCTTTCATCTTTTCATATCTATTACCAATATCATGAACATCTAATCCTAAGAAATGTGAAGTACCATGCATGAAGTATTTTTTATACGCAGGCCAATCTTTATTTTCATTCTTCACATCTTCAGCGGTAATGAGTTTAAGATCGATCAATTCTTTCGTCATCAACTCACCCACTTGACGAT
>JACCDM010133374.1_pt1 | contig 14493 bp, 11 predicted proteins | sample 7445851 | NCBI WGS metagenome assembly JACCDM01 (sample SAMN15323438, study PRJNA562643) | freshwater metagenome | isolation source: river surface water | place: USA:Blue River Watershed | collected 2017-08-16
CCCGAAACTGTTTATGAGCACCTAACTCAAGTGCTGGCGCAAGAAAATTTGCCTGCCGAGCCAATGGCTTTGAAACTCTTGGCACGCGCTGCGCGAGGCTCTATGCGCGATGCTTTAAGTCTGACCGACCAGGCCATTGCGTTTGGTAGTGGCCAGTTGCAAGAAGCAACGGTCAGGTTGATGTTGGGCAGTGTCGACACCAGCCATGTGATGGGCTTGATCGATGCGCTGGCGCGAGGACACGCTGCCGATTTGGTGAACATTGTTGAAAAACTTCGGCTCAATGGACTGTCAGCCGCCTCTGCGCTAGAAGACATGGCCGTGGTTTTACAGCGCATGGCAGTGTTACAAGCAGTGCCGCAAGCTGCTGCAGAATCAGACGACCCCGATCAAGTAGAGATGTTGCGTTTGGCTAAGGCCATGCCCGCAGACGAAACACAACTTTTGTACAGCATTTGTTTGCATGGCCGTGCCGAGCTTGGATTGGCCCCCGATGAATACGCTGCGCTCACCATGGTTTTACTCAGGCTCTTGGCGTTCAAGCCAAACGCTGCTCAAAACCATCAGGCTACTTCGGCAACGGCTGAAAAAAAAACTTTAACAACAGCCACAACTAGCCCAGCACCGGTTGCTAAGCCTGCGCCCATCGAAGTAAAAACCCTGGCAGTTCGTGAGGCCAGCGAACCTTCTCAAAGAGCAGCGCCGAGAGCAGTTGTTTTGTCAGAAGAAGGACACTTTTGGGCCGAGACTGTTCGCCGTTTGATTGCTGCTGAAAGCATCAATGCCCTGGTTCGAGAATTGGCTTTGCAGTCACAACTGATTGGCCGTGATACAGGCCAATGGCAACTGCGCATTGAGAGCGAATCACTCAACCAAGGGCCTGCTCGCGAGCGTCTCCAAACAGCTTTACAGTCGCTAGGACACGAAGTGAAGTTGGTGGTTGAAATAGGCAAGGTCACCGACTCGCCGGCCATGAGAAATGCAGCGGCACTCTTAGAAAAACAAAAAGCGGCAGAAGAACTGATTCAGTCCGATCCGCTGGTGCAGAACATGATTCAAGAATTTGGCGCGAAAATAGTGCCTGGCAGTATCAAACTTATCCCATCCCATTGAATGAAGGAAAAAAATGTTTAACAAAGGTCAACTCGCAGGTTTGATGAAACAAGCACAAGCCATGCAAGACAACCTCAAAAAGGCACAAGACGAATTGGCATTCGTTGAGGTGGAGGGTGCTTCAGGCGGTGGCATGGTCAAAGTTTTGATGACCTGCAAACATGCTGTCAAACGCGTCACCATCGACCCCAGTTTGTTGGCTGACGACAAAGACATGTTGGAAGACTTGGTGGCTGCTGCCTTCAACGATGCGGTGCGTCAAGCCGAAGAAGTGTCACAACAAAAAATGGGCAAACTCACAGCCGGTTTACCCCCCGGCATGAAGTTGCCTTTCTAACCATGCAAAAACCAAACGCACACGCACTTGATGCATTGATTCAGGCACTGCGTGTGCTGCCCGGCGTTGGCGCAAAGTCTGCCTCGCGCATGGCATTTCACCTCATGCAGCATGAACGTGCAGGTGCCCTCCAATTGGCGCAAGCTTTAGAACATGCATGCAACCATGTTCGGCACTGTGTCGAATGCCATACCCTGACAGAAGCCGAAGTCTGCAACATGTGCGCCGACCCGGGTCGAGATCGTACGCAGTTGTGCGTGGTTGAAACACCCGCAGACCAGGCCGCCATCGAAAGAACCTCGACATTTCGTGGCCTGTACTTTGTGCTCATGGGCAAACTCAGTCCACTGGATGGTGTGGGCCCCAAAGATTTGGGTTTTGAAAAGCTATCTGAGCGTTGCAACGACGGCGTGGTCAAAGAAGTTATTTTGGCCACCAACTTCACAGGCGAGGGTGAGGCAACCGCCCACGTGATTGCGGAAATGCTCAAGAAGCGCGGTTTGCGTGTGACGCGATTGGCGCGTGGCGTGCCTGCTGGCAGTGAGCTTGAATATGTCGATTTGGGCACCATTGCCCATGCCCTGGTTGACCGGCGCTAAGTTTCAAGGCGCCCCCTCCTGACGGGATCTTTTTAACTATTTGCTCCAGAAAATTCTGGCGCCATGACGAGTTAGTGTTCTTCATTACGTAATTACCCGCTTGGGAAGTGTCCCAATGCGCAAAGACCAATACCTTTGTATGCTGAATCTTGGTTCAGGATCAAGCAATGGTTGCATTGAGAAAGGGGCATGGTCGTGGTGCGGGGGCTTCAAAGACGTCAATTTTCAGGCTGGGCAGTTGCCAGCGCACTGGCGGGCCCCATGGTGTCTCAAGCTGCCATCACGCCGCAGAAGGTCAGCATTGCTTTGGCCGCCAAAGGCTCACTGTTTCATCTGCCTTTGTTTCTGGCCGATCAGTTGTCTTTCTTCAAACAAGAGGGCCTCCAAATTGAATGGGTCGAGTGTGACTCTGGCTTACACGCGGTCAATACGGCCCTTGCAGGCCAAGCCGATGTGGTCTCAGGGGCCTTTGAGCACATCATCGATTTACAAGCGCGTGGCCACAATTTGCGTGCCTTCGTGATGCAAGGGCGGACCCCTCAAATTAGCTTGGGCCTGTCAATGCGTCGCGCTCAAGGTATCAAAGCTGTGGCAGATTTGAAGGCCCTCAAAATGGGCATCACCTCCTTAGGCTCTGCCACGCATTGGGTGGCGCAGCATTGGATGCGCCAAGCTGGCGTGTTGGCAGACAATGTTCAATTTGTAGAGTTGGGCGCCAGTACAACCCATGTGATGGAAGCCATGCGATCGGGCAACATCGATGCGCTTTGTTTTACCGACCCTGTCATTCACTACTTGGAGCAAAAAGGCGACATTCGCATCTTGGCAGAGACGCGCACCTTGAGCAGTTCACAAAGAATGTTTGGCGGCCCCATGGTCAGTGCCAGCTTGTTTGCCAAGGACGATTTTCTCAAAAAACGTGCTGATGTAGCGCACACCTTGACCTATGGTGTGTTGAAGGCCTTGAACTGGCTCAAAACAGCAGGCCCGTCTGATGTTTTAAAAACCATTCCCTCCAATTATTGGATGGGTGACCGTGCTTTGTATTTGAATGCCCTTGAAAAGGTTCGCGACAGTTACAGCATCGATGGCACTTTTTCAAGAGATGCACTTGAAACAGCGTGGCGTGCACGCGCCAGTCGGGTGACCACGGTCAGGGCCAACTGGACGGCGCTAGATCAAAGCTATACCAACGACTTTGTCAAAGCGCTGAAGAAAAAAGCCTAGTTTGTTCTAGCGCTTTGCGGGTTCAGTTTGGGTCTTTAGCTTGGCGGGTGTTTTGGCCTGAACCGCAGGTTTGGTATTTGTTGTGTTGCCTGAAGCCTTTTGTGGTTTTCTGGCGTTGACCACTGTGTTGCTAGATTTTTTGGTGCTGCTCTTGCTGCTGGCTTTGCTGCCTTTTGAGCTGGACGTGGTTGGCACCAAAATGGCAATCGATTGACCAGGTTTTAAAGCCACTGGCATTTTTAACTTGTTCCAAGCCGCAATATTGCTGGGAGTTACATCGTGGCGGTTGGCCAAGCTCATCAAGGTGTCGCCTTTTTGGACTTTCACCATAATTCGTTTTAAAACAATTTCGGGCGCAAAAGAAATTTGCGCGTTGTCAGCCAAATGCTCGGTGACATCTGTGTCCAGTGCACCCTGTCTGGCCACCAGCAAAGTTGAACCTTGTTTAACTTGCATGCCTTTTGGAATGGTGTTGACACTGCGAAGCTCAGCCTCAGACATGTTGAGCATTTTGCTGGCTTCTGATGCCTTCATGGTTTTGGGCACAGTCCATGCAGTCCAGCTGGCCAAGGGCTTGTTGGCGTGCTCGTCCAGACGTCGCAAAAATCTTTCGGCATTGTCCCAAGGTAACAAGATCTCTGGAGTGCCTGCCGCCAAAATAACGGGGCGGCTCATGGAGGGATTAAGGGCTCTAAAGTCATCCATGCTAACGCCAGCAAAACTGGCGGCCAATTTGACATCGATGTCGCGGGTGATGCTAACCGATTTGAAATAGGGGTGATTTTGAATGTAGGGCAGTCTGGCGTTGAAGTTTTCAGGCTGCGCGATGATATTTTTGACAGCTTGTAATTTGGGTACGTAATAGCGTGTCTCGTTAGGCATTTTCAATTCGGAATAGGTAACGCCCAAGCCAGCTGCTTTGTTTTTTGCGATGGCGCGACCCACACTGCCTTCACCCCAGTTGTAAGCGGCCAAAGCCAGATGCCAGTCCCCAAACATGCCATAAAGTTTTTGCAAGTAATCGAGAGCTGCCCGTGTTGACTCCACCACGCCGCGTCGTTCATCTCTGAAGATGTTTTGCTTCAAGTCAAAATATTTGCCAGTGGCGGGCATGAATTGCCACATGCCTGCGGCCTTGGCACTGCTCACGGCTTCTGGGTTGAAGGCCGATTCAATGAATGGTAGCAACGCCAACTCGGTAGGCATGTTGCGACGTTCCAATTCTTCGACGATGTGAAATAAATATTTTCTGGATCGCTCCGTCATTCGCAAGATGTAGTCAGGTCGTGAGGCGTACCATTCCTCGCGGTCTTTGACCAACTCGTTTTCGAGGTCTGGCATGGCAAAGCCTTGACGAATGCGAACCCATATATCGGCAGGCGGTTCCAGAGGCACTTGCGCTTTGGGCTTGGCCATTGGCGCTTTGGCAGTCGTTGCAGGAACGGCGGGTTTAATTTCAGGGGACGCTTCGGGTTGGGCTTGCGGTGTTTGACTTGAAGTTGGCGTTGCCGGTACTTCTTCCGTTTTTGGAATTTGGGCGCAACCTGTGAGCCACAGCGCAAGGACCAAAGTTGCAAGGGTCAATAGACGTTTTTGAACGAAAGCAGACTTCATTTGAATTCATTTTTCCACAATCGCAAATGACCAAAAATATCGGCCTCTTGATTGCTGGTATGGGGTGCAAACTTTTGAACGGCATCAATCACGGTGCGTTGACGTGTTCTTAAGAATGGATTGATTTGTAACTCCGTGGCCAGAACGCCAGGAAGGGTGGGTATCTGCCGTTCGCGCAAACTTTGGCAGTTCGCTGTGTAGTGAATCAGCGCGTCATTGTGGGGCTCTACTGCCAAAGCAAACTTTAAATTGCTCAAGGTGTACTCGTGAGCGCAGCAAACCCGTGACTTGGGTGACAAAGCCGCAATTTGGTCCAATGACTGCAACATTTGTGCGGGCGTGCCTTCAAACAAGCGCCCGCAGCCCCCTGAAAAAAGTGTGTCGCCACAAAAAAGCAAGGGATCTTGTTGTGGCACTTCTGCCCAATAAGCAATGTGTCCTGCGGTATGGCCCGGCACATCCAAAGTTTGGAAGACCAAGCCCTGCCATTCAACCGTGTCCCCTTGTTTTAAGGCTTGGTATTTGAAGGGCATTGCTTCACGCGCGGGGCCATAGACCTTAGCATGCCAATTCGCTTGAAGTTCTGCCACACCGCCTGTGTGATCGCCGTGGTGATGGGTGACTAAAATGGCATCAAGCTGAAGCTTGTTGGCCTTTAAGTAGGCATTGACAGGTGCTGCATCACCGGGGTCGACCACCAGGGCCAGGCCTTCATGGTGCAAAAGCCATATATAGTTATCTGAGAAAGCGGGCAATGGATAGAGGTTCATGAATCCTCCTATTATAGAAACCACATCGGGGACGCAAACATGGCGTCAGTGGTTAAACACGCCAGCAGGATCTTATTTGCTCAATTGGGAGCAATCTCAAATGGATGCCATGGTGGCCGATATCTTTGGCTATCACGCATTGCAACTGGGCATGCCTGAGTTGGCTTGCCTGAGGGCTAATCGCATGCCTCATCAGTGGCTTGCCGTTTCAGAAGATGTGACCCATGACCCCCTCCATGCTCAGAAGAGCTTTAGTTTTGCGGCGCACAGCATTGCGTTGCCATTTTCTGCAGACAGCCTAGATTTATTGGTCATGCCGCACAGCCTCGAATTGAGCCTGGATGCACACGCCAGTTTGCGCGAGGCAGAGCGGGTCCTCATGCCGGAGGGTCACTTGGTCATTACCGGTCTGAATCCGGCCAGCCTTTGGGGTTGGCGTCATCAACGTGCTCAGTTTTACAGGCGTTGGGGCTATGAAGGACTGAGCTCACCGCCCTGTGAGGAATTGATTGGTTATTGGCGACTTCGAGATTGGTTGAAACTTTTGGGCTTTGAAGTCAAGGTGGCGCAATTTGGTTGCTGGCGGCCGGCTTTAGACAAACCTCAATGGTTTCAGCGTTGGGCATGGATCGATAAATTGGGCGCCAATTGGTGGCCTATTTTGGGTGGTGCTTACGTCATTGTGGCGGTTAAAAAAGTCCAAGGTGGCAGAATTTTGGGGGCCACCTGGAAGCGCCAGCGCCCTCAAGCCAAAGCCGCTGTGACCATTGCGCAAAGTCAAGCCAATGGCCAAGTCAATAGCCAAGTCAATAGCAAAGCCAAGCATCTGAATGTGACAAGAAAGACCGACTGTGAATCACGTTGAAATTCATACCGATGGTGCTTGCAAAGGCAATCCAGGACCGGGAGGCTGGGGTGTCTTGATGCGCTCCGGTGAACATGTGCGGGAACTGTTTGGCGGCGAACTTGAAACTACCAACAACCGCATGGAGTTGACGGCGGTCATTGAAGCCTTTTTAGCCCTCAAGCGACCCTGCAAAATTACGCTTTACTTAGACAGCGAATATGTTCGCAAAGGCATCACCGAATGGATTCACGGCTGGAAAGCCAAGGGTTGGCGGACGGCCGCCAAGCAGCCCGTGAAAAATGCCGACCTCTGGCAAAAGCTCGACCAGTTGGTCGCCAATGCGGGCCATGTGGTGGAGTGGCGGTGGGTCAAAGGTCATGCAGGCGATCCTGGCAACGAGAGGGCGGATGCGCTGGCCAACAAAGGCGTTGACAAAGCCTTAGGGCGCTAAAACTGACTTTCTGTCACCTATGCGATAGCAACTGCGTGTTAAGCACAGATAAACAGGTGTTGTTTCAGGCTCAAATGTGAGCAAAGCCCAAACAGCTTATGAGAGATAACTGTTACATTTCTAAGCTGTTTTGGATACCGCTGCGGAATCATTGATGTCTCTCAAAAAACCATACCTTGCAATTGCTGTTGTTGGCATTGTTGCCGCGTCCTTGGGCGCTTGGTGGCTTCAAAATAAATCGACATTGGAGCCAACCCCTGCAGCCCCCAACCCCACCGCTGCAGCGCCTTCCGGACCTGGCGGACCTCAACGGCCTGTTTCAGTCGAAGTTGCCAAAGTCGAAACTGCCAAACTGGTGGACGAAACACAGTCAGTGGGCAGCTTGCGTTCTAACCAAGGCGTCATGTTGCGCCCCGAAGTTGGCGGCCGTGTAAGTCAAGTGATGTTCAGAGATGGTCAGCGAGTCAAAAAAGGCCAGATCTTGGTTCAGTTCGATGATCAATTGCCCGCTGCTCAAGTGATGCAGGCGCAAGCTGAGCTTTCTATTGCCAGAGCCAACCACACCCGTAACAAAGAATTGGTCGCCCAGAATTTCATCAGCAAGCGTTCACTGGATGAAAGCGAAGCCGCATTGCAAGTGGCAGAAGCCAAACTCTCATTGGCACAGGCCACACTTCAACGCTTGAAAGTACTTGCCCCTTTTGATGGCGTAGCGGGCTTGCGTCAAATCAACGTAGGTGACTATTTAAAAGATGGCGCCGACATGGTCAACATCGAAGACATAGACGCTGTCCTCTTGGACTTTCGTTTGGCCGAACGCTTTCAGACCAAAGTTAAACCTGGTCAAAAAGCACAAGTGTCTTTTGATGCTTTGCCCGGCAGGCAATTCACGGCGCTGGTTCAAGCCATCGATCCCTTGATCGATGCCAATGGCCGTTCTGTTGGCGTACGTGCTTGTATCGACAACCGCCAAATGCAATTGCGCCCTGGCATGTTTGCACGCGTCAGTGCCGTCTTTGGTGAGCGTCCCAATGCAATGGTTGTACCTGAAGAGGCCATCGTGCCGCAAGGCGGCCGCTCGTTTGTTGTCAAAGTTGTGGCGGGTCCCAACAAAGACGAAATGATGTCTGAGCGTGTGGCTGTCAAAATTGGCTTGCGTCAGCCCGGTAAGGTCGAAATCTTAGAAGGCTTGACTTTGGAAGATACGGTGGTGGTGGCAGGACAGCAGCGTTTGCAAAAAGATGGCACCCTCGTCAAAGTGGTTGATCTTTCTAAGGCAGGTGGTCCTAATGCCGCTAAGCCTGCGGAGGCAGCTTCAGGCAAGCCAGCCGAAGGGGGTCCTGGAAAGCCTGCAGACAAACCCATCACAGTAGCCCCCGCAGCAAAACAAGCCGCTGCTAAACCCGTGACTGGCGACAATCCTTGCCTCAGAGGTTTGAATGCAACTCGCTGAAACCTCCATTCGCAGACCGGTCTTCGCGACCGTTTTGTCTCTGCTGATCTTATTGATCGGTGCTGTCAGCTTTAATCGATTGTCTCTGCGCGAGTACCCCAAGATTGATGAGCCGACTGTCACAGTGAGCGTCAAATATCCAGGCGCTTCGGCCGAGGTGATTGAGTCTCAAGTGACCAAACCGCTGGAAGATTCCATTGCGGGCATTGACGCTGTTGATGTGATTACTTCTATCAGCCGCGCAGACCAATCCCAAATCACGGTTCGTTTCCGTTTAGAAAAAGATGCCGATACGGCCGCAGCCGAAGTGCGTGACCGAACCTCACGCATTCGAGGTCGATTGCCGCAGGCCATTGAGGAACCCGTCATTGCCAAAGTAGAGGCGGATGCATTCCCAGTCATTTGGCTGGCTTTCTCCAGTGAGACCTTGTCTCCCCTTGAAATTAACGATCTCATTAACCGGGTCGTCAAGCCGCGTTTGCAAACCGTCACGGGTGTGGCCGATGTTCGAATTTTTGGCGAGCGCAAATACGCCATGCGCGTGTGGTTGGACGCCGACCGCATGGCCGCTTATCGCTTGACATCTCAAGATGTTGAAGATGCCATCCGCCGAAGCAATTTGGAATTGCCTGCGGGCCGAATCGAATCACAACTTCGCGAATTCAGTGTCACCTCGCAAACTGACCTGATCAAGCCGGCGCAGTTTGGCGATATCACCATTCGCAACGTCAATGGCTTTCCCATCAAAATTCGCGACATCGCCAAAGTCGAAGAAGGAACGGCCGATGACCGAAGCCGTGTTCGCCTGAATGGCAAGGCCTCAATTTCTGCTGGCGTGATTCGTCAAGCAACGGCCAACCCATTGGAGCTGAGCAAAGGCGTTCGCGAAATGTTGCCCCGCTTGAAACAAGACTTGCCGGGTGACATATCAATTGGCATAGCCAATGACAATTCTGTATTCATCGACAAGTCCATCAAGAGCGTTTTCCAAACCATTTTGGAGGCCATTGTCTTGGTGGCCTTGGTTATTTTTGTTTTCCTCAGAACACTCCGCGCGTCCATCATTCCCATCATTACCATTCCCGTCAGCTTGATTGGTACCTTTGCCATCATGGCTTTGGCGGGCTTCACCATCAACACGCTCACTTTGCTGGCGCTGGTCCTGGCCATTGGTTTGGTGGTGGACGATGCCATTGTGATGTTGGAAAACATTTACCGACACATTGAAGAGGGCTTGGACCCATTTTCTGCAGCCATCAAAGGCGCCAAAGAAATTGGTTTTGCCATTGTGGCCATGTCCATGACCCTGGCTGCCGTGTTTGCACCGTTGGCTTTTACACCTGGACGTACTGGCAAGTTGTTCAGTGAATTTGCCTTGGCCCTAGCGGGTGCGGTGTTGGTGTCAGGTTTGGTGGCTCTTACTTTGTCGCCCATGATGAGTTCTTTGTTGCTTCGCCATAACCCCAATCCCAACCGATTTGACCGGTTTATGGAAAAGCTTCTGACAGGTATCTCTACGGGTTATGAAAAATTACTCGTCAAAGTGCTCCGCCATTTCCGTTGGTTGGTGATTGCCATCATGTTGGCTTGCGGTGTAGGCATTGCTGTTGTGTACCCCACCATGAAGCAAGAACTCTCGCCCCTGGAAGACCGCGGCGTCGTCTTGGTCACTGTCAATGCGCCAGATGGCTCGACCTTGGACTACACCGACAAATATGCGCTCATCCTCGAAAAAATTGGCAGCACTTATCCAGAGTTTGATCGTATTTTTGCCAACCTGGGCAATCCTACGGTGGCTCAAGGCAGTGTCATTTACCGTGCCATTGATTGGGACCTGCGCCAGAGAACCACATTAGAAATTGCGCGTGAACTTCAAGCCAAGTTCAACGGCGCTCCAGGCGTCAATGCTTTTCCAATTACGCCACCTTCGCTGGGTCAAGGCTTTAGAGAGCGTCCCGTCAACTTTGTGATTCAAACCTCCGACAGTTATCAAAATTTAAATGCCGTCACGCGTCAAATGTTGGACGAGATAGCCAAGAACCCAGGTTTCATCTCTCCCGATGTCGACTTGCGTTTGAACAAACCTGAGTTGCGCGTTGAAGTCGACCGTGTCAAGGCGTCTGAACTGGGTATCAGTGTGGATGTGGTGGCCAAAGCTGTGGAGACCATGTTGGGTGGTCGCGTTGTAACGCGCTACAAGCGTGATGCCGAGCAATACGACGTCATCGTTCAAACCCAAGAAAGTGGTCGCAATACGCCTAGCGACATTGACAATATTTATGTGCGCGGTCGAAACGACACGGTCGTTCCTTTGTCTGCTTTGGTCAAAGTGCGTGAAAGCGTTTCGCCCCGTGAACTCAATCACTTCGGTCAAAGACGCTCTGTCTCTATCACGGCCAACTTGGCGCCTGACTACGCTTTGGGCGATGCTCTGAAGTTTTTAGACAAGACAGCCGCCGGCATTTTGAAGCCTGGCTACACCACAGAACTGAACGGCACCTCGCGTGAATTCAGAAGCTCGCAAGGCGCTTTGGTGATTGTTTTTGTGTTGGCTTTGTTCTTCATCTTCTTGGTCTTGGCCGCTCAGTTTGAAAGCTTCATCGACCCCTTCGTCATCATGCTTTCGGTGCCCTTGTCCATGTTTGGTGCGCTCATGACGCTCAAGCTCACGGGAGGAAGTTTGAATGTTTATTCGCAAATTGGACTGATCACGCTGGTGGGGCTCATTACCAAGCACGGCATTTTGATCGTTGAATTTACCAACCAGCTGCGGGAGCAGGGCGTCGACACCTTTGACGCCATTGTCAAAGCTTCAGGCCAACGTCTGCGGCCTATTCTGATGACCACGGGTGCCATGGTGTTGGGTGCATTGCCTTTGGCGCTGTCCACTGGCGCTGGCGCTGAAAGTCGCATTCAAATTGGTTGGGTCATTGTGGGCGGTATGAGCTTTGGAACCCTGCTCACGGTTTTTGTGGTGCCCACCATGTACACCTTGTTTGCACGCAAATCAGTGCCTGGCCCCAACAAAACAGAAGCCTTGGACACGCCGTCAGAGACGGGCCAAGCGCACGCCTCTCACTAGAGCAAGAGCACATCCACCCAGTCACCGACTTGAGCGGTTGATTGGGTGTGTTGCAACACAATCAGGGCGTTGGCTTGCACCATAGAACTCAACACGCCCGAGCCTTGGTTGCCCGTGGTCACGACTTCCAACTCACCCTCTGAATTTCTTGACACGATGCCACGCTGATACTCGGTTCGTCCGGGTTTCTTTCTGAGAATTTCCTGAGTTCTGGCCCTTGCCAAGGGCGCGGGCAAGGCGGTGCAACCCATCATTTGCAAGAGTGCCGGTTTGACAAAAGCCAAGAAGGTGACCATGACAGCCACAGGATTGCCGGGCAGACCAAATAAAACCGCAGAGCGATGATCGTGCTTGATTCGTCCAACTGCCATGGGACGACCAGGCCGCATGGCAATTTTCCAAAAGGCCACATCGCCCAATTTTTTCATCATGGTTTTGGTGAAATCAGCTTCGCCAACGCTTACGCCGCCGCTTGTAATGATGGCGTCTGCTTGAGATGCGGCCTGGGTAAAGGCTTGTTCTAACAACGACGGATTGTCTTTGACAACGCCCATGTCAATCATCTGACAACCCAGTTCTTCTAGCAGGCCATGAATGGTGTATCGGTTGCTGTCATAAACAGCCCCTTCACGCGGCGCTTCGCCCAAGCTGAGTATTTCGTCGCCTGTGGAAAAGTAGGCAACCCTCAAGCGCCTGTAAACGGTGACCTGAGGCAGGCCAAGGCTGGCCAGCAAGCCAGCGGCTGCAGGTGTGATGCGAGCGCCTTTCAGCAATGCAGGTTTGCCTTTGGCAATGTCCTCGCCCCGATGTCTGCGGTTGTCGCCTGTTTTTAATAGACGGCTGTCAAATTGAATAGATTCGGCAGTGATGGCTTGGCAGAGTTCTTGGGGAATGACTGTGTCCAGTCCCTCGGGCATGATGGCACCCGTCATGATTTTCAGGCACTCGTTGGGGCCAACTTGGCCTTGCCAAGCTTTGCCTGCCAGTGCAGTGCCCATGACCTTGAGTGTGAGGGCGCCTTCTGATGACAATTGTTGGCCATTGAAGGCAAAGCCATCCATGGCGGAATTGTCATGGGGCGGCACATCGATTGGGCTGATGACATCTTTGGCCACAATGCGACCCAAGGCATCAAAAATATCGACCGATTCTGTCTCTGATACCTCTGTCACCAGCTTAGACAAAAACTTCAAGACATCTTGCGCAGGCAATGCTTGTGGGTCGTAGCCTTGAAGTGAGGCTGCAATTTCATCGATGGACTTGGCGTGTGTCATGAAATTTTTTCGAGGCGATGTAGTTCTTCCAAAGTATTGGCATTGAAAAATGCACGGGGATCAACCTCGGGGCCGTCAAAGGGGACAAGTACCGTGCTGTGTTGTGCAGTCCAAGCGTCTATTTTTCTGCCACCTGACTGTATGAACTTCACCAAGCTTTCGAGCAAAGTGACGCGCATCAAGCAAAAAACCGGTTGGGGGCGGATCTTGCCGTCTTCCTCTTTGGCAGCGGCCATAGCGATGTCTGCATTTTCTGCAATCAAGGCATCCGTTAAACGTTGTGCCAAGTCCATTGGAAACAAAGGACTGTCACAAGGCACTGTGAGCAACAAAGAAGTTTCGCAGCGTTCTAAACCAGTTAGAAAGCCAGCCAATGGGCCCGCAAAACCATCGGTGCTATCGGGCCACACTTGAACACCGAAAGACTCGTAAGCCGACAAGTTTCGGTTGGCCACAATCATGATGTCTGACATTGGCGCGCCTTCTTGCATTTGCAGTCGCATGAGGGTGTGCAAAGTCAATGGCGTACCGTTGAAATTTTGCAAGCCTTTGTCAATGCCGCCCATGCGAGCGCCGCGACCGCCCGCCAAAATAAGTCCAGTGATGCTGAGTTCTGTCATGGTGTGAATTGTTTTAGCCACCGATGTAACTCATCTCGACTTTGCGTTGCAACTGGCCTGCAATGTCTTGATGGGTGTCATGCGGCAAACTGCTTCTGAGTTGTGAGTATCTGTCTGTTCGTTGCGACCAAATATCGGCGATGGCTTGCGTCAAGTTTTCAGTGTTCTGCTGGCCCCGAATTAAGGGCTTGAGGTCGTAGCCTTGCGTTGCAAACAGGCACAAGTAAAGTTGCCCTTCAGTGGTCAAACGCGCGCGGTTGCAGTCACTGCAAAATGCTTTGGTGACGCTGCTGATAAAACCAATTTCACCCAAAGATGGGTCGTGCTCACCTTGTGCATTCAAATAGCCCCAACGCTCTGCCGTCTCGCCGGCTTGAGTGGGACTTAAAGGGGTTAATGACATTTCTGATTGGAGCAAAGCCAGCACTTCAGCGCTGGGCATAACTTCGTTCATACGCCAGCCATTGGTAGCCCCTACGTCCATGTATTCAATGAAGCGAAGGGCAATGTTTTGGCCCCGAAAATAACGCGCCATGGGCAGTATTTCTTGCTCATTGGTACCGCGCTTGACCACCATGTTGACTTTGATCGGACCAAGCCCTGCATCGCGCGCAGCCTCAATGCCCTCTAGAACATCGCTGACAGGAAAATCGACATCGTTCATGCGCTTAAATACAGCGTCGTCTAAGCCGTCCAAGCTGACAGTTACCCTCTTGAGGCCCGCTGCTTTGAGGCTCTGAGCCTTGCGTGCCAACAAAGAGCCGTTGGTGGTCAGTGTCAGGTCCAATGGTTTGCCATTGAGTGTTTGCAGCCCCGCCAATTGGCTGATCAAAATTTCTAAATTTTTCCTGAGCAGAGGTTCGCCTCCCGTCAAGCGAATTTTTTCAACGCCCAATCCAATGAAACTTGTTGCAGCGCGTGTAATTTCCTCGAAGGTGAGGAGCGAGCTTTGCGGTAAGTAGGTGTAGTTGTTGTCAAAAACTTCTTTGGGCATGCAATAGCTGCATCTGAAATTGCAACGGTCCGTTACGCTGATTCTCAAATCGTGCAAAGGCCTTTGAAGCGTGTCGGCCAGGTGCTGCCCGTTTTGCCAAGATGCGTTAGAG
>JACCDM011630126.1_pt1 | contig 14491 bp, 12 predicted proteins | sample 7445851 | NCBI WGS metagenome assembly JACCDM01 (sample SAMN15323438, study PRJNA562643) | freshwater metagenome | isolation source: river surface water | place: USA:Blue River Watershed | collected 2017-08-16
CTTATAGAGGGGTGTCCGAGTGGTTTAAGGAGCACGCTTGGAAAGCGTGTGTAGGTCTCAAGCTTACCGAGGGTTCGAATCCCTTCCCCTCTACAAAGCCTTCCAGCGTGAGCTGGGAGGCTTTTTTTATTAGAGAAAACGGCGGAATTTTAATTCCGTAAGTTTTCGATAATAATAAAGAACAAGATTTGCGCAGCGGATACTTTAGGCTTTTGTGCAAGATGCCTTTTACGGATGACAGCGAAATGGAACTTCTCAACTCTAAAAATCCTTTCCGCGTGAGCTGGATAGCTTTTATGTTTTGGTTTGTATTGTGAAAGCAAGTGGTTAATTTATGTGATCTGCAATCGACGAAAGGAGTATTTTTAAAAACTACCTCTTATTTCAATATTTTGATAAAAAGTTTATCAATTGCTTTTAAACCAATAAATAAATCAAGTTTTTATATGTTTGATTGAGTTCAGAATTTCATTAAGTTTAGAAATATTATTTACAGGTTTTATAAAATCCTGTAAGTAAAATATGATTGATGTGATTTGATAAAAATTGTAAAATAGTATTATTTTTTGGTATCTATGAAAATAAGGAGTGCAAAATCGTTTCGTTTTTGGTATAAGACCAAAGTAAAAGAAATAGACAGATACGACCAGACACATAATGAAAATTTCGTAGGTACGTATCATATAGAAAATGGTAAAAAGATTAAAGGTTTCTTTGAAATGTATCATGGGCACAAACCCGACATTGCGGGTTACTTACCTTCAATCTTAAAAATTGCCGAAGACGGCCAAGCAATCTACGAGTTCTTACAAAATGCTGTTGATTGTGGATCAACACACTTTTATATTTTTTACAACGAAAAATACTTTTTAGCAATCAACAACGGAAGCCCCTTTGATGATGCAGGCTTACAATCAATTTTAAACATTGCACAAACCACAAAAAAAGACCCCGACAAAATCGGACGATTTGGAATTGGTTTTAAATTAGCTCATAGATTGGTTGGGAAAAATGAAGGAACAGAAGAGCTAGTTGAACAATACAAAGGTCCAATTTTATTCAGTTGGGCTAAATTGGAAGATTTGGAAAGTTTGTTAAACAATGAACCAGTTGAGCCTATTGTTCCTAACAAGGAAAATTATCAAGAGTTTATCAATTCACCATATTTACTAAAACTCTTATTAACAAACTTTCCTTCAGACCCAAACGAGAGAGTAAAGGATATAAATTATCAGGACAGAATTTTATTTCCACAAGACGAACTAAAAGAACTCATTGAATTTCTGAATGAAAACTTTCAGCAACATTCTGAAAGCTTAAAGAAAAATGTACTAAATCAAGGTAGTTTGTTTTTTATCAAATTAGGTGAAGACAAAAAGAAACTTTTGGATAAAGATTATTCTGAACTTGTAAATGGTATTCAATATTCAATGAATACACTGAAACGCTTGCAAAAGGTTTATATCAATAGTGATGATATTGGAAAAACCCCTTTACAGCTTGAAGAAGGAACTATTAATAAAGGTTCTGCTGAGTTTGAGAGAATTTCACCTGAATATAAAGAGTTTGACATAAAATTTGCTATTGGATTTAACACAATTCAATTCGGAAATGAAAAATTCTATGAGCCAATAAAATTGCTCAAAGAGAAACCGAATTTTTACAAGTATTTCCCTATGGGCGATGAAATCAATGGATTCGGTTTTATTGTACATTGCGATAGTTTCAGCAATGAAGCTAATCGAAGGAAATTACACGAAGATGATGTAAACAGAAATTTGTTTCCAGTTCTTGCAAATCATATTTCAAAACGACTTCAAGAATATAAGATAAAAGACCGAAGCAAATTTTTAAATCTTTATGCATCATTATTATTGTCTGATATTCCCAATAGACAAAATAACAAATGGTTGAAACCTATTTTTTATGATACACTTTTATATTTGCTCCAAAAAAACGTTCCAACTAAAAATGGTTTTTCTGAAAATGCCCAAAACGTAAAAATTAAAAAACTTAAACTTCAACTGAACTTATCTGATTTTGGTTTGAGCCATATTCAATGGTTTGAATGGAATAGCGAAATAAACAGTGTGTTGATTGAGGAAGCAAGCAAATCTGAGAAATTAGGAATTGAAGAATGGGACATAAGAGATATTGTTGAAAATGCAGATATTGAAAGTATAAATATTTGGATTTCTGTTTGCGATGAAAAAGACTACAACGAATTATTAAAAGAACTTGAAGAAAATAGCTATTTACGAAAGGCTACAAAAGAAAAAATCTGTCAAATCAAACTCTTTAGATTTACAAATGGGGAGTATTATTCGTTTAATGAACTTGTTACAAGACAAACAATACAAAACAGGTTAACCTTCATATATGGTTATTCAAATGTTTTTTTCAAAACAGACAAAACTGAACAAATTACAAATGAACTTAATAAGCTTGGAATTATTCTTTCAGAAATAAACATTTCTGATTATCCTAACATTTTTTCTGCAATTGAAAAAATACCTGATGAAAAAATAATGTATTTGCATATTGCGGAAAGGTGTAAAACAAATACTTTAAAAGCATTAGAAAAGAAAAAACTATTTCTCAATTTCTCTAATGAAGTAACGAAATTTGACAACGTAGCCGAAGGCACATTAAAAGACTTGCATTTATTTTGCGATAGCCAGGGCAATATAAAACCTATTTCAGAATTGGTCAGTAGTTCTCTTCAAACTTCTGCTTGGCTCAATTCTTACAAAATCAAATCAGATGAATATTTTAAGGATCTAAATTCATATCTAATTCAAGGAGAAGAATTGTTTGAAGAAATAATTTTGCCAAATATTAAAGTCTTCAAAGATCAACTAACAGAAGCAAAGGAGATAAAGGAACTTGTTGCTTTCTTCAAAGAAAACCATCGTCCATTTTTCAACGAATTTATTCTACAAAAACAAGCAGGGGCCTACGCGATAATTGATAAATCAGTCAAGCACCAAATTGTGCCACCCAATAAAGCAACAAGAGAATTTATTGATTTGTACTTATCTGACAACTTGATTGTATTGCCTTATGATTTTTCAGACTTCAACAACGAGGATGGAATTATTAAAGGCGAAAGTTTACATTCTATAATTTTAGATTTGGTTGATGTTGATGAACATAAAGAGATATTAGTAAATATTGCACATTATAAAGAGGAAAAAATTCTACTTCTACAAAAACTGTCAGAAATTCGTTTAATTTCAAAAAAACAATACAGGAAAGAAAGTTACGAATATAAAGTTCTGGAATTGGCGTGTGAAGTAATCAAAGAAAACGAAATCCTAAATTTCAAAGAAAAAATAATAATTGAAACCGAACATACAGAACTATCTCTGTCTGAAATACCACCGTTCACAGACAAAATAAAAATTGAAGACTACGAATTAAATCTTGCTAAAATTCTTCCTGACAATTATGAGAACAGTGCCCATTTAAGTAGTTTGATAAATCAATTCATAGGACTTGGTTTGAGCAAAGAGCGAATTGGTAATTTGTTTGGTATTAGCGAAGAACCTGAACTAAGTAACATTTTTCAATTGTTTTCTGAAAAAGTTGAAACATTAGAGAATGCTGAACAGTTTGCTTTTTTATTTCTCTATGGTTTGTGCATAGAAAAAATAGACTTCAGCCAATTTATAGCCCTGAATGTGGATGAAGAAGATGTTAATTTAGGTACGGATAAATTTTTAACAGACTTTGATTTTATAAACAAATCAGAAATACTTCATCAAAAATACAGAGGTATTACAAAAATATTCAAAGAGTTTCCTGTTAAAGTTGATGACAATGATAATTTATTAATTATTAAGGAACCATTCTTTGAAGAAGATAAATTTGTTTGCCCGTACATCAAAGAAGATTTATCAGACGAAGAAAAAATAAGTCTTGTTGATTTTCTTTTCAATCAATGGAATAATAAAAATAAAAAGACAGTTATCAAAAACATTGATTGGAGTAAAATAGACGAAATAGAAACCGTAAATATTTTAGGGTTCAATCCAATTACTTCTGTTTATCCAAGCAAATATGCTTGTGAAAGTGAAGCGCTACCAGATTATCTAATAAAATGGCTTGGTAAAGAAGAAAGCAAAATGGATTTTCTAACTGACTTAGGCATTTGGACTGAAAATTCTGTAATAGTTGAATTTCGAAAATATTTAAGCGGTAAAATCACGGTTTTTCACAATAGCAGTGTATCACAAGAATCTCGTTTCTACGAAGGCGAAACAGTATTATTCAATTCGTTTGAATGGTTAAAAGAAAATGAAATTGTACTGAAAACAGCAGATCAATTTGAAACATTTAAGAAAGTCGTTGCGGTTATCAATGACAACCGGGGCAACAACAATGATTTAAGAATTGAAGAAGAATTTGATTTTGAAGAGTTGGCAGAAAACTCAACCGAATGGGAAGAACCTTATTATATAAATTGGAAGGAAGTATCTAATATCTCTATTTCCCTATACGAAGGCGAGTTGCCAAAATCTGTTTCACTTGATGAAATTGAAAATTATGTGTTTTATTATTTCTATGAAGGTAATACTGCAATTGATGATGCCAACAACATATTCATAAATGTAAATTCTGATATTAAAAAAGAATTACAAAAATTAGAATTGAATAATTACAATTTTGATTTTAATGGATTGTGGCAAAACAAATTAGAAGTATTAGAAAACCTATTAAGAAAAACAAACGAAGCCACATTAGGAACTGAAATTAGCACTGACATTTCTAAAAACGACCAAAAAGAATCAAATAGAGAAGCAAAAGAAATTGTAAAAGAAAAGTTAGAAAAAGAAGGCTTTGAATTTACAGATGGTATTGGTAAATATTCAACAATAGACGGAGTTTTCAAAGAGGATGTTGAATTTCCTCTTGTTGTAAAAAGTTACAAATACCAAGACGAACCATTAAAAATTGGTGCAAATGAATGGAAACAATTAATGCGTCCAAATTCTGTCTTCTGTGTTCATTTTGGAAATAGGAAGATTGGCTATTTGGAACTCGGTAAATTGTTAAGAACTCAAGATAAACTTACAATTAGTTTCAGCACTGAAAACCTTGATGTAGAGGACAGATTAGAGAAATTTGCAGAATTATTACAGTACTTTGGAAATGTGCATTTTGACTTTAATAGTGTAATGCCAAGCAAGGTTGCAAATGACTTTAGACATTTTAGTGAAAGACAAACTGAAGAAGATTTAACTGGTGATGATGATAGCTTATTATAGTATATGAAATACACAAGAAAAGAACATAGCACCTTCCTTGAAGAAGAACTTCAAGCCCAAACAAAAGCATTTAACCAGAAGTTAAATACTTCTGCTACGTTTTTGTTGCAAGAACGTGAAGAACTTTTTGTTGCTCAATTCTTGACATTCAAAGACGGAGAAATGATACTGAAATTTTCTACTAAACGAGGCTTGCCTCGGAAAGGTGAATACTTGTATTGTTTTACAGTTCCGAAAGAATTGAGAGATTTCAGAAATTGGAGGGAAAAAACTTATGGCGATTTAGTAAAAGAGAAAGCAAATTTTACAGAAACGGTTTGTGTGTGGCAATCACCATCAAAAGACAAAGACGGTAATCTCGAAAAAGATTTTTACATAGCAGGCTTTCGTGGTGTTGAATTAGATTTTTCGGTAAACATTTCAGAAGCTGAAAAAATGATTTTGCTTTTGGGCCCCAACAAACCACCATTTGAATACATTGCCAATCTTCAAAAAATAGTTCAGTCCAATTATTCAGAAAACGTAGGCTTGATTTTAGACCAAGATTTTCTATCAACAAATTGGCAACCTTCATTACTTGATAATAATAACGACGTTGCAAATTTCATATTAAGTCAATTAGCATTAACGGACCAAGTTGTTTTAATTGGTCCACCCGGTACAGGAAAAACTTATCAAATTGCCGAAATCTGTAAACGCCTATGTGGGCTGGGAAAATCTGTTTTGGTTACATCACTTACAAATAGGGCGTTAATTGAAGTAATTGAAAAACCTGCATTAGAGAATATGTTAGATGAACGGAAAGTTTTCAAAACCAAAATATCAACAGACGAAGCCAAAGAATTTCCGAGATTAGAGCAGACAAAAGAAGTAAATCCACAACCGGGCAATTTAGTTTTATCAACGTTTTTTATTGCAAGTAGCGAAGCTGTAAATCTAACAGACAAACAACCTTTTGATTATGTAATTGTTGATGAAGCAAGCCAAGCGTTGCTCGCTATGTTTGGTGTAGCAAAACTTTTAGGGAAGAAAAATATTTGGATTGGTGACACAAAGCAGTTACCGCCTGTTGTTGCAATTAATGAAGATAAAATAAGTAAAAAGAATTATGACATTTTTGTGGATGGCTTAAAAGCACTATCAGACACTTCATCAGTTCCTATTTTTCAGCTTACAGAAACTTACCGTTTACCAAATAGGGGTTCTGATTACACGGGCTTATTTTACAACAACAGTCTAAAATCAAAAGCAAAAACAGATATACGGCTATCATTTCCAGAAATTCCAAATGATATAAATGTTTTTTTTAATCCACAAGGCGGTTCAACACTAATTAAAACAGATTTAGAGGTTGGTAACAAAAAACCTAAAAATGCCTTAGAAATAGCAAAATTGTTAGTTGCTCACTTGTTAACAGTTAATGAGAATTTACACATATCTGTTTTAAGCAACTACATTGACACAGTAAAAGCATTGCAAAAAAGTATATATGGTTCAATTGAAGATCCTAAAAATTTGCTTATAGAAACTGTTGCAAGAATACAAGGGTTAACAACAGACATAACAATTTTTGTAATTCCAAATTCGGGTTACAATCATTCATTGGAAAAACGATTGTTTAACGTTGCTACAAGTCGTGCAAAACGGCATACAATTATTATTTCAGACAAAAACATTATAAGTTCTTATCCACATTTGGACGAAGATGTTAAAATGTATATTCAAAAGTTAAATGACGAATTTTCCTTTTACTATTCAATTGAAAAGAAGCTAATTGAAACCAAAACGGCTGAACTTAAAGAAACACAAGTTGAACAAAAGTCAGTAGGACAAGGTTTAAAGGTACTTGGAAAAATAGACCTTTCGAAATTCGAAAAACCTAAAAAGGAAATTGTTAAAGGAAAAGAAAACATTTACATAATTGATACCAACATTTTTGTTGACCAACCCGACATAATTTCAAAAATAGAAAAGCAATATCAAATAGTTTTATCTGCAAAAGTAGTAGATGAATTAGATAAGCTTAAGTCAAATTTACCAAGTGAATTACAAAAGCAAAATGTTCAAAAAGCAATTAAGCAAATAAATGATTGTTTTGATAAACGAAATCTCAAAATGGATTCAGCTGATTTGACTTTATTGCCTAGAGACTTTAGCCGAAAATCTTCTGATAATTTTATTTTAGGTGTTGCACTTAAGTATATAGACGAAAATCCAATCATATTGACATCTGATTCCGGATTACAGCTTAAATCAAAAGGTTTAGGTATTACAACAATTGATCTTAAAGACTTTTTAAAACAAATGAAATATTAAAAATGTTTAAATTATCAATGGTCACCATTTATTAATTATGGGGTTTATCGTAAGAACTGACTCTTTCGATTTAACTTCATAACAAGCAAATGCGAGGTATTATAGTACTTGTTTAGTTAATGGGACAGGGTCTTAATTTTAAAATAATTAGAAAGGCAAGTCGTCGTCAAAAATATTTTCGAATGAACTATTAGGTTCATTAAAGTCGTACCATCCTGACAGTTGTAAATAACATCTTTCCTCACTGCTATCGTCTTGTTTCCACCATCTTGCCAGTGATACCCTTAATAATGTTCCTTTAGGAATTTTCTCAACAGGAGTTTCAAAACCTACAAATTTTAAACTTCTCCACCCATTTATATTTGGGTAATTATATCTAATTCCGTTAAATTCTCTTTTTGATAATTCTTGGTCAGAAATCCAAAAACCAACGCTATGGTTGGGGATCTCATGCCTGTTGATATAACCGCTTCCGCTATTTGTCCATTTTATAAGGTTATCAAATAATTTGTCTGGGGGACCTTGCCAAATAGGCATTCTACGTTGCTTAATAAAATCAATAATTTTAATTTCATTTTTCAATGTGCCTTTTAATTCTTTCGTTTGAATTAACACATCTTCAACATGAGGAGGATAAGTATTTTCTCTCTCTGAAAATTCAATTTTCCAGACCTGTCGTGGAGCAAAGTCTGTGTTTTCTGGTTGGTTTTCCCCAAGTCTTGTCAATAAGCGAACATATCTACCATTGCCAGTAATACCACCGACGCAACACTTACCTCCATTCATATGGGTTTTGGAAAGTATTAATACATCCATTTTATAGATTTGTAATTTTATACTTAAAATTATTCATTAGTTTTTCTGCTACGATTGAACGATGACAGGCTTCATGATGTTCTTCAACACAAAATAGTGCTATTTTATTGGCTCCAATTTGATCTAAAATTTCTATGAATTTCTCAAAGTTGAAATTTTTAAGAATTCTGTTTTTGTATTCTATTATGAAGATTTTTCCTAATTCCTGGCGCTCTCTTTTCAGCACTCCTTGGTTTTCATCAATTTCTTTCTGTAGTTCTCTGATTTCAGTAGTCGGAGCTAAATCAGGCACATAGCCATACTTTATTTCTAAATCATACAGCCTTTGTTGAAGCCTATTGCTATTAACAAACGAATATTTTTCACCCCTAACACCTCTACGTTGTCTGATGTCGCAAAATGTATCAATATTATTTTGAGTAAGTTTCTCAAAAAACTCTTTTTCTGAAGAGTTGTAAACTCCAATCGTATAAAATTCCATGTTATAAATAGGCTTTTCGTGATGTTGCATTAATTGGATTTCCAAATAAATCATACTCAGAAAGCCCTTTATTTAATTCGTTGATTACAGTAGCTTGGTCTTTGATTTTGCCTTTTTCGTCAATATGTTCTAAAACTATATTGTCTGTAATTAAAACTTTACCTATCAATTTACTTCTGTGACATTCGCAAGGTTTACTCTCGCTACACATTATGACAACCTTGATATCTTTATTATAGGCAGTTTTCAGTCTTTCAATGCCATTTAAGAAAAAATCTTTTGTTTTTACTGCTTCATAGTCAACCTTCCCTTCATTATCATAGCAAGAAGTATCTTTAGGTCTGCCACCAATTGTTTCACCCATAAAAACATATTTAATTCCATTCCGTTCCAAAAAGAATTTTAGGTCATTTTGGTTGAATTGAGGATTGAATTTTGAAAATGGCTGAGAACGAACATCAATTAAATATTCTATCTCATACTTTTTAAGTAAGTCAAGAAAATCTTCCGTTTTTCTGTTGCCGTGTCCGATGGTGTAAAGGGGCTTTTTTTCCATGCTTCAAACTTACGATTTTTTCTCTTTGTTTTTTACTTTGTTCATTATCTGATATTTAGGATCAGAATTGGATTTTCGTTAGGTTAAACTTGACATACTATTAGGTAGAGGAATGTGATATTATTTTCTTTACTATAGAGAAATATTGGGTTTTAATTTTACACCATATTTGAATAGCTTTCCATCACCACTTTCTCCCAAATAGATCAATTTACACTTTTCAATAATGTGAATACTAATGTGATTGTCTTTATCAACATACATGTAGACTCTATCTACTTCTTTTGATTGTAGATACCCAAGAACTCCATAAAGCACATGTTCTATGAATTTTTGTCCTCTTATACTTTCTCCAAGCCAAAAATCAATTGTCCAGTCGTTAATTTTTTCTTCACTGTCTTTGAAATTGACTAAAGGGGAATGACATAAAACATAACCTAACGGAATCGATCTTTCCCTTGTTGCAATAGTAAAAGGTATGCAAGCTTTAAGTATAAACCGGTTTATATAATCATTTAACTTTTCTTTGGCCTTTGATTCACTTGAACTAAATGCACCAGGTAGATATTTTTTAACTAATAAATCACTAGAGTTTAAATGATAGGCTTTTGCTTCAAGCTCTATCTTATTGTAAAAAATACCTCTTAAATGAACACCTCCAAAGTCTAATTTTGGAATATCCTCAAAAATAGTATGACAAGCTTTGTAACGATCTAAGTACATCTCTTTTAATTTTTATTATTTAAGCATAATTGTGAGTTTAATAAAAAATATTGCTTGCTGTGAATGTTTATATTTAAATTAAAAATATTTTTTGTTGTGGGATACTACCTTCGATATTTTTGGTTTGTCTTTTAGTAAATAGATACTCTAAAGTTGTGTATGTTCGTCCCAGCCTGCCTTGGTTATGGCAGGTGTAATAAACTTCTCTTTTATGTCGGCTTCAGATAATTCCTTTTTATTCATAATCTACTTTTTATTGTCGATTTAGTGGAAACATATTGATCTTAGTTGGGCGTAGCGTATTGCCTTTTATCATTTGGTAAGTATCTCTAGAATACAATTATCTCGATAATCTTTTCAAGATAGGTAATATTATTAGGTTCTAAAATTAAATTTATTTAGAGGCCTACCACCCTCACCCACATTTCATCCGGATACCTCCCAAAAACATATTCAGTCACTGGGCACAACCATAAGCGATGAGAAAATGCCTTTTCATTTAACTCATTTACTTCATAATAAGCCCCATACTCTACGGGCTCATGTCCCACATCATCCAATAATTCCTGGTTTTTACCCCATCTAATCTTACTCATCTTGGCCTGATAACCCGCAAACTCCACTTCACTTATATCCAGAGTAACCTCCTCCCCATTTTCGCTCAATAAATCCAAAAACGTATCAGCCCCATCTACCATCAATAAATTATTCTTAGTCCCTAGGCCTCGCTCTAGAAACTCTGGGAGATCGGCATACCATAAACCAACCTCCTTTATAAATCTAATCCTCTTCATCCCTTAAAACTTCATCATTGAATTCTTTAACGCCATGCTCGATCTAGCAAATGCGTCTTTGTCCATATTCTTCTTCTCAAATGCAAAACTATTCTCTGCCTTAATGTTCATACTCCTCGCAATCTCCACTGCATCTAGCGTTGCACCTAAATAAGTAAATGACCATCTCCCTGTTTCCTCTTTGGCCTGAATCAATTCCTTAATTTGCTTGTGAGAATATTCCTTCGAAGCATTCTCATATCCATCCGTTAAAATAATGATGACAGCAGAATCACCTTCATTTACCATTAAGCGTTGTGTAGCTGCCACGCTCATCCCAATCGCATCGAGTAATGCGGTCTGTCCATTCGGTTTATAATGAAAACTATTCATCCTTGATAATTCTGTCACAGATAAATTAGAATATTTTAGCTCTATATTATGGTCAAAAACTGTCAAACCAACCCGAATTTCCTGACCTGGAAACTCATTAGCAATCGCCAAAATTTCCTTTCGCTGATCTGCTAAACCTTTAAGTGTTTGATTAACGCAATCTGACATAGATCCGCTTTGATCTAAAATAATGTGGTAAAATGTCTTCGACTTTTTCATAAGAATTGGGTTAAAATTTTTAGATGTTTTATTCGTTAATACCATAATTTTCAAAACGTCACCCAAAATTTTTTCTTGATGAAAAAAAATCTAATTTCGATTCTGATACCTTCCCTCAATGCCCGATAGATTACCCGAAACAGACAATGAAATTTTAGCGCTCTTCCATATAGATAGGGATGGAGCCTGGCGAATCATTTATGAGCAATGCCATGCGAATGCGATGCGTTTTATGCGAAGCCATTTTCGAGTGGGATTCGATAAAGAGGATGTATTCCAAGAAGCCTGTCTTGTCTTATTGAATCGAATGGAAAACCCTAGCTTCATTTTGACCTGTTCCTTACAAACCTATTTGAATGCGATTTGCAGAAACATACTTTTAAGGCAGCACCGCAGACAACCTATAAATACATCAATAAGCACTGAATTCGAATTAGATTTAGCTATCGAAGTAGAAATAGACGAAGATGAACATGCCGTTCGACATTCGATTTTTTTAGAGGTGGTAGAATTAATGCGAACGCAAGCGAACCGTTGTTTTGAGATTTTTCAACTTTTTTATTTTAGAGAAATAGGTATGCAACAAATCGCCGATCGCCTAGGATACACCTCAGCAGCAAACGTTCGGAATCAAAAGTACCGTTGTTTAGTGAATGCCCGCAGAGAAATAGAAAGACGTTTAAACCTTAATCCTTCTAGACGATGATATACCAAGAAATGTATGGGTATCTAACCATAGAAGACCCACAAGTACAAAAGAAAGTTTGGCCCTCCCTCTCTCCTCAGACGCGAGATTATATCAATGTGTTTTTAACTCAAATAAGCGAGGCAGGAGATCACTTTTATTATCAAAAATCTAAATTCTATGGATTAATTACAGAGGCTGAATTTGAAAACTTATGCCTGGTTTACGAAGCAATGCAATCTAAAGATTCAGTGATTGACCTTGCCTTTGAAGAAGAATTTAAGCAAGCCTTAATTTCATATGAAAAAAAGGCTGCCTTGAAAGCGAAAATGAATCAGTGGCGGGCTGAATTAGAGAATGAGGTTGCGCCTGCGCCAATTTCAAATCGAGAACAAGAATCTGTTTTCTACAGTAGACAACAGAAAATGATGGAGCAGGATGTTGCAACAAATCAAATGCCACCTCGGAGATATCAAAACTCGCTTAATGATACAGGAGTGTCAAAAGGAGGCTGTCTCCTAATCTCCGTTATTGCCGGTATATTAATTACGATCGCACTTTATTTCTTCTTTAAATGATAGACCTAACCTACGATCGTACCATCGACCCATTCGAATGGAAGCCAGGCTTAGACGCCTTACCTGATTTCATTCCTGATGCAGAATACGCCGATCTAAAACATCGATGTGATGCCGCCTATGCAGATATTCTGACAGGAGATGTACTTAATTACCGGATGGTCGAAATAAAAACTGTGGTAGATCAGTACACAGAACTATTCCATGAAGTGGAAAAGGTTTTAAAATACTATGAAGGATTTGATCGATTCTTCTATCTTTTCGATGCCGTATTTACCACTTACCTCTTTATGGATAGGGAAGGCTGGAATGCTTACTTTGCATTAGATGATTACAGCAAGTTTGATATGAATGTAGAACGCAATTTGTCTAATTGGTTATTCTCATACCAAGACTTAAATGAAAAAATTGCAGAGCATTTATTTTATAATTCTGATTGCGATTGCAACAGTCAAGATTACTACCGAATTAGCCATTTAGGAATTCACATTCACAAGGAAGACCTCGCGAAAATCTTTGAATTTTCTACACTGTATGCCGAACACTATGCCCATTTATTAAAACAATATATGGACATCACCTGGGAGGATTTCCTCTCCTACACAGAAGAAGATCAGATGTATTACTTACGAGATAATCTGTTTTATTATATCTTAAGATCACGAAACAAGGAGTATACTCCCATACCAGAATAAATAACCCCCACATGAAAAACGCCCTTCTGTTACTTTTAATAGCCCTAAACTTCACCACTTTCTCACAATCTTATAACCTACAATCAGGTATCAACAATTACCAAGAGGGTAAATACGAGGAGGCTTTGGCCTTCTTAAAAAAAGAAATTGCACAAAACCCAAAAGAAGGGAAAGCCTATTATTACATCGCCCTAATCAACGTAGAAAACAAGACCTACGCGCAAGGACTGACCCAAGTCAATCTGTCCATCGCAAATTTAGCACCCACGGATACCCTAGTTGCGTATGCCTGGCAATTAAAAGGGGATATCTATTACCACTTAGATGATGTGGAGAAATTCGAATCCAGCTATGCAAAAGCCATTTCCCTCAACCCCAATGAACCATCCATTTACTATGGAAGGGCATTCAACTACGGAGGATTCAAGCAATACGAGAAGTCCATCGCTGACATAAATAAAGTACTCGAATTAGACGAAGGCAGTATCCGTGCAAGAGATCTACTATCCACCATCTACCTTGCACAAGAAAAATACGATGACCTAATCAAACTCTGCGATCGAATCATCAAGCTAGATCCCACCTTCGCGTCTGCTTATGACAATCGCTCCTATGCCTATTATATGGTAGGCAAATACGATTTAGCGATTCTTGACTCCTACAATGCCATAAGCCTAGATGAAAAAGATTCCCGAATTCGAGGAAACTTCATCACTTTCTCTAAGAAAAATTTCACGTTAGGACTCGCAAAAATCTCCTCCCTAATAAAGGAATTCCCCCAAAAGGACATTTGGGTTTACGTTCGCTCTCAGCTCTATCGCTATAAAAAAGACTACAAAAACGCCTTAGCTGATTTTGCGAAAATCTTTGAGATGATTCCTGAGAACTACCGTAGTTCATTTCTGACCGCGCGTGCTGAATTATACGCAGAAATGGGATTGCACGATAAAGCCATCGTGGATTACACCGAATCGATTTCCTTAGAC
>JACCDM010688844.1_pt1 | contig 14489 bp, 15 predicted proteins | sample 7445851 | NCBI WGS metagenome assembly JACCDM01 (sample SAMN15323438, study PRJNA562643) | freshwater metagenome | isolation source: river surface water | place: USA:Blue River Watershed | collected 2017-08-16
CGCTTGGCCATCATCACGTCTAGGTTGACTACGATTGCCATGGCTTAGACCGTTAACTCATTTTCAGCCTGAATCTCTACACCTCGCTTAAATACTTGCGCAATGGCAAATATAAGTGCACTCAATAGGATGTATTCGAATGCACCTGAGAGATAGGATTGGACACCATCTGCTTCAAACCCACGCTTAATCAACCAAGATTTGGAAGAGTCCGTGAAGAAAATAAATATCCCTATTTCAAATGCAATGTAACTGAGCCTACTGATCTTTTTGGCTATTTCCTTACTGAATGGATGCACCAAGTCAATCTTTAAAAAAATCCGGATCATGGTATAGAAAAGTTGTGCCTTCAAAATTGCAATGGAAAGAATAAGGGTCACAAGCCCTCCATAAAACCAGGTATTCTGAGTGCGTAGGGAGTATAAATTTAATCCTTCGTACAGGTCTTGAGCTACAGTAGGCTTGACAAAGCTATAGGCTAGTGTAAATAACAAAGAGCCGGCTTGAATGCAAAAGCCGATGAATATCGACCAGATGATCACCGTGATGAGCATTAAGATGGGTTGTTTGGTCCACTTTTCTTTCCAAGTGTTGAGCGGTTGATTCATATTTTTAAGATTTTTCACAAACATCAGTAAATATTTATTGATAAACAATAAATAAATAGTGAAAAAAAATATTTCATTTTACCTATCCCTTTTTTTGGCTGCCTGGAAGAACCAGTTACGCTAGCCATTGATTATATTAAACTCTCCTTTCACATTCCTGCTTCTTTTCATGAAAACCTTCTCGACACTTCTTTTCTGTTGCCTCCTAGTATTCAATATCCCCTCGAAGGCACAAGAGTCCAGCACCAAGCGGCTGACCCAACTCATGCAGGACTATCCCGTGATGGGGCTGTCTGTAGCGGTGGTCAAGGAGGGCAAAGTGGTGCATACTCAAGCTTTGGGATGGAAAGAAGATGGGAAGGAGCCTTTGGAGTCCTCGGACCTCTTTCGAATCGCATCCATTTCCAAGTCCTTCACGGCTACAGGCCTAATGCAACTTGTCGAAAAGGGCACACTTTCTTTAGACGATGACGTGAGTGAGTTAATTGGATTCCGGATCCGCAATCCAAAATTTCCCAATACAGTAATTACTCTTCGCATGTTACTTTCTCATACCTCAAGTATCAATGATGACCTTGGATATTTTACTTTGGATGTCATCCATCCAGATAAAAGCAGGTATACCAAAAAAGCATACAATGGATATGAACCAGGAAAGGGATACCAGTATTGTAACCTCAATTTTAATTTGGCAGGGGCAATTCTAGAAAAATATGCAGGCTTGAGATTGGATCATCACATCAAGAAAAATATTCTGGATCCTCTTGAAATTTATGGGGGTTACAATGTGAATCAGTTGGATAGCTCAAGGTTTGCTAAAATTTACGACTATGACAAAGGATTGGCTAAGTTTAATTCTTCTCCAGTCGCCTATGAATCCAAGCTTACAGATTCTTCTACCTATGTTTTAGGCTACAGTACCCCTCTTTTTTCACCTACCGGCGGCATGAAGATTAGTGTTCCTGACCTTGCCAAATACATGATTATGCACATGAATTTAGGAAAATTTGGAAAGCAGCAACTGATCTCTGAATCCAGCGCTCAAGAAATGCAGACCCCATTTATTGAGGAAAATAATTATGGTTTAGGTTTGAGGCAAACGAAAATTTTACTTCCAGATATCTTACTCAAGGGACACACTGGGTCGGCTTACGGGCTTTACAGCGGGATGTTTTTTAATCCAGAGGAAAAATACGGATTTGTAGTTGTTAGTAATGGATGTGACCCAACCTATGAGGATGGTTTTAATATTGTTATCCGAAAAGCCTTTCAAATTTTATACGAGGAGTGGATTTTAAATCGATAGCAATGGATCTGCTCATGGTTTAGAATGCCGAGATTTTATTTCTTTGATGAGCTCTTCCAATCCATTCAATCGGATTTCATACAGGGTGTTTAGGCACATGCCTAGGTTGCCCGCTGGGAAGCCTTTTTTGTACATCCAAACCAGGTAGTCTTCGGGGATGTCACAGAGCAGTCGTCCCTTGTACTTCCCAAAGGGCATGGTGTGCGTGACGATATCATTCAGGATTTGGGGATTCATTGGGCTAAAAATACCCTTTTTTTATCTCGGAATACAAGCAAAATGCCGTTTGATGCGAGCCGATTGCTTGGGGATTTAGTCAAGAGTACCTAGGTTTACTCTATGGAAATTGGAATAGATAGCTTTGCAGCTTTTGTCACGGATGCTCAGGGCAATCCCGTCGGGACTGCGCAAGATGCTTTACGGGAATTATTGGATCGCATTCAGCTTGCTGATGAAAAGGGATTGGATGTATTTGCCATCGGCGAGCATCACCGAAAGGAATTTTTGGATTCCGCTACCTCGGTGATTTTGGCAGCTGCTGCAGCGCGCACCACTCGAATTCGCTTGAGTAGCGCCGTGACCGTGTTGAGTGCGGCAGACCCAGTTCGCGTGTTTCAACAATTTGCTACGCTAGATTTAATTTCCCAAGGCCGTGCCGAACTGGTGGTGGGCCGTGGTTCTTTTACAGAAGCATTTCCTCTTTTTGGCTTAAATTTCCAAGATTACGATGCATTGTTTGCAGAAAAGCTGGATCTACTCTTGCAGCTGAATGAGCAAGAGGTGGTGACTTGGCGAGGAAGATTTCGACCCGCCTTGCAGGAGCAAGCGATCTATCCGAGACCCATGCAAGCCAAACTTCCTATCTGGTTGGGTGTGGGAGGTACTCCTGCATCCTTTGTGCGGGCGGGTTCCTTAGGACTTCCGCTGATGGTGGCGGTGATCGGGGGAGAGACGCACCGCTTCCGTCCCTTGATTGATCTGTATCGGGAAGCGGGAGATAAGGCTGGCTATGCACAAAAAGACTTAAAGGTGGGGTTGCATTCCCTAGGTTATGTGGCGCGGACGCACGAAGAAGCGGTGGAAAACTATTACCCAGGCTATGCCGAAACCTTCACGCGCATCGGTCGGGAGCGGGGCTGGCCTCCAGTTACACGAGGACATTTTGAAGCCCAAAATGCTCCCCGAGGCGCTTATCTGGTAGGGAGTGCGGATGAGGTAGCGGAAAAAATACTCCGTCACAGCGCCTCTTTGGGAGGGATAGACCGGTTTACTTTCCAGCTCGACAATGCTGGACTTAGCCACCAGCAGTTGAGCGAGACCATTGCCTTAATTGGAGAAGAAGTCATTCCTCAGGTTAGAAAAGGGTAGACCACTAGATCCTAAAATAGCATACAGTAGATCTTCAATTCTTTTTTGGTATTCATCTCTCCTTTTCTCCATGTTCAACAGTTCTGAGTACCCCAAACCCCTAGAAGAATCGCGATTTAATTCATGGTTGGAACAGGGGCGTGCCAGTAAGATTCCTTTCGCCTACCTGCTGATTATTTGGGACGAATTGGAACAGGAATACTATCCCGTTTATGTAGAAGGCCGAACCGATATTCAGGGATACGAAAAATACGGATATTCTCCCTCCCAAGAGCTATTAGTAGCAGCCTACGATTTGTACTCAGAGTCGAGGGTGGCCTAGGAAGTAAATGGATTTTTTGAGTTGTATTGTCAAAAAAAATGCTTCAGGAACTTGAAGCATTTTTTTTGAAATTGATCATCCCTTACTGATGTCAAAAATGGTTATTTTTCTTTACAAATTAGCTTCCAGCAGGACCTTCGTATTTTGCATCTCCAAAGGCTAAAATTGGAAAAAAGACAATACTAAGCAGGATTAGCCCTACAGTAAAACCCTCTGATTTCCCAAAGCTCTTGGCCAAGAGGTTATGTAACCATATAAAAATAGCGATGTTTACAAATGGAATGAATGTCAGAAATAGCCACCACCAAGGTTTCCCCACTATTTCTAAAAAGACGATGGTATTGTAGATAGGAATCAAGCTAGCCCATGCTGGCTTTCCAGCCTTTGAATAGATACCCCACTGGGAAGCAATAAGCAGCATTACTACTGCAAAATAGATGATAAATAATCCGATCATATGAAAGTTAGGTTATGGATTTACTAAGTATAGATTTTCTTTGGGTAAGATAATTAGGATTCATCCTCGCAAGTGTCAACGCAATCGCAATCTCCATCGGCGATGTACTCTTTTGGAATGATCTGGCCATTAGAGCATTGAAATACTTCTTCGTCTGAGCAGTCATTGCAATCACATTCCCCATCATTGGTCCAGTCTCCTTGGATTTCTGTTCCATCTCCGCAGGTCCAGATGGTACTGCCAGATTCCGTAATGGCAGGATCCACTAAAGACTCATCTTCATCTGGTGAAATTTCTGCATAATCTATTTCCGTAGCCTCTTCGTAGTCATCAAAGACTATCTCCTCTGTATCCGAATCCAAATAGTCATCAACATCTAAGGATTCTCCTGAGTCAAAAGGGAAAAAGAAACTGTCTGTGGCTATTTGAACGGCAGTGACTCCTATTCCAAAGAATACAGTCACTGCAAACAAGCCAAATACTACTACTAATTTATTCATGGTGTTTTAATGGGGTTTTAATTGTTTAAAAGACTTTTGGGAATTATCGCGGTTGAATTCATTTTATCCATTACCGTAAGAACTATTTTAAATCCTGATTTTAGGCAAATAAATTGAGCAAATAAATTAATTACTCATCTATGAAATTTTACTTCAAAAGCAATTTTCGAATTTAAATTGGATTTGCCAATACTTTAACAAAAACGTATTTGCCAATTATCAAATTATTCTAAAATTCGCTAGGTAGTAACTCTGAATTTGAAACCTGAATAGGAAGCGTATTAACGATAACTACAGCCCAATCTAGGACATGGCACTAGACTGCTGGGAACTTATTAAAAAGTCCTTTTGATTTTACCTAAGAGACTTACCAGAAGTGGAATTCAACCCCTGTTTTTTCAACTTATTAGCTTCCTAAAGTGCATAAATCAACATTATAAGAAGGGAGGTCAAAAAGTCAATGGAATAAGGAAAAATTACCTCTAGAAGAATTGCTTAGAAATCTAAGCTAAATTCACTATTGAGTAAATTGGTCTTTAGGGTTTAAGTCGATAGAAAAATTTCAAATGCTTATTCTAATCCCAAAAATTTCATCCCAAGAGTTTGGATCTACAATGTCACTGTATTTTTTTAGCTGATCTAGAACTAATGATTTTGTGGATGAAAGTCAGTTCAATGATTCTGATTTTGGATCGTAAAAATTTTTGATGCAAAAATTATTTTTACTTAATCAATTGTTTTTTTTAATTTTTTCTTAAATTCCGAATATTAACATAAACCTAAAACCACCATGTCAACTGATCAAAAATCAACAGGGTTGAATGTAATTTCATTCCTAATTCCATTAGTTGGGTTAATTATTTATTTAACTCAAAAAGATTCTCATCCGATTAAGGCAACTTCTGCAGGTAAAGCAGCACTTTGGGGAGTTGGAGTTTCAATAGCACTTTATATCATATCCATGGTTTTATTCGGGGTTGCCTTAGCATCTCTTTAACTATGGTGAGTTTCTATTGAGTTACGCTGCAACTTCGAACAATTAATTTCTAGCGTAATGGAATAAAGCGAGGAAGCTTTGCTTCCTCGCTTTTTTTTAGCCTCTGATTTTTTGGAATTGTTGCTTTTGCTCGCCCTAATTTTCTTTGAAAAATCTATCAAAAAGAAGAAATAAATTCTTTGATCGAATCTTATTTAACTACATCTTTCCAATGGGATGGTGCAAGCCTTGAAGCAGGAACAAACAGGATACGATTGGTTTCTTTCTTAACTTCCTAGTTGAAGTTGTCACAACTTAAAAAAATCAATGTTAAACCAGGTTTCGCCACCAAATTGCCGCCTAGTCAATTCACTAAAAAACAAAACCCTTGTAAATCTGATCATTACAAGGGTTTTTTAGCTTAATCTGCAGAGGAGGAGGGATTCGAACCCCCGGTACCTCACGGTACAACGGTTTTCAAGACCGCCGCGATCGACCACTCTGCCACTCCTCTAAATTGGTTCGATGGGTCATCGAGTTGGCAAAAATAGGGTATTGAAATAGTTATGCCAACACCTTTGCTGCTTTTTATTGTAAGTACTTGATTTTTTTGCAGTTATTTTTCAAACTAGTAAATCCTTCAGTCTTCAGAAAATTGTAGGTCTAAGGCTTTCCGTTCTTTAGAAATTTCTAAATTTTACAGAGTTCTAGGTAAAACAACCAACGCTTTACTATCCAACCGGTTTGGCCTGTCGATTTTTTAAAACTTCTCGATTTCGCTGCTTTTCCTCTGCCAAGTCAAAACTCACATTCACTTCAAAGCAAACCAGTACAATGACAGAAGTTAGGTAGAGCCATAACATCAAGGCGATTATGGTACCGATAGAGCCATAGAGCTTGTTGTAGCTCGCGAAATTTTCCAAATAAAAAATAAAGCCATAAAAGGATAGCGTGATCAAGAGTCCTGCAAGTTGAGCCCCTGTAGAGAAGAAGTGCCATTTATCATGGATGGCTGGAGCAAAGCGAAAAATAAATGCCGAAGTCAAATAAAACACCGAAAGAAGGATGAAGAATTTTAGCGTATTGAATAAGAAAATCACAAATCCATTCGAAAAAAGGTGCGTCTCTTTCAACGCTGTAATCCAAAAGCCGCCGATAATCATCACAGAGCTTGCAGCAATTACGGTCACCACCAACACCAGGACAATAGCCACTGCAATGCCTCTACTTGCAAGCCAACCTCGGTTTTCCTTGGTTTTATACACCGCATTGAAGGAATTCATCATGGAAACTACTCCTTGAGTTGAAGCAAATAGTGCAAAGAAAAAACCCAGGGAAAGGAGGCTTTGTCGAGGCTTGGACACGATATCCAGCAAGGTAGATTCGATGCTGAGGTACACATCCCAAGGCATAATCCCTTGAACAAAAGATAGGATATTCTGAGTCGTGACTAAGGGGAAAAAATCCTGTAAATAAGGGACTAAGTTTAGTAAAAATAAAAGCAAGGGAAACAAGGCGATGGTGTAGCTGAAGGCCATAGATCCAGCCCGCTCGTTGATGTCATCTTTTTTTAGTTGTTGTATAAAAATACGCAAGACATCGTATAGGTTTTTACTTTGACTTCCGAAGTGAATTTTTTTCAGGCCCCGAGCTTTTAGCTGAAACCGTATCCTCCACTTAGAAATTCTTTTCTTGATCACAGCGGGTGTAGCTTAGTTGAAATAGGGATGAAGCAATTCTTGCAAGTCCTTAGGTGGCCGAGTAGGCTGGTGGTTTTCCTTTTTGAGAAAAGCCAAGGTGGTCCAGCCTCTTGCAATTTGTTCTCCCGCTTCGTTACTTACCTGGTATTCAAATCGAATTTTTACACCAGGAAGCTCAGGAATTATTGTATGAATGCTGAGTAAATCATCGTATTTCCCTGGTTTGAGGTAGGTGATGTGGCTTTCCAATACGGGCATTAGGACCCCGCTTTCTTCCATTTCTCGGTAAGAAAACCCAACTGATCGCAAGGCCTCTACTCGTGCCACTTCGAAATACATGGCATAATTGCCGTAATAAACGTAGCCCATTTGGTCTGTTTCTGCGTAACGCACCCGGATCTGTGTTTTCGCTTTAAACATTTCAGTAAATATTAGCTTTGTTTAAAGCCTGTTGATATCGTCTTGCATTGTTGAGGTGGTCATTGTAACTGACTGCAAAAGAGTGGTAGCCAGAGAAATCTTCCTTAGCGCAGAAATAAAAAAAATTGTGACTTTCCGCATTCAAAACCGCATCCAAGGAATTGATATCCGGTAGGTTGATGGGTCCAGGAGGGAGACCCGCGTATTTGTAGGTGTTGTAAGGGCTGTCAATCGCTATTTGTTTGGCAGTTACACGCTTAATACTAAAGTCCCCTGCTGCAAATACAAGCGTTGGGTCCGCTTGTAGGGGCATCTGTGTACGAAGTCTGTTCAGATATACGCCTGCAATCCTAGCCCGCTCATCAGATTTCTGACTTTCAGCCTGTACAATGGAGGCTAGTATACTTACTTCTTTTTGACTCAATCCCAAGGTTTTGGCCTTCGCTTTGCGCTCTTCTGTCCAGAACTTTTTATACTCTTGATTCATTCGCTCAATTACCCCTTCAGCGGAAGTATTCCACCAAAATTCGTAGGTATTTGGAATAAATAAACTCAGTATAGTTTCCTCCTCAAAATCAAAGCTGCTGATATAGACCGAATCCTGAATTAATTCCAACAATTGTTCTTCACTCACTTCGAGGTTGGCAGTTATTTTTTCTGCAAGCTCTTCCTTGGTTCGGATGGTGTTGAAGGTAACTTTTACGGGAACTTGTCTTCCGGCCCGCAGCATGCGCACTAAGTCTAAGTTACTCATCCTAGGCTCTATTTGATACATACCTGGCTTCACCAACTCTTGATATCCCAAGAGCTTTGCTACAAAGCTGAAGCTTAAGGCATCGTTGATTACCTTTTCGTTGTAGAGTTGATCGGCTACTTGGGAATAAATAGACCCGGAAGGAATTTTAAGTAAGTAAGGCTCCTGCTTATCCTGCAAGGTATTTGGGCTTAAAAATACCTGGTAAAAGTAAAAGATCATGGAAATGGTCAATACCGAACCTGAAATCAGGAGGACCAGGAGTAGTTTTTTGCGCTTATCGATTTGCATAGAAACAAAAATAGAAAATAATGATTACCTGCAATCGTACAAGCGATTCAAAATGAGCAGGAGTTCTGCGGATAATTGGTTAGAATTCACCCCCCGCCTTCTTAAATCGATATAAAAGTGGCAGTTTTGTAACCATTTAGGATACAATAAAAAGTTATCTGATTATCCGCTTTTTCAACAGTAAAGGAGTAATATTAGGTTTGGTGTTCATTTAGGTGAGCTGTGGTCTGTGGATAGTCGTCTGTCGACGATTTGCAGTAATTCAATCCTATCTTAATCCACTGGCAAAATTGCGGATTATCACCAAGTTAAATTCCTTTTCTCCGAACCGTGAACCCTATCCAAGTCAGCTGTCTCATTCTTTTTCATGAGGGAAAAATTCTAGCCACCCAGCGTAGTGCTGCCATGGACTTGCCTGGTTGCTGGGAGTTTCCGGGTGGAAAAGTGGAGCTAGGTGAAAGCCCTGAAAATTGTCTGCTTCGAGAAATCAAGGAGGAGCTATCCCTAGAAATTCGGATTTGCGGCAGTTTGACACCTGTCGTTTATTCTTACCCAACGAAGGTGGTTCGTTTAATCCCCTTTCTTGCCACTTGGAAAGGCGTTAGCCTAAAACTAACGGAACATGCTCAAAGTCAGTGGCTGGGCAAAGAAGAACTCCTATCTTTGAATTGGGCGCCAGCAGATCTTCCCATCGTTCAAGAAGTGCAGTCCAAATGGGAGGATTTACTGGGATTAACCTAAGCAACCATGGCGGAATTTATCCGATTGTATGAAGAAAATCCGGATCCAAGGCGAATTAAGCAGGTGGTGGAGGTACTCCGAGATGGAGGAGTAATTATTTACCCTACCGATACTGTCTATGGTCTAGGTTGCGACATCAATCAGCCCCGGGCAGTTGAAAAAATCTGCAGGATCAAGGGCATCAATCCCAAAAAACACAATTTTTCCATCGTCTGTGCAGACCTCAGCCACCTGGCTCAGTACACCCGTGTGATCTCCAAACCCGTATTTAAACTAATGAAAAAGGGACTTCCTGGGCCCTTTACCTTTATTTTGGAGGCCAACTCTCAGGTGCCCAAAATGCTCCATAGCCAGAAAAAGACAGTGGGGATTCGTGTCCCCAATCATGGAATACCTCGAGCAATCGTGGATTTGCTAGGGCATCCCATTTTGTCCACCTCCTTGCTTCAGGGAGAAGAAGACGCGATTGAATACAGCACGGACCCGGAATTGATTTTTGAAAAGTACCAGCATGAGGTGGATCTGGTCATCGATGGGGGTTATGGGGCAGCCATACCATCGACTATACTGGACTGCACGGGCGAAGAAGTGGTCTGTTTGCGAGAAGGGCTAGGAAACTTGGAAGAGTTGTTTTAAGCCCTATTTTTATTTAATCTGATAATCCGCCTTTTAATCATTAACGGGATAAAATAAATTTTGTAGTTCAATTAGGTGAGCTGTGATCTGTGGACAGTGGTCTGTCTACGATTATCCGCAGGCTTTAGTGCTCCTTTGGGGCCACTGGACTAATTGCGGATAATCATTTTGTCTAATTCGACCAGCGACTGACAAACTCTGAAAACTGATCTTTGTACAAGTCACCCACGGCGATTTGTTGGTCTCCGATATATATTACATTCTTGGAGATGGAATCGATGTGGTCCAAGGAAATGATAAAGGAGCGATGCACCCGCATAAATCGATCCCTGGGAAGAAGTTCTTCCATGTTTTTCATCGAGGTAAGCGATAGCAAGGGGTGGTTTTTGGATTTCAAATGCACCTTGACGTAATCCTTGTAGGCTTCCACATGAGTGATGTCCTTGAGCACTACTTTGACTAGTTGGTATTCTACTTTCAAGAAAATATAGTCAGCAATGGGAGATTGACTTAGGGAAGCAGTTAGCTGAGCAGGAGTCCCAATTCTCCCAAAATACTGATAAGCCTTGGTCGCCGCAGCCAAAAAATCTTCGTAGCTGTAAGGCTTAAGCAGGTAGTCTAAGGCCTCTACTTTGTAGCCTTCCAATGCAAATTGATGGTAGGCGGTACAAAAAACAACTCGGGTATGCGCCGAATTTTTCTTCCCATCCAAGATTCTGGCAAGTTCCATGCCCGATAGATCAGGCATTTGAATGTCCATAAATATCAGATTTACTTCGTGCTGATTGATATAGCCCAAGGCTTCAATTGCATTGGAGAACTTGCCATCAAGCTCCAAAAAGGTAGTTTGTTGGATAAATTTACTGAGTAGGTCAAGCGCCAAGGGCTCGTCGTCAATGGCTACACAGGAGATTTTCATGCCAGATTGATGGTCAGATATACTCCATATTGGCCAGAATTTTCATCTTTTCCCAATTTGAGCCGGTGTTTTTCTGGGTAAAGCAGGCTTAATCTTCGTTGGGTGTTGACCAGCCCGATGCCGTTTTCCTGTGCTTCAGGACTATCTTGTGGGATAGGAAAAATTGAATTCTTCGTTTCAAAAAATACCGTTTCACCCATTACTTCCAGACTAATGCTGATCTCTGATTCCTGTTGTGAGCTCACCCCATGTTTGAAACAATTTTCTAAAAAGGGGAGAAAAAGCATGGGCGCGATGACCAAATCTTCCTTGGGCTCCTCCAGCTTGACCAATAAATGAACCTTCTGAGATAGGCGCATTTTCATCAATTCCAGGTAGTCTTCAATAAATTTCACCTCCTTGCTGAGAAGGGTAGTATCTTTCTGGTTTTCATAAAGCACGTAGCGCATCATTCGAGAAAGCTTCAATAAAGCTTCCTGCGCCTTACTCACATCTAGGGTGGTCAAGGAATAGATGTTGTTCAGTGTGTTGAAAAAGAAATGGGGGTTAATCTGAGCCTTCAGGTAGGATAGTTCCGTATTGATGCGCTGTCTTTCCAATTCTCCACGCAAAGCCTCGTCTTTTTGCCATTTTTCCACCAAAGCAACTGAGGTACTTAGTCCAATGGAAATTACATACAGAAGCATTTGAAATACATCTCCAGGCACCCACCGCTTATTGGAAAGATAGGGTTTTCCTGGATTGAATAGCTCATGCATTTTTTGTCCATAGTGGATAAATTGTTCGAAATAAACGATGAGTCCATAAAAAAGAACTGCTCCCAGTAGGATCACCCCCAAGTACAGGTAGTTTTTTCCGTTGAGTAGAAATTTAGGAACGATCCCCCAGGCATTTAAGTAAAAAATCGAAATAAGTAGCCCTACCAAATAGATTTGTTTCCACCAGAATTGGACTGGCAGCTCTAGTTCTCCCATTCGCCAAGAAAGTGGAGAAAGGATGAGCAAGACCACACAGAGCATAATCCAGCCGAGTAGGTGCACCAAAATGGAAAGCTTTCTTTTTCGTGTAATGGAGAACATGGCTTTGATTTTCAAGGTGAAGCTAAGGTATTTTCTTTTTTTCTTCCCAATCTAATCTACCAAAGCCTCATTCTTCCCTATTAAGAGTCGAAATAGGCCCATAAACTCTGCCGGAAAGGTTGCTAAACTATTGGTCTGTTGTTTTGGTGGGTTAGTCGATGTGGGGCTTGTTCTGGTCTATCGGATTTGAGTAGGCCAAACAATCCCCCCACCTTTATGGTATATAGTGTGACCATAAAAGTCACTTTGAAAACTAAACCATGAAAAAAGTAACATTCCTTCTTTTATTTTTAAACCTAATTTCTTTGAGTTGGGTCCATGCCCAGCAAACGGAAATTAAGAAAGAACCTACCCGAATCCTCGGGGTAGCCAAAGACCTTAAGACAGGTAGCCCAGTAGGTTATGCCACTGCCGCACTTTACAAAGCTGGATCAGATGTTTCCGTAGCTGGTGCAGTGGCAGATGGAAACGGTGTGTTTTACATTACCGGATTTGCTCTAGGTACCTACGAACTCCAACTATCCTTTCTAGGCTACGAGACAGTTAAGCGTTCCATTACAATCAACTCTTTAGAGTTGGACCTCAATCTGGGTGAAATCGGCCTATCAGATGAGGGGGTAGAGCTACAAGAAATCACTGTCCAAGGACAACGTGAACTGATCGAAGAGCGGGTTGACCGCACGATCTATAAAGCCGAAAATGACCGGACAACTGCGGGCGGTGATGCTACGGATGTACTTCGTCGAGTGCCCATGTTATCCGTAGATCTGAATGGCAACGTATCCATGCGCGGGAGCTCCAATATTCTCGTATTGATTGATAATCGTCCATCAGCCATTGCAGCTTCTTCCATTGCAGATGCATTAAGACAGATCCCTGCAGATGAAATTAAGGCCGTGGAGGTCATCACTTCACCCTCTGCTCGATTTGATGCGGAAGGTACCTCAGGGGTAATCAACATCGTGACCAAGAAGAATAACCTGCAAGGAATGACGCTTAATCTCAATTCTGCGGCAGGTTGGAGAGGCTCCAACTTGGGACTTCAAGGATCGGCACGCAAAGGCAAAATGGGTTTTTCCTTGGGTGGATTTGGACGCTCTGGGTACAATATTTTGGGAAGCTTCGAAAACAAGCAAGTGACCAACCTGGCCAATGGAAGTGTTTCTACCTCTCAACAGTCTGCAGATACCGAGCGAAGCGAAATTTTTGGGCGCTACAATTTTGGAGTAGACTACGAAATCGATGACAAAAACTTCATTACAGGAGCAGTCAATTTCGGTATTCGAAATTCCGAAAACTGGCAGTACAATTTTCTTACGCAGAATTCATTGAACAACGTGTTGCGTGCCCAGCAAAATAGAGAAAGCAATACATTGGATAACTCCAATTCGGTGGATGTGAGCTTAAACTACACGAAGACCTTTGAAAAGAAAGGTAAGGAATTGAGTTTCCTAACCTTGTATTCCAACAATAACCGGGAAAACTCCTTTACAAACACGCTTTTTGAAGAAAATGACTTGGAGACCATCTTTTCTAGGTTGAAAAACGTGAATCCAAGTAAAAACGAAGAGTTTACCTTCCAGATAGACTATGTGAATCCAATAAATGAAAAGGGAACTCAGATTATTGAATATGGGGCCAAAAATATCTTACGGAAGGCTTACTCGGACTTCTCTTATTTTCTAGCACAGGGTCCTACAGGGGCTTTTGTAGACTTACCAGATCCTACCTTGAGCAACGAGTTTAGTTACGACCAAAATGTCACTGCTGGATACCTATCCTATACATTCCAGTTGCTCAAAAACTACACCTTGAAGCCAGGACTGCGCTACGAGTATACGACTATCAATGCCGATTTTAAAACGGACTTTAAAGCTGAAATCCCGTCTTACGGGACCCTTGTACCTAGCGTGAATGCGAGTAGAAAACTGAAAAACGGAAACATGATCAAGTTGGCTTACAACAGACGTATCCAACGTCCTTCGCTCCGTTTTCTAAATCCCAACATTGAGGCTTCCAATCCCCAGCAGCTTTCTCAGGGTAATCCTGAGCTAGATCCTGAATTGACTGATAACTATGAAATCGGATACAGCACCTTTATCAAAGGTACTACATTGAATTTCACTGGGTTCTACAGAAATACTACGGGTTCGATTCAATCCATCCGTAACGTTCGTGAAGATGGGATCATCTTTACCAGTTTCGAAAATATTGGACGCGAGCAAGCAGTAGGAACCAACTTGTTCTTCAATGTGAACCTCAACAACAAGCTTTCGTTGAATGGCGGTATGGATCTGTACTACTCCATGCTGGACAACGGACTTACTGACCCCAAGTTTGCAGCTCAAAACGAAGGAATGGTGGTCAGTGGACGTGCATTCGGAAATTATACCTTACCCAAAGATTGGCAAA
>JACCDM010875605.1_pt1 | contig 14476 bp, 15 predicted proteins | sample 7445851 | NCBI WGS metagenome assembly JACCDM01 (sample SAMN15323438, study PRJNA562643) | freshwater metagenome | isolation source: river surface water | place: USA:Blue River Watershed | collected 2017-08-16
AACCAATTGCACGGTCATCTTCATCAACCAGATCCGCATGAAGATCGGCGTCATGTTCGGTTCACCCGAAACCACCACCGGTGGCAACGCGCTCAAGTTCTACGCCTCGGTTCGCTTAGACATCCGCCGCACCGGCACCATCAAAAAAGGCGAAGAGTCCATCGGTAACGAGACCAAAGTCAAAGTGGTGAAAAACAAAGTCGCGCCGCCGTTCAAAACCGCCGAGTTCGACATCTTGTTCGGCGAAGGCATCAGCCGCCACGGTGAAATCATCGACATGGGTGTGGCCGCCAAAATCGTTGACAAATCCGGCGCCTGGTACGCCTATAAAGGTGAAAAAATCGGTCAAGGCCGTGACAACTCCCGCGAGTTTTTGCGCGAGAACCCTGAATTGGCGATTGAAATCGAAAACAAAGTGCGCGAGTCCCTCAACATTCCTTTGCTCGCTGCAGAGGTTGAAGAAACCAAACTGCAAGCTGTCAAGTGAGCCAAGTGTTTCAGTTGATACAAGGCGGTGCCAGCAACACGGTGTCTGAGCCCAAAGCGCAGACACCTTTGCAGCCCACACCCAAAGCCCGCGCAGTCAGCTTGCTGGCGCAACGTGAATATTCACGCCAGGCTTTGGTGGAGAAACTCACCGCGGAGGGGCAAAGCCCCGAAGAGCTGGCACTGGCACTCGACCAGTTGCAAGCACGCGGCTTGGTAGACGACACCCGGGTCGCTGAAACGCTGGTTAACCGGCGCGCCGGTAAATTGGGCGGCATGCGCATGCGCCAGGAGTTGCAAGCCAAGGGCTTGTCCCCCGAGGTGGTGGCCGAGACCATGGCGGGTTTGAAAGAGTCAGAGCTGGCGCGGGCTCAGGCTATTTGGATGAAGAAATTCGGGCAAGTGGCTGGTGACGCAGCCAACCGAAACCGTCAGGCCAGGTTTCTGGCCACGCGCGGTTTCTCCAGCGATGTGGTGCGCCAAGTGGTGTCCGGACTGGGCGAAGAGGAAGTCTAAAAATCAGGGTTGCAGCATCAACTGAATGTTTTGCACTGCTGCACCGCTGGCGCCCTTGCCCAAATTGTCTAAACGTGCCATCAACACCGCGTGACCGTGCGCCTCATTGGAAAACACACGCAACTCCATGAAATTGGTGTCATTCATAGCGGTGGCATCGAGTTTCAAATCATCCGTCGGCGGCATCACGCGCACACAAGGTTCATGCGCGTCGTTGGTTTTGGCGTAATGCGCCGCCAATGCGTCATGCAAATCCTGAGCACGCACTTGTCCCGGCAACGAAGACAAATGCAAGGGAATTTGCACAATCATGCCTTGCTTGAAATTGCCCACGCTAGGCACAAACAACGGCCGCGCAGTCAAGCCGGTGCAGTGCATGATCTCCGGAATATGTTTGTGCGACAAACCCAGCGCATAAGCTTCAAACAAAGCAGCTGTTCCCGCTTCATAAGCCTCAATCATGGCGCGTCCGCCGCCTGAATAACCGCTGACAGAGGGCAGGTTTAAAGGGAAATCTGCAGGTATCAAACCGGCGTCAATCAAAGGGCGAATCAAAGCAATTGCGCCGGTGGCATAACAACCCGGGTTGGCCACACGAGCAGCGTTCGCAATCAACTGTGCTTGACCGGCGCAAAGCTCGGCGAATCCATACACCCAAGCGGGATCGGTGCGGTGCGCGGTTGACGCGTCGACGATGCGCGGACGGTGACCGCTCAAACTGTCAATCATGGCCACCGATTCTTTGGCGGCATCGTCATGCAGGCACAGCACGACCAAGTCCACCTCGGCCATCAAGGCCAGTTTGGCAGCAGGATTTTTTCGCTCGCTCGCTGCAATACTGACCACTTTGATACCGGGCAAACGCGCCAAGCGTTCGCGGATTTGCAAACCTGTGGTGCCGGCTTCGCCGTCGATAAATAGGGAATGCATCTGTGAAAACTTTCAAAACGAGGAAACCGCTGCACAATGGAATGCGCTAAACCTTGAAGCTGCTGAAAATCCAGCAAAAAGGCGCTCATTCTTGTCATTTACCTGACAGAAAACTGGCAGGATGATGCAATGCAGCATGATACATTTCCCATCAGTTCAGCCCACTAAGGGCTTTAACACGCGCCAACCATAGTTGGCTCTACCGGATTGAAAGCGAGTTCTCATGAAAATTCACGAATACCAGGGCAAGGAAATCTTGCGCCAGTTTGACGTGCCGGTGCCGCGCGGCATCGCAGCCTTCACCGTGCAAGAAGCCGTGGAAGCCGCCCAAAAACTCGGCGGCCCGGTCTGGGTCGTCAAGGCGCAAATCCATGCAGGCGGGCGCGGCAAGGGCGGCGGCGTGAAAGTCGCCAAAAGCATTGACGATGTCAAACGCTTGGCCACCGAAATTTTGGGCATGCAACTGGTGACACACCAGACCGGTGCCATGGGTCAAAAAGTCAGACGCTTATATATAGAAGACGGCGCTGACATTCAAAAAGAATATTACGTGTCCGTGGTCACCGACCGTGCTTCGCAAAAAATCGCGTTCATCGCTTCCAGCGAAGGCGGCATGGACATCGAGCAGGTCGCGCATGACACGCCCGAAAAAATCATCACCGAGTTGATTGATCCTTTGACCGGATTGGGCGACGCGCAAGCCAAAAAAATCGCTGACGCCGTGGGCATTCCGGCTGACTCTACCGCTCAAGCGGTTGATGTGTTTAAAAAATTGTTCACTTGTTACATGGACACCGACGCTTCGTTGGTGGAAATCAACCCACTCAACCGCGACAGCAAAGGCAACATCATGGCGCTGGACGCCAAGTTCAACTTTGACGCGAATGCTTTGTTCCGTCATCCCGAAATCGTGGCTTACCGCGATCTGGACGAAGAAGACCCGGCAGAAATCGAAGCCTCTAAATTTGACCTGGCCTACATCAGTTTGGACGGCAACATCGGTTGCTTGGTCAACGGTGCCGGTCTGGCCATGGCCACCATGGACACCATCAAATTGTTTGGCGCCGAGCCTGCTAACTTTTTGGACGTAGGCGGCGGTGCGACACCTGAGAAAGTCACCGAAGCTTTCAAAATCATGTTGAAAAATCCCAAGGTCGAGGCCATTTTGGTCAACATCTTCGGCGGCATCATGAAATGCGACACCATCGCCCATGGCGTGATCACCGCATGTAAAGCCGTCAATTTGAAAGTGCCATTGGTGGTTCGCATGAAGGGCACCAACGAAGACCTGGGCAAGAAGATGTTGGCCGAGTCCGGCTTGCCCATCATCAGCGCCGACACCATGGCAGAAGCTGCACAAAAAGTGGTTGCCGCTTTGCACTGAAGAATTTTTATCTCTCTCTCAAGTGGAAACATTTCAGAGAAAAAATTGATTGAACCTGTCGCCAAGCGCACCGCTTGAAACATCCAAAGGATTTTGAAAATGTCCATCTTCATTAACAAAGATACCAAGGTCATCACCCAAGGTATCACCGGCAAAACCGGTCAGTTCCACACCGAAAAATGCCAGGAATACGCCAACGGAAAAAACTGCTTTGTGGCAGGCGTGAACCCGAAAAAAGCCGGTGAATCGATTTTCAATATCCCGATTTACGCCTCCGTCAAAGAAGCCGCGCACGAAACCGGCGCGACGGTGTCTGTCATATACGTGCCGCCTGCCGGTGCCGCAGACGCGATTTGGGAAGCTGTCGAAGCCGATCTGGACTTGGCGATTTGCATCACTGAAGGCATTCCTGTGCGCGACATGTTGATGGTGCGCAACCGCATGAAAGCCAAAGAAGCCGCAGGCGGTAAACGCACGCTGTTGCTTGGCCCCAATTGCCCGGGACTGATCACGCCTGACGAAATCAAAATCGGCATCATGCCTGGTCACATTCACCGCAAAGGACGCATCGGCGTGGTGTCACGCTCAGGCACTTTGACCTATGAAGCTGTGGCACAACTCACTGAAATCGGTTTGGGCCAGTCCAGCGCGGTGGGCATTGGTGGCGACCCGATCAACGGTTTGAAACACATCGACGTCATGCGCGCGTTCAACGACGATCCCGACACAGACGCGGTCATCATGATCGGCGAAATCGGCGGGCCCGACGAAGCCGAAGCAGCTCGTTGGTGCAAAGCCAACATGAAAAAACCCATTGTTGGTTTTATCGCCGGTGTCACCGCACCTGCAGGCAAGCGCATGGGCCACGCCGGTGCCCTGATCAGCGGAGGCGCTGATACGGCAGAAGCCAAACTCGCCGTCATGGAAGAGTGCGGTTTCAAAGTCACGCGCAACCCGTCTGAAATGGGCAAGTTACTCAAGGCCATGCTTTAAATGGCGTTGTTACAAGACCCGGCTTTTTGGCTGGCGGTCGGACAAATTATCCTGATCGATATTTTGTTAGGCGGCGATAACGCGATCGTGATCGCCTTGGCATGCCGTGGATTGCCGGAGCACCAACGCAGACAAGGTATTTTTTGGGGCACCATGGGCGCGATTGTGATTCGCATCGGCTTGATCGGTGTGGCGTTGACTTTGTTGGGCATCCCTTTTCTAAAGCTCGTCGGTGCAGCCTTGTTGGTGTGGATCGGTGTGAAACTTTTGACCGAGGAAGATGACAACCATGAGGTAGACGCCAGCGAAAAATTATGGGGTGCCATCAAAACCATCGTGTTGGCCGATCTCGTCATGAGTGTGGACAACGTCATTGGTGTGACTGCTGCGGCAGAGGCCGGGGGCGGGGACCACAAGTTGGCTCTGGTGGTGTTTGGATTGCTGGTCAGTATTCCCGTGGTTGTGTGGGGAAGTACTTTTGTGATTCGCTTGATGGACAGATTTCCTTGGGTGATCACTGTGGGCGGCATGCTCATGGGGTGGATTGCCGGCACCATGGCGGTGACTGATCCAGCGGTATTGGGGTTTGTGCCGACAACGGACTTGTCGGGCGGCACACCCAAAGTAGCCAACTGGTTCTACCAAACATCTGGCGTGGTGGGCGCTGCGCTTGTTTACCTGCTCAGCCAAATCAAAAAACGTTACGCGACTGACGAAGAAACAGACCCCAACTCGTCGACTTGACCTCACCCGAGCAGTGAAATTCAAAGCCTGACATGTCGTGTTTGCTCACTGATTTTGTATGTCATGCTTACAAAGCCCAGACATGGTCGGCCACACAATGGCCCATCTCTCAACCCTAGGAGCTAACCATGCAACGATCTGAACAAGACGGATTCACATTGATTGAACTGATGGTGGTGGTGGCCATCATCGGCATATTGGCCTCATTGGCCGTGCCCGCTTACCAGGACTACAGCGTGCGCGCGCGTGTTAGCGAAGGCCTGAGTCTGGCCGCAGCCGCCAAACTTCAAGTGCAAGATGTGTTCAACAGCGCTGCTTATTCAACAGACGGGTATGCGTCAGGTTTCAAAGCGCCAGTCGCGACAGCCAACATCAAAAGCTTGCAAGTCGATGCAAGTACAGGCGTGATCACCATCACCACGCAAAAAAATGCAGGCGACGGCACATTGCTGTTGGTGCCATACACAGGCACCGCTTCAGCCGCCACGGCACTTTCTGACGCGACTGCAGAATTCAGTGTGCCTGATCAAGCTGTGCTGGCCTGGCGTTGCATGGCCAAAGGTGCCAAAGCACCGACAGGTTTGACATTAGCCAGTGCGCCGACTTTGGAATCTAAATACGCGCCGTCCGAGTGTCGCTGATCACTCGGCCACAAAACTCCCGCTCTTACCGCCATGCTTCTCCATCAACTTCACACCGTTGATGGTCATGCCTCTGTCCACAGCCTTGCACATGTCATAAATAGTCAGCAAGGCCACTTGCACAGCAGTTAACGCTTCCATTTCCACGCCGGTCTGACCGTGGGTTTCCACGGTGGCGGTGCAACTCACGCGAGAAGGATCGTGGTGGGTAGAGAAATCGACCGCTACCCGGGTCAATGCCAAGGGGTGGCACAGCGGAATCAGATCCGAGGTTTTCTTGGCGGCTTGAATGCCAGCAATACGTGCGATACCGATGACATCGCCTTTTTTCGCGGTACCGGCCTCAATCAGCGCCAAAGTGGCGGGCAACATGGTGATGTCCCCGGCGGCAATCGCCACCCGGTGGGTGCTGGTTTTGGGGCCGACATCGACCATGTGCGCTTGGCCTTGGGCATCGAAATGTGTGAGTGACATGATTAAAACCTATGTAATCGGACAAGCGGATACCCCAGCTTTCGCTAAAGGGACGGGCGAGGGGTAACATCCCTCCCCGATCATACGATTTAGACAACGCTGTATCTTGAAAACCCTTCTGACACGCTCACAAATTCTGGCGACTGCGCTGGCGCTGTGCTTGGCCGTACTGGGGGCGGCGGCGCAAACCCCAGGCAGGTTACCCAGCATGGGTGACGGCAACAGCATGAGTGTTCAGCAGGAACGACGCTTGGGCGAGTCCATCATGCGCCAGTTGATGCGTGACCCGGATTACATGGATGACGCGGTGTTGCTCGAGTATTTGCAAACCATCTGGCAGTCGCTTCGCGAATCTTCCAAACAACTCGGCTATTTGCAAGTTGATTTGGACGAAACCTATGCCTGGGACTTGCTGCTGGTCAAAGACCGGACGGTGAACGCGTTTGCTTTGCCCGGCGGGTTCATGGGCGTGCATTTAGGCTTGATTGCCGTGGTGTCCAACAAAGATGAACTGGCTGCGGTCATGGGCCATGAACTCAGCCATGTGACGCAGCGGCATATCGCCCGCTCGCAAGACAGCCAAATGAAACAAACGCCTTGGATGGTAGGCAGTATTTTGTTGGGCGTGCTGGCAGCCAGCAGAAGCCCGGATGCAGCCAATGCGTTGATCATGGGAGGCACAGCCACTGCGGCGCAAGGCCAGTTGAATTTCTCCAGAGACATGGAGCGCGAGGCAGACCGCTTGGGTTATTCGGTGATGACCCATGCGGGTTTTGAAGCACAAGGCATGGTCAGCATGTTTCAAAAACTCGCACAGGCTTCGCGCTTGAATGACAGCGGCGGCTTTCCTTATTTGCGCAGTCACCCGCTCACCACTGAGCGCATAGGCGATATGCAGTCGCGCATGGGCGCCAATGCCACCAGCATGCAAAGCAACCCGGGCAATTTAGAGCATGCACTCATGGCCGGACGGGCGCGCGCTTTGATGAGCACGCGCGCAGAGGAACTCGAGTCACTGATCAAAGCTTATGAAAACCTGTCTTCGCTAGACGCGACAAAGTCGCGTAAAGCAGGGTTGATGTATGCAGCTGCCATGGCCTTCACACAGCAAAAGCAGGATGTGAAAGCCCGCGAGGCAGTGGGTCGTTTATTAGAGGTCAGCGCAGCAGATGCAGCCGGTTTGCGCGCGGCGCGCTGGTTGGCCGCCGATACCGAACTCAAACTGGGCAACCCGCTGGCCTGTTTGAACTATTTGAAAGAAGTATCCGTTGAGCGACCTGCCATGTTGCTGCAAATGCAATGCAAGCTGGCAGCCAAGGACAAAATGCTCACGCAACAAGTGATTGAAAAAATGCAGTTGTGGCTGGCGCAATTTCCCAGAGATCCGTTGGCCTGGGACACGGCAGCGCAAGCTTATTTGCAAAATGGCATGTCTCTTCAAGCCATTCGTGCAGACGCCGAATCACGCGCTGTGCGATGGGACGAAATCGCGGCCATCGACAGACTGCGCGCCGGGCAGGAACTGGCGCGCAAACTCAATCAGCAAGGCAAACTGGATTTGGCCGGCCAACAAGAAGCCTCCATCATCGATACACGCCTGCGTGCTTTAGAAAGAATTCGCATAGAGTTGTTGAGACCGCAAAATAATTAAGCATGAGCCACAGTATCCATATCACCGACATCGAAGCGGCCATCAACTATTGGCGCGCATTAAAACCGTCACCCGATGGCGTGACGCTGGCACCTGAAATACGCGCCTTGGCCGAGGTGTATGCATTGATGATATTTCACCGCCAAGACGAAGCGGCTGAAAAAGGTTTTCCGGCCAAAGCTTATGCCGCATGGCGTGTCTGGTACGACACCACGCCGGACACGCCGTGCATTGCCATTTGCTCGACCAGCCAAGGCGACCCTTTATGCAAAGGCTGCGGCCGCACTTTTGAAGAAGTGCAGTATTGGACGGAAATGACACCGGGCGCCAAACGACAAGTTTGGCGACGCATCACCTTGTCGCGTTCCTCATGGCGGTTTAACCGGTATGCAGAGCGGGCGGCAGAAGGCGTATTGCCTGATGCCTCATCTGAAGCAGGCACAACCGCTTAACACTGTGTTTGTGGTGCGAATGCCAACGGCTTAAACGCGTTTGGCCAGACTGGCTGCCAGCCCAATATAAGTCGCCGGTGTGAGAGCCAGCAGTCGCTGTTTCTCGGCTTCAGGTATGGCGAGTTTCACAATCAAACCATGCAAGTCTTCGCGGGTGACGCGTTGTCCGCGTGTGACTTCTTTGAGTTGCTCGTAAGCACCGCTGACACCGTAGCGGCGCATCACGGTTTGTATGGGCTCGGCCAGCACTTCCCAGGCGTTGTCCAGATCGGCGTTCAATGCGTCAGCGTTCAACTCGAGTTTGTTCAAGCCTTGTAACAGCGACTGGTGGGCCAGCACAGCATAGCCCAGCGCCACGCCCATGTTGCGCAACACAGTGCTGTCGGTCAGATCGCGTTGCCAACGGCTGATCGGCAGTTTCTCGCTCAAATGGCGCAGCAGCGCGTTGGACAAACCGAGATTGCCTTCGGCGTTTTCAAAATCAATCGGGTTGACTTTGTGCGGCATGGTGGAGGATCCGATTTCACCGGCTTTCAAACGTTGTTTGAAATAACCCAGCGACACATAGCCCCAAATGTCGCGTGACAAATCGATAAGCACGGTGTTGCTGCGCGCCACGGCATCGAACAACTCGGCCATGTAGTCATGCGGCTCGATTTGTATGCTGTAGGGTTGAAACGTCAACCCCAAACCCAATGCTTCGGTGGCAGAGGACGGTGAGTCGGTGGTTTCGATCACGCGTTTGGCAAACGCTTCCCAGTCATAGTCGGCACGGGCTGACACATGGGCATTGAAGTTGCCGACCGCGCCGTTCATCTTTGCAAGCAATGGCACTTGCGCGATACGCGCCATGCCGGTTTGCAAGCGCATCAACACATTCGCCATTTCCTTGCCGACGGTGGTCGGGCTGGCGGTTTGACCATGTGTGCGACTGAGCATGGCCTGGTCTGCATGCGCGTGCGCCATGTCGCGCAGTTTGTCGGCCACGGCTTGCAAGCCCGGCAGCAAAACTTGCGCGCGTGCCGCTTTGAGTTGCAGTGCATGGCTGGTGTTGTTGATGTCTTCGCTGGTGCAAGCGAAATGAATGAATTCAAGCGATGCAGCGAGTTCGTTTTTTAATGCATCAGACAACGAGGTGCTTTGGCATTGGGCTTTGAGCCAGTACTCAACCGCTTTGACATCGTGGTTGGTGGTTTTTTCAATCTCTTTGATGGCCAATGCATCGTCTGCAGAGAACTTTTCGATCAAGCCGCGCAAAAACACACGCGCATGCGCTGAATAAGGTTTGAACTCTGGCATGCCGCTGTCAGACAAAGCCAGCAGCCAGGTGATTTCGACTTGCACCCGCCGGTGCATAAAACCTTGCTCACTCATCAAGGGTCGGAGGGCGGCGAGTTTGCTGGCGTAACGGCCGTCGAGAGGCGACAAAGCGCTGACAGGTTGTAAGTTCATCACCTGATTTTAGGGCTTGTCATCCTTGTCACAATTGATAGGCTTTGTTTCTATAAAATGACGGATCAATAACAAATTAACTTTTTTATGAAATTGTTAGGCGCTGTGACCAGCCCGTATGTGCGCAAAGTGCGCATTGTGATGGCCGAAAAAAAACTGGAATACCAGTTTCTACTGGAAGATGTTTGGTCCGCTGATACCCGTATCGTCGAATCCAACCCCTTGGGCAAGGTGCCATGTTTGTTGATGGAGACCGGCGAAGCTTTGTACGACTCGCGCGTCATCGTCGAATATCTGGACACCTTGTCTCCGGTCGGTAAATTGATTCCACCCAGCGGCCGTGAACGCACTGCTGTCAAAGTCTGGGAAGCGCTGGCAGATGGTTTGTTAGATGCCGCCATTGCCGCGCGCTTGGAAGCGCATTGGGCCGGTCGCAGCGAAGAGCAACGCAGCCAGGTCTGGATAGACCGTCAACTCGGCAAAGTGCATGACAGCTTGAGCGCCATGTCTCGCGACTTGGGCGACAACCCTTGGTGTGGCGGCAATCACCTTTCATTGGCTGACATCGCTGTCGGTTGTGCGCTGGGTTATTTGGATTTCCGCTTCCCCAATATCGGCTGGCGCAATGACTTTCCGAATTTGGACAGGCTGCAAGAAAAACTCATGCAACGCCCCAGTTTTCAGGAAACATTACCCACTTAAGAGCTGCTCACGCGCCATACATTGGCGCGTGGTTTCAACTGTTGACGCGGCGCTTTAACCAGCGCATCAAACCGCCGACCCACGGCAGTTTTTCATACAACTCTTCGGCTGCGTCCCAATAGTCGCGGTGCATCACCACCCGCCACTCGTTGCTCGCGTTCAACGCCATCACCAAGTGCGAGCCGCCGCGTATGCACTGCTCCACACCGGGTTGCATGGTTTTAAAGCGAAACAAAAAATCCCACACCAAAAAACATTGGTTACCTTGCAGCATGCGCGAGGTGACCACAAAACGCGGTTGCTCCAAACTTTCAAACATGTGCGCAAAAATGGCTTGAATTTGAGCCAAGCCTTGCACCTCTTTGAACGGGTCTTTAAAGCTGGCATCCGGCGCATACCAGTCGCCCATGTGGGCTACATCTTGTGCTTGAAGTTGTTCAAACGATTGGATCAGCCCGTCCAACCATACTTCAGGAACAGCGTGCGTATGTGGCATGTTTACAGTCCAGTGAACCGGCGCACCAGCGGGAAATACCAGCGGTAGGGCAGCAAGCGAAGCAGTTTCAAAAACAAGGTGAAGCGTTTGGGGAAATGGATATCAAATGCACCGTCGCGCCAGCCTTGCAACATGGCTTGTGCGGCTTGCTCGGGAGAAATGAGCGCCGGCATGTGAAAGTTGTTTTGCGCAGTCAATGGTGTGGCGACAAAGCCGGGATGCACCACGCTGACGCCCAAGCCTCTGTCTGACAAATCCAAGTACAAAACTTCGGCCAAGTGGGTGAGTGCCGCTTTGGTCGGCCCATACGCCAAACTGTTGGGCAAGCCGGTGAAACCGGCCACGCTAGAAACCAAACTGATATGCCCATGGCCTTGCGCCAGCAACACTGGCAGAACGGCATCGAGCATCAACAAAGCGCCTGTGTAGTTCACCGACAAATGGGTTTGCATGCTTTGCACATCGTAGGCATTGGCTGTTTGCGCTGTGTAGTAACCCGCGCAATACACCACCATATCTATAGCACCAACTTCTTGCAATGAGAGCACGGCTTGATGCAGCGCTTGCGCATCGGTGACATCCAAGGGCAAAGCGACAGAGCCTGGATGGGTATCGACAAAATCCTGCAGCAATGTGGCTTGGCGCGCAGACACGCAAACTTGCGCACCTGCTTTGTGCAATGCTTGTGCGCAGGCCAAACCGATGCCGCTGGAAGCCCCCACCAACCACACGCGCTTGCCCCGCCAATCGGACAAGGGCGGGTTGAAAGGTGAAAGCCAGGCCATGGTGATCAGACGCGCTTGGTGAACGACAAGGTGACTTCACCCAGAAAAATACCGAACTTGGACATGGACGCTTTGTTGAGCATGACTTGCTCGTTCATCACATACATCCAATCGTCGAACTGCACATGCCAGACTTGATCGTTGACCGGCAAGGCCAAGGTGTAACGCCAGTTGAACGCATTGCCCCGGGTTTGACCTTGGGCCACGCCGATGACATCGTCGGCTTGCCCCGAGTAGCGTCCGTCACCCAGATGCGTGAGTTTCCAAATGCGTTTTTGTTTGGTGCCGTCGCTGTACACAAAGTCTTCGTCCAACACGCCTTGGTCGCCGTTCCAGCTGCAGTTCATGACCACAGTGAATCGCTTGACCACTTTGCCGGAACGGTCGGTGAAGATGCCCCAGGCATCCACCACGCCATTGAAATAGCGCTTTAAATCGAGTTGCGGTAATTCGCTCGCGTAATCATTCACTGAAGGACCGGCACAGCCGCTGGCTGCCAGCGCAGTCGCCGCCGCAGCGGAAAGCATCAATCGTCTTTGCATCATGACTCCCAGTTTTGCAGTGTTTTGGCCGAGAAGTACAAAACCGCTGCGGCCAACAGTTTCAATATACATGGCAACAGCGCGTAAGCCCAGCTTAAAGGCAGCAGCGCAGGCGCGTCGCGTGAACCGCTGGCGTATCCCAGCCATTGCAGCAAGGGCAAACTAAAACCTGCGGCCAGCGCCAAATTGAGTTTGGTCGCTACCTGCCACCAGCCGAAAAATGCACCGCTGTGTTGTTCATCGCTTTGCTGGTGTTGCAACAAACCGTTGAGCAATGCTCCGGGGGCAATCAAATCTGCGCCCAAGGCCAAGCCTGACAGCAGACACACGACGGTATAGGCGATGTCGTCACCTGCACCCAGACCCAGTGTCCAGATGAACACCGCCACGGCCAGCAACATGCCAGCCAGCCAACTGCGGCGCAAACCAAAACGCGCCATACACATGACCCACAAAGGCATGGAAATAGCGGCGCTTAAAAAATACGCACCCAAAAATTGGGTTTGCATGGAAGACGGCAATTGCAAACGGTCTTGTATAAAAAACAGCATCAATGTCGCAGGCACTGCCGAGGCAATACCGTTCAACATGAACACCATCAACAAGCGGCGAAAAGCGGCATGGCCCCAAGGCTGCAGCAGACTGCGCCATGCCGCTTGCGACTCGGGGGGCGAAACAGTGTGGCTGTCAGATGGGCGCGGTGCGAACCACCAAGCCCAAAGTGACAAACCGAGCAGCAATACAAAGCCGCTGACCAGCGCTGGAATACCGCCCCAGGCGGGAATCAATGACGCCAAAATCACACCGCACAAACCCAGACCTTCACGCCAACCCACCAAGCGGCTGCGCATGGGGGCGTCCCCGCCAAGCCGCGCGCCCCAGGTTTGCAATGCGATATTGAGAAAGCTGTAGCACAGGTAACTGACCAGCAAGGCCGCCAACACCAACAGCAGCAACACTTCAATGGTGACACTGGGACCGGTCAACCAGTTCGGGAAAAACAGCAGCAAAAACCCCGCAGACAACAACGTGCCTGCCAACCAAGTGCGGCGCAACAAGGTTTCGCTGCCGCGTTGCAATAACTTGTCTATCCACAAACCCAAAGCCGGGTCGAGCAAGGCATCAGCGAGTCGAGCCAACAACAACACGGCACCGATCAAACCCAGGGACACGCCGAACTGGTTCGCAAAGTAATGCGGCCAGATGACGTACAGCGGCAAGGCCACAAACGCCAAGGGCAAAGCAGGCAAACCTAGGCGTGCCAAATGGCGGTGATCGAACTGACTCATGCGGGCTTGTGCAAGGTGAACTGCACCACGTCGGTGTTGTGCTCTAAAAATGCGGCTTCGCAATAGGCGAGATAAAACAACCAGGTGCGCTCAAAACGCAAATCAAAGCCCAGCGCAGGCATTTGTTCGCGCACTTGCAAAAACGATTCGCGCCAGCGTTTGAGTGTTTCTGCGTAATCCAAACCGAAAGCCAATTGGTCGACCACCACCAAACCTGCGTCTTTCGCTTGCGCGATAAAAGTTTGCGTGCTGGGCAAGAAACCGCCGGGGAAGATGTACTGTTGAATGAAGTCTGTGCCCAAGGCGTAGCGCTCATACAAAGCGTCATCAATCACAATGCTTTGTATGCAAGCGCGACCGCCAGGTTTGAGTAATTTGGCAATGGTTTGGAAATACGTCGGCCAGTATTCGCGCCCCACTGCTTCGATCATTTCAATCGAGCAAATCGCGTCGTAAGGGCCATCGTTGGTGTCGCGGTAATCTTGCAAGCGCAAATCGGCAGACAAAGCCAACGCGTCCAAACGTTGTTGGGCGAACGCCAGTTGTGATGGGCTCAAGGTGATGCCGGTCATGTGCGCACCGAATTCTGCTGCGCCGATTTCAGCCAAACTACCCCAGCCGCAACCGATTTCCAGCACGCGTGAACCAGTTTGCACACCGGCCATGCGCAAAGCGCGGCGCACTTTGGCGTGTTGTGCGGATTGCAAATCTTGATCGCGTTTGTCCTCAAACCATGCCGAGGAATACGTCATGCTCGGGTCTAGCCACAAACCGTAAAACGCATTGCCCAAGTCATAGTGGGCGTGTATGTTTTTGCTGCTGTTTTTCTTGGTGTTTCGACGCAACCAGTGGCGCCCTTGGTAGGCCAGCCTGCCCCACCAGGTTCCGAAAATCATGTCGTCCATGGGACGGCGGTTGATCACCAGCGATTGCAGCACA
>JACCDM011347261.1_pt1 | contig 14474 bp, 9 predicted proteins | sample 7445851 | NCBI WGS metagenome assembly JACCDM01 (sample SAMN15323438, study PRJNA562643) | freshwater metagenome | isolation source: river surface water | place: USA:Blue River Watershed | collected 2017-08-16
GCATCAAAAGTATATTGAAATGGATTGTTCTCATTAATCTGCTTATCAAAAGGATCAAAGGGTCGCATTAATGGGTCGCTTGGTAGAAAATTAAAAAGATTTTTGATTGCAATATAAAAATCAAATTTCTTCGAAGAAGTATTAGTTAGTTGGATTTGATGTAATGCATACCAAGGTGAGTATTCTGGCCTGTAATCATTAGGTAATATAGGCAAGCGCATCGGACTATATCCCAAAACCTGATAATCAATTTTAGTATTTATCTTATGAAATTGATAACTAAAATTATAATTTATATTTACCAAAGAGTTAAACATCAACATCAGCTTTTCAGGACTACTATTTTTACGACGCTCAAAAGCATCTAAAATAGTAATGCCTAACTGACTGTTCCATGATTTTTCGGATTGCAAATCAAAGCGAATATTCAATCCTCTACTTTCTACACTACCATTTAAGTTTCTATAAACAATTAAATTAGGATCTTCATCATAATTTGCCTGAATTCTATTAAAGAAATAACTATAAAAAAAATGTACTTCTGTTTTTAAGGTTACATGCTTTAATAATGAGAAATGATCGATGGAGAAAAAAGTATTGATACTGCTTTCTGGATTTAAAGACTCGGCAATTTTTATCCTACGATCACCACTCAATGCAGCATGATCTTCCGTAAATACATTCACTACCCTAAATCCTCTACCTGCACCCAATCGATATTGCGTTTGTTCATTCCTCTTGTACTGTATAGATAAACGTGGTGAGTGTATTAAACCATGCGCTTCTTGATAATCGGTTCTCCAAGCCAATAAACTTTTCCAACCATCACTCCAATTTATTTGTTGTTGTATAAATAGACCTGGACTTACAATCTCCAAGGCAGATGTTCTAAATGTATCAGTGGAGCTTCTCGTTAACACTGTATTGTCGTCGTAGTGCTGATAATTCAAAGAACTACCAATTTCATATTCTTGGTTATTTCTTCTCATTTGATGCACTGCTTGTACAAACAATAAATGTTGATTGGCATTAAATGGTGTAGTGCCATAGGTTGAATTTTGTGCATGGTAAACATATGAGCTTTGTACATCTATTGGTAATCTTGACTTTAGTTTAAAGTTTTGCAATACCTCCAGCCGATTTGTGTTTATGGCCTCTCCATAAATCGAATCACTTCCTCTCCATTCTTCTTTCCAATCTACATCACCTCCCCATCGATCTTCTTTAAACAATCGTACAGCAAGTTGATATCCTTGATTTTTACCTATGCTCAATTTATTAAAAACAGAAATTCTATTTTGCAATGCCAAGTCGCTAAAGCCATCATTATTTACATCAAACACCTTGTTATATTGATAAAGACTAATGTTACTGAGGGATCTCACTTGTTTTCCTAAGTTCCATCGAAAAGCTAAATCATTACTATATTCAAGCATACTCGAAACACTTGATTCATAGCTCAACCCATCTCCAGATGAAGAATTTTTTGTGATGATATTGATGACACCTGCCATGGCTTGAGAACCATACAAAGCACTCGAAGGTCCTTTAATAACTTCAACTCGCTCAATCATGCTCAACGGAATTCCACTCAAGCCATAGATTGATGCTAAACTACTAACTACAGGCATCCCATCAATCAAAATCGCGGTATATGCTCCTTCCATTCCATTCATTTGAATATCGCCTGTATTACACACCGAACAATTTATTTGAGGGCGCAAACCTGTAATTTGTTGAGTGGCATCCAATAAATTATTCACCGCAGCTTTTCTGAAAAATGTAGATTGATAGGTTTCTATGGGTAATGGACTGTCAATTTTCCTCATTTCTTTCATCTTACCAGAAATAACTACCTCTTTCATATACATTCTATTTTTTATGAGTGTATCTTTTTGTGCATTTGCCGATAGGGCAAGCCATAAAAAAGAAATAATTACGTAGATGTTTCTCATATTCAAAAATAAATATTTTTAGACTAATCTAAAAATATTTAAAACACTAACCTAACAATACAATTTGCATTATTGCTAGTATTTAGGCAGATTTGGGTATGAAAAACTGCATATTAATAATTTTTATATCCCTTCATTGTCTGGCAGCTGTGGCTCAAAAACACCCAAAAAACTTAATGGAAGGCGATATGGTTTTTCAAGATTTAGATTGTGGCCCTTTGTGTGATGCTATAGAGGCTGTTACAGAAGGTTATCAGGGTCGCGATTTTTCACACGTAGCATTAATAGTTAAGACAAAAAACGAGTTGAGAGCGATAGAAGCCATCGGAAGTAAAGTAAGCAACATCAGTTTAGACAGCTTATTTACGCGGTGTAGCGACCCAAAGAAATACTTAATAATGCGTTTAATTCCTGAATATAAATACCTTATACCAGAAGCATCCAAATACGCTAAATCAGTTCTTGGTAAACCATACGACAACAGATTTATCATGAATAATGACTCATTATATTGCTCAGAGCTTATATATCATGCATTCGAATCGCATAAAAGAAACTCTAAGTTGTTTTATCTATTACCCATGACCTACAAAGATCCTAAAACAATGGATTATTTTCCGGCTTGGGTCAATTATTACCAATCGTTGAATTCCTTCATACCAGAAGGATTCATGGGAATTAACCCTGGACTCATCTCACGATCACCTTTCTTACAGGAAGTTAAAATAAAATAAAGTTTCATTTCTATTCATTTGTGGATATTTTAATGCCCATTTAACCTTTGGCATTATATAAAAACACATAGATTTGAACGTTATTTATGATATTGAAATTACTATGGTTTTAAAAAAGAAACTATTCTTATATTTTATACTGACTTTTTCTCCTGTTTTTTTGTTAGCACAGGAATCTGCAAAGCACAGAGAAATTGACAAGGAATTTCGTGATGGAATACACTTATTCGATATGCAACAATACAATGCGGCGTATAAATCATTTGAAAAAGTAAACAGCGACATTATTCGTATAACAAATTTAGGGCTCTCGGAAGATACAAGACAAATGCAAGTGCAATCTATTTATTACATGGCCATTTGTGATTTAGAATTATATCATGAAGGCGCTGAAAATAAATTAGTGAATTTCGTGGAGAGGTATCCGGAAAACCCTTTATCAAAAACAGCTAGTTACGAATTGGGTAGCTTTTTTTATCGACAAAAAAATTTCAGCAAAGCCATAGAGTGGTTCGAAAAAACGGAACTCGGATTATTAGGTAAATCGAGTCAGAATGAATTTCATTTTAGATATGGATATTCCTTGTTTGAAAACGAACAGTTTGAAAAAGCGTCGGAGCATTTCGAGGCACTAATTGATAAAAACAGTAAATACTCTTACCCTGCGGCTTACTATGATGGCATTATACAGTTTAATTCAAAAAAATATGGATTAGCGTTAGATCGATTTAATTTTATTAAGTCGTCAAAATCATATGCGGAAGTGGTACCGTTTTATTTAGCTAAAATACATTTCGAACAAAATAAATATTTAGAAGCGCTACAAATCGTTAATGATAGCTACAAAATCAGCCCACTAAAATTTAGTAATGAGCTATACTTAATTGGAGCTGCTAGTGCTTTTTCCTTAAATGATTGGGATAAAACCATTGAATACTACGAGTTAGCTTCGAAAAAAAATCCTTTATCAGACTTAGCGAAATATGAATTAGGCTTTGCGTATTTCGAAAAAAAAGCGTACCAAAATGCCATCGATCAGCTCAAAAATATTACCGATAAAAAAACTAGCTTTACACAACATGCACTGTACGTGATTGGACAATGTTTCTACGCTCTCAACGATAAACCCTCATCTAGGAATGCGTTTGGTAAAGCATCAAAATTAAACGACCAGCAGTTTCTAACATCCTCTGCCCTATTAAACTATGCTAAATTATCGTATGAATTAAATTTTTATCAAACAGCAATTGAAAGTTTCCAAGATTATATCGATGCATATCCCGATTCTACCGATGCCGACGATGCGCAAGCACTTTTGGGCGATGCTTTGCTTTATACTAAAAATTACAAATTAGCAATTGAAATCTTGGAAAAAATTCAACCTCGTTCAAAAAGAGCAAATATTGCATATCAAAAAGTAAGTTATTTTAGAGGCATTGAATTATACAATGAAGGCAAGTATCAAGAAGCTATTAAATTATTTAACCAATCATTATCAAACCCACTAGATCTAAGCATTCGAAATTTTACTTGGTATTGGAAGGCAGAAACAAATTATCAACTAGGTAATTTTGATGATGCTTTAAAATATTTTTCCCTGTATGAACAAAATGACATTAAATACAACAAAGAATTAAGTTCAGCAGTAAATTATCAATTGGGGTATACCTATTTTAAAAAAGAAGATTACAAATCGGCCATTGTTTACTTTGACCGCTATTTAAAATCGGAAATTAAATTAGGTTCAGAACTCAATATAAAGCGATACAATGATGCTGTGCTTCGCTTAGCCGATGGTTATTTCATGATTAAGGAATACGACAAAGCTTTATTTTCATACAATAAAATAATCAATGAAAAAGCCTCAAGTTCCGATTACTCCATGTTCCAAAAAAGTATGATCTTAGGGCTTCAAAATAAACAAAACGACAAAATTGTTACCCTTAAGGCATTGTTAAATAACTATCCTAGTTCAACTTATGCTGATGATGCTATTTACGAAATTGGGAACAGCTATTTTATCATGAACAATACACCAGACGCTATACAAAATTTCTTATCACTTATACAGAAGTATCCTAATAGCAGATTTGTGGCGAAGAGTCGATTAAGTTTAGGTTTAATTTATTATAACGAGTCAAACGACGAAAAAGCCACCGAAATGTATAAAGCAATTATTTCCGATTATCCAGGATCTGAAGAAGCCAAGGAAGCTTTGTTGGCTATCAAAAATATTTACGTAGATGCAGGGAATGCCGAAGGCTATTTGAATTATGTAAAAACGTTGCCATTTGCTAGTGTTAGTTCAGGCGCACAAGATTCTATCACATACCAAGCTGCAAACAATAGATTTTTAGTGGGCGATTGCGAAAATGCAATCAATGGATTTAATAACTATATAGAACGATTTGCAAATGGAAGTTTTATTTTGGAGGCACATGCCAGCAGGGCCGAATGTTTTATTAAAACAAAAAGAGATAAAATGGCACTCATTGACTATGAATATTTAGTAAATAATTCTAATCCGAAATACATTGAGCGCTCCCTTATTCAATCGGCTCGCATCAACTATAAGTTAAAAGAATATAAAAAAGCTGCAAAGCTTTATGTACAGCTAGAATCTCAGGCAGAGTTTAAAGATAATTACCTGGAAGCAATAGCCGGCGCCATGAAATCGTATGCTGCTTTAAATGATTCCATTGGAATTCTAAAATACGCCCAACAAATGCTACTCGTAGACAAAGCAAGCATAGAAGATCAATATATGGCCAATTTATACTTAGCAAGATATTATTTCGGAAATAACAATATTATTGAAGCTGAAAAATATTATAATACAGTAGCTAAACTTACAAAAACAGAATATGGTGCAGAAGCCAAATACATGTTGGCTAAAATATTATTCATACAAGAGAAATATTCAGAATCGCAGCAAGCTTGTTTTGATTTAAGTAACCAAGTTCCATCCTACGAATACTGGGTAGCCAAAGGGTTCATTATATTGGCTGACACCTATGCCAAACTAGGAAATGATTTTCAAGCGAAAAGCACTTTGGAATCTATTATCGATGAATATAGCATAGATAATGATGGCATCGTAGAAGAAGCACGTAAGAAATTAAATGAATTAACACAGCCTAAATAATGAATATGAAATACATCTATATACTCGTGGCTGCTTGTTTATTGAACATTAATAGCTATGCACAAAAAAACCTATCTGAAGAAGTAAATGTTGTACGTCAGTATAAACCAATATTAGCAGAGGCAATTAAAATAAATACGAATCCCGAAATAAAAGTAGAAGACCAAGGAAAAGAAAACCCTAATTACACCTTCAATAAATACCGTATCGACAGTAATTTAAAAATTAATGCAGTACAAGTGGAGAAAATGAAAAATGAAAGTATTTCAAAATTGTACAATTATTACTTTAGGATGGGTGGGGGTAATAATAAGACCTCCTATATAGAAGCTTGGGCAAATAATTTACGCTCTAAAGAGTGGGTATTAGGCGCACATTACCGTCATCAAGCTCAAGTTGGAAGTATAAAAAATATGGCCTATAGCGATAATACCATCGACGCTTATGCAAAACGAATATATGAAAAACAAAGCATAGGTATTGCCATGATTTACGATCGAGATGTAAACCATTTTTATGGATACGATCACTCCTTGTTCAACTACGAAGCATCGAAGGTGCGCCAAAACTATCAGCTCTTTGGCATACAAAGCAACGTAAACTCAAATAGTCTAGCATATAATAATTTCGCATACCAAGGAAACTTCGACTTTTACACTGTAAAAGATCGATTCAACACAAGTGAAAACAGATTTGCTTTAGGTGCCGATTTTAAATACAAAGAATTTAAATCAAACATTGGCATTGATATCGCAACGTATGAGGACAGCTTGAGTGCAAAAAATAATCTATTTTTCATAGAGCCACGATTAAAGTTAAAGGAGGCAGGCATAAATTTTGAAGTTGGGGCAAATATCTACCAAGAGTTTGGCGATAATAGCAATTTTCATATCTACCCACATGTATCAGCTAATTATAACATTAAAGAAATAGATGCCCTTGTTTATGCAAGTTTTTCAGGAAGAATGAAGAAAAATAGCTTAAGAGATTTTTACCAAGAGAATCCATTTCTCGGTGATAACATCAGCATTTTAAATACCAACGAAAAAATTAATTTAACAGCTGGTATTCGAGGGAAAATTGATGTAAAGAATACCTATCAAATAAATATTCAACATCAATTGCTTGCCAGAGCTGCTTATTTTGTGGCCCGAAACGATGCATACCGAACTTATGATGTTATCTATGATGGTCCAGCAGCACAAACAAATATAAGCTTACAATACAACCATGTTAGCTCTGAAAAATTAAGAATCTTTGCAGGCTTCGATCATACAATTTTCAAATTAGATAGCATTCAATATGCATGGCATCGTCCTAATAGCATTTTTAGGTTGGGGAGTACCTATAATATTTCCAATAAATTCTTAATTGATGCCCAATTATATTCTTATTCGAAAATGAAAGGAAGAGAAGTGAATGGCATAGCAAAAACTATTAATGGGGGTGTAGATTTAAATCTGGGAATCGATTACCGCTATTCTAAAATCATTTCAGTATATTTAAACTTGAATAACCTATTGAGTTACAAACGAGAAACCTTCAACTATTATACAGGACTTGGGTTCCAGGCTATGTTAGGTGCTAGTTTCCGTTTTTAAGAAAATGTTATGAAAAAAGAACTGTTTAATTACGTACATGAATTGCTTTCCAAAAAGGAGCACATAATTGTTCCTAATTTTGGAGCATTCGTACTTCAAAAAACTACTACCTTTTTAAATGATGGAGAATATATATCCATTATTTTCAGCACGCAACAACAGAACGACGACAAAGTTCTATCCACGTATATAGCAGAAAAAAATGCATGTAGCATAGATGATGCCGACGAATTTATTGAGCTAACGTTAGAAGCTATCTACTCTCAAATCGAAGATAAAGGCTCATACAAAATCGAAGGCATTGGAGAATTTAAAGCCATTAATGAACGCATAGTATTTAAACCTTTCGAAGAGCAATTCCTAATAAAAAGGGACGAAAAGGAAGATCATGCAATGATGCCAGGTACTGAAAACTCCGAAGTAAAAGAAGAAAAAATTTCTGAGCCCATTCCTAAACTTATAGAAGAGGAAGCTCCCTTTATATTGGTGACTGAAACTAAGAAGGAAGATAGGATTGAGGGCAAGGTAGATATTGAAACCATTAGACAAACGTATGCTGAGCGTGATCATCAGCCTAAAAAAGAAGAAAAGACCAAAACTGTAGAAAAGGAAGAAGTAACAGAAAAAGTAAAAACATCGATCGACCTTTCTAAATTCAAAACACCTTTAATGATAATAATCATTATTGCAGTATTAGGAATTACAGGGTATATATTCCGCTCCGAAATAGCTAGTTTATGTAAACCAACACAAACAAATGATACGACGAGTGTAGTTACACAACAAAATATTAACCAGTTGACGGATACATTGCAAGACATAGAAAATACACCTGCACCAGAAATTAGCAATACCGAAAGTTCTACAAACGAATATATTGCAGAGCAAAATACTTTAACAGAAACATCATCAGAAGTTATACCAAACACAATAGCTAGTGAACCAGTGGCTGCCCCAGTAAGTATAAAGACTTATTTTGGGAATACTAACGAAACAAAATATTACGTTACTAAAGCAGCTTACGGTAAATTATCCGATGCTACTGCTGAAAAAAATAATTTAGACCATACAGGTTTTATCGCAACTATTATTGAAACTGATGGAACTAAAAAATACCATGTTGTTGTGGCCGAGTTCAACAATATAAGCGATGCTGAAAAAGAATTAGCTTTTACCAAACAAATTGATAAACGATTTTATTTAATGACTGTAAAACCTAGAAATAAATGATATTATTACAAATTACCGAAAGTATAGGGAGCGATACTGTTCAACAAGCAGTTCAACAGATTACACAAGTATCAAAGACTCCAGAGCAATTAAATTTATTACAATTAATTATGAAGGGAGGGTGGGTGATGTATCCTATTTTCATCCTTTCTATCATGGCATTTTATATATTTTTCGAGCGTTATTTCACTTTACGAAAAGCCATTAAAGATGAAAGTTCGTTACTCATGCAAGTAAGGGAGCTCATTAAACAAGGCAACTTAAATGCAGCATTGAGTTTATGTAAACAATCGAATACACCGATTGGAAGAATGCTGCAAAAAGGATTATTACGCATCGGAAAACCAATCAAAGAAATTGAAGGAGCTATTGAAAACGTAGGAAAATTAGAGGTAGCCAAATTAGAAAAGAATATTAGTGTATTGGGCATCGTTGCCGGTATTGCACCAATGCTTGGTTTCGTAGGAACCATCTCAGGTGTAATTAAGATTTTCTATAACATCTCATTGTCTGATAATATTAGCATGGGAAATATTGCAGGTGGTTTATACGAAAAGATGATTACGTCTGCTGCAGGTCTTATAGTAGGTATATTAGCTTATATTGCTCACCATATTCTCACCTTAATGGTAGATAAAATTATTTTAAAGTTAGAAACGGAAAGTATCGATTTCATTGATCTGTTAGAAGAACCCAGCAAATAATGAATTTACGAAGACGACATAAAATTGCTCCGGAAGTGAGCACTGCATCGATGAACGATATTATGTTTTTCTTGATGTTGTTTTTCTTGATTGCATCTTCTGTGGTAAATCCAAACGTTATTAAACTTTTGCTACCGAAGGCTGCTAGTGGTCAATCTGTATCAAAGAAAACTATCAGTGTTTCGATTACAAAAGATTTACAATATTATGTGGAGAAACAGTTAGTTCCTGCCAATCAAATAGAGCAAGTATTGAATTCGTATTTAAATAATACCGAAGAGTTAACGGTCATTTTATACGTAGATCAAACAGTGCAAATTCAGGATGTTGTTAATGTGATGGACATTTCCAATAAACTAAAAGTTAAGTTAGTATTGGCTACCGATCCTAAATAAGCAAAAGTAATGAACTCGGTCGATCAAAAGGAACAAAGTCAGCGTACCAAGGCAATCGTAAGCACTACTTTATTGCATGCGTTGCTATTACTTGCTTGTTATTTCTTTTACATCAATGTACAAATTCCCTTGGAAGAAATCGAAACTGGAGGAATCGTTATTAATTACGGAACGAGCGAAACTGGAATGGGCGACGACTATACGAGTATGGAAGAACCAGCCATTGGTGAAAATATTTCGGCTGAACCCATTGTTGATCCGAATAGGCCCAATTCTCCTGTGGATAACAATAGCTCGAGCGATAAAGATGTTTTAACACAAAATTTCGAAGAAGCACCAGCAATTGCCGATAAAAATCCTAAGAGTTCAAACAATACTAGCACAAGTAGTACCACCACCACTAATGAACCGCCAAAGCCAACGGTAGATCAACGCGCTTTATTCAAAGGAAAAAAGAATAATGGGACAGGTGCAGGCGATGGCACTGGTAATACTCCAGGCAATCAGGGTGACGTGAATGGTGATCCAAACAGTAATTCTTATACAGGCGGAACTGGTGGAAATGGAAATGGAATCTCCTTAAATCTAACCGGCCGAAAGTTTATTAGTTTACCAAAAATTCAAGACGACGGACAAACCTCCGGAAGAATTGCAGTTGAGATCACGGTTGATAAAAACGGTACGATAGTAACAGCCAAAGCAGGTGCTAGAGGCACCACTATTTCGAATGTAAATTTATGGAACAAGTGTGAACGAGCAGTACTAGGTGCCAAACTAAACGCTATTACTTCTGGGCCTGAAATTCAAGCCGGTTCTGTTATATTTACCTTTATTTTAGAATAAAGAAATTGAATTACGAAGAAACTTTAGACTTCTTGTATGCTTCTCTTCCCATGTTTCAGCGAATTGGAGCACAAGCATACAAACCTAGCCTCGACAATACCATTGCCTTATGTAAAGCTGTAGGCAATCCTCAGCATCAATTTAAATCGATACACATTGCTGGAACTAATGGTAAAGGATCCAGTTCACACATGATTGCGTCCATCTTACAAAGCAGTGGATATAAAACTGGATTATATACCTCCCCTCACCTACTCGATTTTAGGGAACGAATAAAACTAAACGGTGAAATGATTCCAAAAGATGAGGTTGTTGATTTTGTAATGAAACATAAAGCAGAGATCGATCAAATACAACCCTCTTTTTTTGAACTATGCGTTGCCATGGCATTCAGTTATTTTGCGAAGGAGAAAGTTGATATTGCTGTAATAGAAGTTGGCATGGGCGGTCGACTAGATTCTACCAATGTAATTCATCCTTTGGTAAGTTTAATTACCAATATCGGGTATGATCACATGCAATTTTTAGGCGATACCTTAACTAAAATTGCAACCGAAAAAGCAGGTATTATTAAAAGTAATGCTCCTGTAGTTATTAGTGAACATCAAAGTGAAGTGTGGGAAGTATTTAAAGAAAAGGCTGCTGAAAAAGGCACAGAAATCCATTTTGCAAATACCGAATACCAATTAGAATATCTGGAGAGTCCTCGTATGGATTTATCTACCTTTAGCTGCAAGAGCAACAAAATAAAAACGAATAAAATTACTTGCTCTCTACCTGGAAGATACCAAGCAAAGAATATAGCAGGTGTACTAAAAACGATTGAGTTACTTATCGGCAAAGGTTTTCATATTGAAGAAAAACACATGGTGGAAGGCATATACTATGTAAAAGAAAAAACAGGACTGAGAGGACGTTGGGATGTTCTAGCCGAAAAGCCATTAATCGTCGCTGATACTGGTCACAACGAAGATGGCATCAAAGAAATTCTAAAGCAATTAGATAACTATCAATACCGTAAATTACATTGGGTATGGGGTATGGTGAATGATAAAAACCCTCAAAAGATCTTTAGGCTACTTCCAAAAGAGGCAAATTATTATTTCTGTAAACCAAACATCCCAAGAGGGCTTAATGCAGAAGAGTGTAGAAATATAGCCAATTCCTATGGTTTAGAGGGCAATGCGTATGAGTCGGTAGGTAGTGCTTTAAAATTTGCCAAGCAATGCGCTAGCAACGATGATCTTATTTTAATTGCGGGAAGCACTTTTGTTGTAGCAGAAATACTCTAAGCTTATTTATATAAAAAAACGCATGCTTTGGTGAAATAATCTAATTTATTCCTGAAAGAATTGTTATAATTTTTTTGTACTGTTTATCCCATAAGGAGAATGGGTAACACCGTGCTTAGAAACAACCGGGGCACTCACTCCGATTTTTCTTTTTTAGGGCATTTGTGTTATATTTAAGCATATTTGCTTTATATGTCGATTTATAGTTCTAAACAACAAAAATTAATCATTCTAGTTATTATCCTCTGCTTAGGGGCTTTTTTGGCATATTCATTAAAAGACATCTTCTCGGCAGGATTAGGAGCCATTATCATTTATACATTGCTTCGAAATAATTACTTGAAATTAATTCAAGAGCGCAATTGGAAGCGACCGCTTGCGGCCTTGTTTATCATCTTTAGTTCATTTTTAGTTATAATTCTACCCTTTCTAGTATTAAGCTGGATGGTTGTAAATAAAATAAGTTATTACGCCTCTAATACTTCTGAGATCAACCACATTTTGAGCCATTTTTCCAATGTATTTGGTGTCGACTTTGCCTCCGAACGAGTGGGTGACCTTATCGGTAAAATTGAAACCTGGGCTTTAGGATCTTTTCCAAGTGTGGTTAGTGCAATCCTCAATATTTTCTTGTTGATATCTATCATGTATTTCGTTCTCTACTTTATGTTTACTGAATACGAAAATTTCGAAAGTGCACTGTTAAAATATTTACCGTTTAAAGAAAAAAACTCGCTGCTCTTAGCAGAAGAACTTCAAAAAATTACACAGACCAATGTAATTGGGCAAGGTATTATCGCTTTTGCTCAAGGCACCTGTGTAGGCCTAGGTTTTCTACTGTTCGGATTAAACGATCCTTTGTTTTGGGGAGTACTTTCTGCCTTGCTTAGCTTTGTACCTTTACTTGGTTCAGCCTTGGTATTTATTCCTGCAGGAATTATCGCCCTGAGCTATCAAAACTATTTCTCTGGTGTGGGAATCCTTGTCTGGGGTCTGCTTATTGTATCTAATATCGATAATGTTTTACGTTTAATTATCAATAGAAAAATAGCCAATATCCACCCTATTATTTCAATTATTGGAGTAATTATTGGCATACCTATGTTTGGAATACTAGGCTTGGTTTTTGGACCATTGCTTATTTCCTTTTTTATTTTGTTAATCTCTATCTATGAAAATAAAAGTGCTAAACCTTATACTAACCCTATATTAACTAGGACAAACCAAGAACATGAAGAAAACCTATAAAATAATCATAGGTAGTACTCTTCTTTTTTTCCTATCGACAACCTCGAATGGAACAGCTATTTCTTTTGCAGATTCTTCAAAACAAGATAAACAACACACTCATTTCGATAGTGTATTACTTCATTTCTCTAATCAAAATAGATTGGGGAAGTTTATTTATAAAAATTTATTCAAATCTAATCAGGTTGAGCAAGCTCCCATCGACAATATGCAATCGCGACAAAAACAAGATCGCATTAATAAGTTTGAGGGTAAAGTCATCCGTAATGTATATTTTAAAACACTCGACCCTTTTGGAACCGAAGTCGACGACACATTGATATTGCGCAAAGGTACAATTGAAGATATTGGCAATAAAATCAATGTAAGTTCGCGTTCAAGTAATATTCAAAGTTTAATTCTTTTTAAGAAAGGCGATCGTATCGAACCACTACGTATTAAAGAATCAGAACGTTTATTGCGTAGACAAGAATATATCCGCGACGCCAGAATTATTGTACCTGCTAATACAAAACGAAATACCGATTCGATTGATTTAATTGTTATTGTACAAGATCGTTGGTCGATCAATGCCAGTGTTGGAGCAAGCACCACTTCCTCGGAATTTAGAGTAACAGAAACAAACTTATTAGGAACCGGGTCGCGTATTACTCAAGCAGGAGAATACGATATACCTAAAGGCAAATTCTCCAATTGGCAAGGTGAACTAAGTGATAATAACTTAAAGAATACTTACATCGATGGTCGTTTATTTTACAACATCTCCCCTAATTTGAGATTTCACGGAATTAATTTTAACCGAACATTTTTCTCTCCCCTTACCAAATGGGCAGGCTCTGCAGGTATTTCTCGCTATAACGAAAATAAAGAATATGTAGTTAGCGATGGGATTATTATTCCTGCAAAAGTAGTGTATAATCTCAGCGATGTTTGGTTGGGAAGAAGTATAAAAATTAATCAAAATGCAGAGAATGGAAGAACCAACTCTTTAGTCATCGGCTCACGTTTAGTAAAAACCGATTACATTCTTCGTCCGAATTTATCGCTTGATACCCTCGATTCTTACAGAGATGTGAATTTATACTTATTTAGCTTGGGGTTTTCGAGCAGAAGATATTATAAAGACAAAAAAATCTATCGTTTCGGAAACACGGAGGATATTCCTGAGGGTCGTAGCTTTAACGCAATTTTTGGCATCCTCGATGAAGAAAAAACTCAATACACCTACCATGCCCTGAAGTATTCTGCAGGTCAGCATATCGCAAACTTCGGATACTTATCTGGTTCAATACAGTATGGCATTTTTTACAACAACTACATGCCTTCC
>JACCDM010334962.1_pt1 | contig 14463 bp, 18 predicted proteins | sample 7445851 | NCBI WGS metagenome assembly JACCDM01 (sample SAMN15323438, study PRJNA562643) | freshwater metagenome | isolation source: river surface water | place: USA:Blue River Watershed | collected 2017-08-16
ACTCCGTCGCCCACTGCGCCCAGCGTCGCGAGAATCGCCAGGAAGAGATCGCCGGGAATCCAGTTCGAGCGATCTTTGCGTGCGTTGAGCGGACTGTCCGCGCGGTCCCATTTCCAGGCGCGCAAGGCGAGGCGCGCGGGGGCATCCTGCCGGAGCTTGCGCTCGCCGCCCGAGAAGCCCACCCACACCGCGGCGCCCTCGCGGCGGCACAGCGCGACGACGCCCCCGAAGCTCAGCTCGCCCGCCCACAACACGTCGCCGGGCGCGTTCGCGCGGAACTCCTCGTCGCATCGAGCGCATGCGTTCGCGATCTGTCGCGCCACGTACGAGCCCTCGCCGAGCATCGAGCACGCGAGGCCGTGCACGTCGCTCCAGGTGAGCACGCCCTCGCACCCCAGCTCGCGCGCCGAGAGTTGGCGCCCGTGTTCGAGGAACACCTGCACCACCCGCGACACTCCGAACGCGGGCTCGCGCACCACGGCGTCGAGCGCGCGTCGCTGCGCAGCGAGTTGTTCTCGCACCTCGCGAGGCGATGGCCGCGAGAAGAACTTCGCCTCGATGGCGATCAGCACATCGCCCACCACCACGACAACGTCGACCACGTCGCGCGGGGTGAGCTCGTCGAGCGCGCTGCCCGCGGCGAAGAGGTCTCGACGCACCGCGAACTCCGCGATCACCTGCGTGCGCGGGTCGCGCGCGGCGCAGGCGACGGGCGGCGCCGCGAGGATGCCGCGCGCGACGAGCAGCGCCACGAAGGCATCGACACCGCGCAGCTCGTCGACGAGCAGCAGGTGCATGAGCAGCCCCGAGGTGAAGTGCCGCTCAGACCGCACCAGGGCGTCGACTCGCTTCGTCATGTTCGCATCCCTCGCCGCAAGCGATCTTCAACGAGACGGGGGGCTCGACGCCTGCCCGACGATGGTTCCGATATACACCAGCAGGCACACGTAGCTCACCGCGTTGCACTGGTGTGCGAGGTTGGCGAACTCGTCGCTCGTGAAGGCCGTCGCCACCACGCTCCCGAGCAGCGCGAACACCGCCGCGAGCGCGAGCGCGACCACGCCGACGCTTCGCGCGTTGTCGGCACGTCGGGCGACCTCGACGTCGTTCGCCGTAGATTCACCACACCGCTGCGGAGACGCGGTGTTGTTCATGGGTGTGGCCATTGCGCCTCCTGCGACGACGTCGGGTTGCCTGCACGAAGACTGACCGGCGGCGGCACCCTTCGCGGCCTCGGGGCGCGCGAGCGCGGGGGAAACCGTCGCGTGCGACCTTCACCATCGACGCCCCAGGCTTCGACGCGCGCCACCCAGCGCTTTCGGTCGCGCCACTCGACGCGATAAATGCCCTTCGGGAGCTGACAGAGCACGACGCGAATGTCGCCATCGGCGTAGTTGCCGACGAGTTGGCGCTTCCAGAAGCGTCCGACGCGCTCGGTGTACGTATAGACCATCGCCTCGCAAGGGCGCCCCGGAGCCCGCTTCGGGTCTTTCATGACGGCAACGTACTCCCCGATTCGACTGCGTTCAACTCTCAGATCGCCTCTTTGAGAACTACTTCTCAGCAAGGCATTCCACTAGGCTCACCATAAGGCAGCACCGAGGCGTATCAAGGCCACACGAGGCTCGGCACGCACTGCCCCGCACCGGACATCCTCCAACGCCCGCCGTGCCCCGCTGGCGTCGCACGCGGCAATCGCGCCGCTCCGCGCGAGCGATATTTGCCTACAGCGAAGGCACTTCCGCGCATTACAACGGCTCGTAAGCGGACGTTGTCAGAAGCGAGCGCCCTCCTCGGGGCAGCGCTTGACGGCCACGCGCGAGGCGTCCAGTGTGTCGATTGTGGCTATCGAGACCCGTGGAACCATGGGCGCGATAATAAATCCTAACGGACACCAGAGACCACGATGGACTCGATTCTGCCGATCTCGAACTCGATCTCGACCGATGCTCGCGCCGAGCTCCTGGTGGCCGCGCAAGGGTACCTCGATGCGGCGAGGGCGCCGAACACCCGCCGCGCCTACGCGGTGCAGTGGGCGACCTTTGCCACGTGGTGCGAGAAGCACGCACGCGAGCCCCTTCCCGCTGCCCCTGCGACGCTCGCGTTGTTCCTCACGGACCGCGCGCAGCACGACGCGAAGGTCGCCTCGCTCGGCCTCGCCCTCTCGGCGATTCGCGCCGCGCACCGCGCTGCCGGGCTCGCAGACCCCGCCGCCACCCCCGAGGTCTTCGAGATCTGGAGCGGCATCCGCCGCACCCACGGCTGCGCCCAGCGCCGCGCAGCGCCCCTCATGGCCGATGACGTGCGGGCCATCGTCGCGAGTTCGCCCCCCGAAAAACTCATCTCCGTTCGCAATCACGCACTGATCTTGTTGGGCTTTGCGGGCGCATTCCGTCGCAGCGAGCTGGTGGCGCTCAACGTGGATGACCTCACCTTCGACCCCGCGCGCGGCGTCGTAGTCAACGTGCGCCGCTCGAAGACCGACCAGACGGGCGAAGGGGTCGACGTCGCGATTCCGTTCGCGTCGCAGGCCGACGTCTGCGCCGTTCGCGCGACGCAGCGCTGGATCGAGGCGGCGAAGCTCACCGAGGGGCCGCTCATGCGCTCCGTCAGTCGCCACGGCAACGTCGGTCAACGACTCAACGGGCGAGACGTCGCGCGCATCCTCAAGGAGGCCGCCGCGCGTTCCGGCATCGAGGCCGAGTTCATCTCGGGGCACTCGCTCCGCGCGGGGCTCGCGACCACCGCGGCGTTCGCGGGCAAGTCTGACCGCTCGATCATGGCGCAGGGCCGGTGGAAGTCGCGAGCGATGGTCGATCGCTACGTGCGCGCCGCCGACGCGTGGCGCGACAACGCTGCGAAGGGGTTGTTGTAGGATGACCAAAGCCCGCGGGTGCGTTCTCGTGCGGCACCTGTACACCCATCGCGGGGTGCGGTTGGTGCGTTTCTTCGGGGCGATGCGTCGCGGTCAACGCCTCGTGCACCGGCCCCGCGGCCGGATCGTGCGGCGCTGGCTGGACGTGCCGGTCGACCGAGTGCGATCCGAACGTGTGTTCGGCGTGCCGCAGCGACGGCGACTGCCCGTCGAGCGCGTGCGGCATCCGTAGTTGCGACGGAGCTCGCGCGTGCGTGCCGACGAATCCAGGCGTCGGGTGCGACACCGTGGGTGGGCTCGTGTGCCTCATCGTGTCGATGTACCGCCAGTGCACCGCGGACGCTCAATGCGGCCCGTCGATGCACTGCATCGCCGTGTGGCCCGGTCAGACCGAGCGCGTCTGCGCGCGGCCCTGCACCGACAACTCGCAGTGCCCGTCCTCGCCCGCGGGCGGTGTAGGCGTCGCGTTCTGCGCCTCGACGGACCACTACTGTCACCTCTCGTGCTCCCGCGCCGGAGCGTGCGACGTAGACCTCTCCTGCCGCACTGCGACCCTCGACGGCGCCTACCGCTTCTGTCTGTGATGCTTGGCGCGCTCGGCGTCCGATTACCTCTCGTGATCGGACGCCGCGCCAGCGACAATCACGTGAAGTACCCCGGCATCGATCCGCCTCGTTGCAGTCGATCCATCGTGGCCTGTCGCTCTGCCTCTGGAGTGCGCGCCGAAGGCGGAGGGGTGGCTTGCCCGATTCCCCCAGTGACGGGCGCGGGAAGTTGCGTTGGTGCGGTCGGCGCGGGCATCGGTGTGGTCTTGCTGAGTGCGTTCACCATGAGCCAGATCGCGCCCATCGCTCCAGCACCGACGCCCATGCCCGCAGCGAAACCGAGGCCACCTTCGTCGGGGTTCTTCTTGGCTTTGCGAGTTTTCATGTCGGAATTTTCTATCAGCCGCGAGGGAGAAGCAAGCGTAGAACACGACAATTCTCTTGAATCGCTGCGAGATGAGTATGTAATCGCAACGAGGCGACATCACCGATGATGGAGCGCCGAACGGTTGGGTTCGACGTTCCGGTCGATGTCGTTTCCTCTGATTTGGGAGACTTTTCATGCGCAAGAAAGTCGGTTTGAGCAGCAAGGAGGACGAGATGAGTCGATGGATTCTGGTCGTTGCCGCGCTGATGCTCGCGTGCGTCGCGGGGTGCGGACAGGATGGTTACCGAGGTCTGCCCGCGTCCGAGGATGATGCGAGCACCAAAACGGACACGACGCCCGACACGGCCCCGACGTGCCCCATGAGGCAATCGCTCTGCGGTGGCGCGTGCGTGAGCACGGATGCCGACAACGCCAACTGCGGCGCTTGTGGTCAAGCTTGCACCGGCGTGTCCTCCTGCGTTGGCGGGGCGTGCAGATGCCCGACCAACCTCGCGCAGTGCGGCGACGTGTGCGTCGACACGTTAAGCGACAACGCCAACTGTGCGGCCTGCGGTCGTGCGTGCCCATCTGGTCAAAACTGTGTGAGTGCCGCGTGTGTGAGCGGGTGCCCGTTGCCCAACCGCATGTGTGGCGCCGTCTGCACGTCGACCGCGACCGACGCGAACAACTGCGGAGCATGCGGTCGTATGTGCCCACTGAGTCAAGCATGCGTCGCGGGCGCTTGCTCGTGTCAGGGCGATCGTACCGCGTGCGGCGACGCGTGCGTCAACACCGACTCCGACCGCTTCCATTGCGGCGGGTGCGGCAACATGTGCCCGTCGGGTGCGTGCATCGGCGGTGCGTGCTCGCAACTTGCTCCCGACGCGGGAACGCCCGACGTGCTGCCTGCTGATCCGTGCACTCGGTACACGACGTGTGGCGCATGCGCCCCGGTCAACCCTTGCGGTTGGTGCAGCGCAACTGGCCGGTGTGTGTCTGGAACTGCTTCGGGGCCGCTCACAGGAACGTGCGGCGGCTACGTCTGGAACGTCGCGGCGTGTGGCGGTGACGCCGCAACGCCGCCAACGGACGTCCCGACGTCATGCAGCGCGGTCAATCTCGGGTCATCCATCGGCGCGGGAGCGGTCCGCGGCACAACGGCGGGACGGGCATCGCAGCACACCCCTTCATGCGTCACCACATCGACTGCGCCCGACGTGGCCTATGCGTGGACAGCCCCTACCGCTGGCACCTATACGTTCGACACCGTCGGGTCATCGTACGACACGGTGCTCTCGCTACGCAGTGGTTCGTGCGACGGGCCGAGCATCGCATGCAACGACGACATCTCCACAACCGTTAGGGATTCGCGCGTCACCGCGACGCTTGCGGTGGGGCAGTCCGTTCTCGTCGTCGTGGACGGCTACGACGGGTCCGCGAGCGGAGCGTTCGTGTTGAACATCTCGCGAGGCGGAACAACCGATGGTGGCACTCCGCCTGTCGATCCGTGCGGTGGCGTGACGGTGCGCGGACGGTGCGCGACGACAGCGCGGGCTGAGTATTGCGTCTCTACGTCCGAGGTCGGCGACCAGCGCATCGTGCGTATTGACTGTGTTGGCGGGGAGCGGTGTTCCACCGACGCCGACGGGAACGCAGGTTGCCAACTCGTCGCCGCCTGTCGCGATGGCGCCACCGAGTGCATCGGTCTCACGCAGTTGCGAACATGCGTGGGCGGGTCGTGGGTGACACGAACATGCCCTCGGGAGTGCATCAGCACACCCATCGGCGACAGTTGCGGGGCCGATCTGGCAACCCGCATGGTGTCAGGTCGCGTGGTCTACGAGGCGCGCGGTCTCGACCGCTTGCCCGATCCTAGAGATTGGGGCACGACGCCGATTGCCGCGCGAGCGCAGGGGTTCATGGTGCTGTCTGTCAGGCGAAATGCAGACATGTCGCAAACGTTGATCGATGCGACCACGACGTCGGTCGGAACTGACGGTGGTCGGTTCTCAATCCGTGTGCCTACAAGCGCCACAGTCAATGATTCGATCGTAGTGGTTACGGCATCGGCGGACGCGTTGGGCAACCTCAACTACATCGTCGCGATCCCGGGTTTCTCGTTTGTCGATGCGCCGCGGCAGTTGGCGGGCGTACAGCCGCCAAACGCTACGCTGTGGGCGTGGCCGCGACAGTCTGACCGGTTCGTGTCGGGCGACACGATCACGATCACCACGGCAGAAGGGTCCGGCGCTGCACGCGTTTTCGATTACTTGCGATACGTTTACGGGTACGCACAGGAAAAGTTCGGTCGTCCTGGGATGACGCTTGTAGCGTGGGTGCAATACGGTACTCGGTGGAACTGCGGCGCATGCATGGCCAGTTCGCCAATCCTTCTGTTCGGAAACGCCACAACTCCCGGCATCAACTTCGATGCTCAGGTGTGGATCGACGGCGGTTCACTTTCGCAAGGGTATTGGTCCGACGCAGTGACCTCCCACGAGTTCGGTCATTGGGTCATGAACAGTTTTAGCGCGAGACCGACGGAGTCAGGGAGGCACCTCCTTGGTTCGCGCGTGTACCCGGGCATGGCGTGGTCCGAGGGTTTCGCTACGTGGTTCAGTTCCGACGCGAGGGGTGACACCCTCTACTTCGACAAGCAGACCAACGAGACCGGAACGGGGACTAACTTCCTTTGGTTCGACATCGGTTCTCGCCGGTACGGAACGCCGCCATCGACTCCGCCCGCCTGGACACGGCCGACCGCCAGCGCGGGGTTGGTGCAACGGATCGACGAGAACGAGGTCGCTGCGATGCTGTGGGCGATCCGCGGCGGTTCTGCCAGCACGATAGCCGCAATGTATCAGGCCCTTGCATCGCCGCACATGCGCGGATCGCCGTTCGCTCGCGGATACACCGCGTGGGATTGGGAACTCGACGAGCGAACCGGGGAGATCGTAGGCGCCTACGACACCGGTTCTCCAGCGCCGCACCTCGCTGACTTCCTCGACGCACTCATGTGCAGTGGGTTCAATCGGTCTGCCATCGACGCCGCAACGCAACCGACACTTTACTACCCCTATCCGAGCGCCGCTCCGCTCTGTCCGTGACTCGGAGGCGACCATGAACAAGACAAGCGCACTGGTACTCTCGATCATCGCCGTCGCGGCGTGCTCGCAGTCGTACCCCGAACCTTCCGCCCCCGTCGCACCGCCGACCCGACGTGCCGACCCGACCAAGGCAGCGCATCACGGTCCGCTCGCCCCCCTCGATCTGTCGTGGGTGTCCGTCCAGATGAGTGCCACGCACGCGGTTCTGCGGGCGCGCATCGACCGACGATCGCCAACCCTCCCGCCGCTGACTCTCTCGGTGACTGTACCGCCCGACGTTCGCATCGAACGCGGCGCAACGCCCGTCGCGTTGCCCGCTACGCAACAGACCGTGACTGAACACGAGTTCGAGTTCTCGTACGCGCGCATCCCAGACGGTGACATTCAACTGACCGTCGGTGGCACGACCGACGCGATGGGTGTTCACAGTCAAGCGTGGTTCCGCTTCGGTCGTCCCGAACCGCGCGGTCCGCGCCCTGAACCCTCTGGTCCCCCACTTATCATCGGCGGTAGGAACTTCGGTTCCCCCGTGCGCGCCGCATCGTCACCCGCTCAATAGAATCGCTTCCCCACCTCCGCCGTGAAAGCGTGCGGTTGCGGCGACCGTCCACTCGCTCCACTACCGTTCCCCGCCCGCGTGTGGCCCGTGGTAGAGTTAGCCTATGGACGGCAGCGCATCATGGGAGCGGGTGGCAGAGCAAGTCGCGGGGGACGCCGTGTCGACGGGCGCAGCGCTCCCCTACGCGTCGCCGTCGCCCGTCGAGTCTGTGAGAGCGCACGGTGCCGTCGCGCGCGGCGAGGTAGACGAGGGCGAGGCGCCCGATGAGTCATTCCGAGACATCCTCAAGGTCGCACGGCGCGACTTCGGTAGGCCCCTCCTCGCGGCCAAATCACTGCGTGAACTAAACAGAAAAATCGAGTGCTCGATCGAGCACCCGTCGCTCGCGACGATCGTTCACGCGGGGACGGAGCGCGTCACGGCTGATGCCATCTCGCTAGCAGAGCACGATGAGACGACCAACGTCGACCGCGCCACGTTCGGCGCGTCCCTCGAAACGATCAGCGAGGGGTTCCGCCTGTGGGCGATCCTCGCGCGCGCGAGGCAGCACGTTCTCGACACGGCTAACGCCACCGCGATGCTCTCCGAGTCTGCGGAGGGTGCCGAACAGGTGGAGCCTTTCAGACTCGCAACCGACCCGTCTGTCCCGCCTCCGGTGTCGCGCCTTTTACTCCGTGCCCTGCGCTCGACCCCCTCCATCCTCGCCCTCGCGTACGCGCGGCACCGAGCGAAACCGCTGCCCGAGTGGATGGCGAAGGAGCTCGCGGAGAAGTGGGTCGACGGACAGCGCGCCGCCCTCTGTCTCATCGCGTCGGTCCCGTGGTCCGACGTCTCGTTCAACGTGGTTTCGGCCGCGGAGCGCCTCGACTTCGCCCGTCTGGATCACGCGATGCGCATCTACCGCGAGCGGTCGCGGGTGCGCTTCGACGCAGCTCGGCTGGCGGACTACCCGATGCCCCAGTCCCGCGATTCACAACCGGACTGACCCGTGGCCCTCCGCGAGCGCGACATGGTGTGGGTTCCCACGCCAAACGGAGTGCCGCACCTCGGTGTCGTGATCGAGTTGGACGAGAGCGGAGATGCGCTCGTAGCACTCGTCGCGCGCGGCACGGGTAGTTCGCACCGAGACCCGCCGTGCGAGTGCGTTGAGATGGACGACGACCGTTATTCAGACGCGCGCGAGATGGGGTTGTCGAAGACGACCTACTTCTACGCCGACGAGTTCGTGCCGTTCCCCGTTGGTCGGTTGAAGGCGCATCCCAAGCACCGATGCCCCGTCGATGTTTGGAACCGACTGCGCGAACTCGACGCAGAGTGGAAGGCCGCACTCGCGCAGGCCGATATGGAATCTGGCGGCGTATAGGCAACGCCCTTGATGCTCTAGCGAGCGTCAGAGCGTGGGCATTGTGGTGCGCAGTCGCACGCTAGCATTGGCATACGTGACGCTCACGCAGGAGCGTCACGTATACGCTCCATCCTATTACACCATATGGAGAACAACGCTCTCCAATCCTATACGCCACGCTCATACGAGCGTCGCGTGTCCATTGCCTTGTATACCGTACGCTGCAAGGCAATGGTGAGCGTGGCTCTACACCACCGTACCCTTGCCTTGCAGTAATGAGAACGTAATGGCGTATAGGATTGGTCGCATAGAAACGCTTGCAGGCAAGCGTGATGGCGGCGCAGTCGCTAGACGTCGAAAAGACGAATTGCGCCTAATTTTGCCGCGAGGCTGGTTGCGCGCGCCGACCAATGATGCGAGGTTGCTCGGGTCGCAATGTTGCGGCGTTTCGTGGTTGGTATCGCACAAGACAACGCGTTCTGCGCTGTCTGCGAATCGAGGCAAACTGTTATGACGAGTAGGAGTTCGGAACGTATTGGCGACGGCATCGTTGCCGCAGTTATCGAGAAGCCGTGGCTTCTCAATGCAGCATGCGGCGTTATCGCGGGCGATGCCGCCCTGCGGCGGGGCTACAGGCTCAAACCATCCCTCATGGTAGCTGCCGCGGCGGCAGTCTTCCCGACGATCGCATGGATGGGTTTGAAGATGGCGTTTCGCAAGGCCATCGCGAAGGAGGTGAAGTCCGCCAAGAAGGTCTGACCTCGATCTCCTCGGAGCTCCCGTCGGCGCGCGTGTACTCGCTCGCAATGCCGACGGGAGCATTCGGCCCGTGGGCGTCGCTACGCCACAGCGACGATCGCCTCGATCACGCGGCGGGAGTGCTCGACGTAGGGTGCGCGTCGCCGGTCTCGCTCGTCTCTGTCGGTACGGTAACCGACGCCGCCACCACCAGCGCCACCACGACGCGATCGGCCTAGTTTCACCCGCAGTGGCGCGTGTACTCTCGGGGCGATGAGAACTTTCGAGGAACTCAAGTCCGAGGTCGAGGCGAGAAACGGCATCACCGTGATCTCGATGCACACGCTCCGTGACATGGTCGGGCACAAGGCCCTCGGAAGCGACGTCCTCGCCAGAATCAGCGGGCGCCTTCAAAGCGTCGGTCTCGGGCACTTGCCGACGAGGCTCCGATCGCCGGGCGATCTGCCTGTGACCGTGTACGCGAAGGGCACGCCCGCGGGAGCACTCGTCGATGCCGTCGTGACGATGGCAGAGCAGCGGTACGTCGAACGTGACTACCAGGGCGCATCCGAACTCGACGCTGCGATCGGTGTCGTTCGTTCGGCAGTGGCGACCCCGCAGAACGACGCGCTGGAGATCGTGGCGAAGATCCGCGCGCTCGTGCACGAGTCGTCGGGCGCGGGCGAGAAGGCGTAGCGAGCATTCGTCGCGATGTACCCACGCGATCATCACGCCCGTCGGAACTCACGGTGTGGTAACTGCCGCGCGCCGTTGGAGCGCGTTGGATTCGGTTACCACACCGCCGCGTGTCGTTTCCTCGCGTAGCCGCGGAGAATCGCGCAGTTACCTCACTCCGCGCGGCGGGGCGCGGTTACCACACCCGCGCTAACGGTTACCTCATGACCAGATGATGCGGCGGGTGCGGACCTTGTTACCGGGCTTCGCTGCGGTGACGTCATTGTGCATGATGGCCCTTCTACGCCGCCAGAACGAGCAACCTTACGTCGCCCCGCGGATTTTGCTTCGGTGCGGTCGGCTCGCTCACCGCAGCGCGGTGTGCTTCTCCTCCAGCACGATCGCGTGCATCCCGTAGTCGCGCTCGATGCGGAGCACCTCGTCGAGCGCGAGCGTGACGCGCAAGTGCGTCGTTTCGCACGGGAACCGCTTCATGCCCATCACGATCACGACGCGGTAGCGAACCCCCGCCACCGAACTGTTGTAGATGCTCGCCTCGCGCTTCGATTGCTCGCCGAGCGTTTCGATGCGTCTCGCCTCGGTGTTCTTCTCTCTCGTTACGTCGTGGTCGCCCATGCTTGTCTCCGTTCGCTGCGTGTGATTGCGCCGCGGGACGCAGCGCGTGGTTCATGTTGCGGTGCCGCGCAGCAACGCGCGCACGCGGTCGATTTCTTCGGCGGTGTGCGGCGTGCCGCCGCTGTTGAGGCGGATGTAGAGTTTCAGCACGTCCGCTTGCGTGGGGACCACCACCGTGCGCCAGCGGAACGTGAGGTCGCGACGCTGCACGATGCGGTCGAGTTGCGACCACCGGAACCCGCCCTCGCGTAGCGACGTGAGCACCGCGAACTCGTCGCGGATGAACTCGCGCACCGCCGATACGCGCTGGAGTCCGTCGAGCATCGAGTAGCCTCGCAGGCTGATCGCGCCGTTGCGCCCGTGAACGTAGTCGTCTTCGCTGCGACCGACGATCACCACCATCACGTCGCGCGCGGTCTCGCCGCCGAGAAGAACGTGCTCGACGTAGGCGATCTTCTGCGCTTCGGACCACACGCGCCCGCGCTGGTAGTCCGGCGTGAGGCAGAAGCCCACCTCCGCTTCGCGGACGAGGTACGCCTCGATTTCGCACCAGTCGAGGTCAATGGCGCGGTGCGCGTGCGGCATACGCAGCGGAGCGAGCGCCTCCCGAGTCAGTTTCGCCTCCATCGTAGGTCTCCGTTCGTTGCGCGATGCAGCGCCGATGCTCACTTCTACGTCCGTCGGCGCGAGGTTCTTTACGGGGCGGTGACGTTCTTCGCCAGCCACGCCGCCGCCATCGCGATGCCGCGGTCACCGGGCTTGCCCACGGTGCCGACCCATCGGTCGCCCTTGCGCGTGGCGCCCCACAAGCACGCGCCGAGCGCGACGCCCGCGGTGACGGTGACGCCCTTCGAGTTCGTGGTCTGCGGCGTCTTGCGATGTTCGTAGGCGAGCACCGTGACGCGCTCGCAGGTTTCGCGGTAGGCGACGAACCAGATATCGCCGTGGGGGCCTTCTGCGATGGGGAGTTCCATGCCGACTTCTACGTCAGCGGGGCGGAGGTTCTTTACCGCGGGGCGAAGAATTCCGCGAGGGTCGCGGCGCTCACCAGCGCGTACCCGCAGGCCATCGCCTCGGTCGCCGACACGCGGCCGAGCAGAACTGCGACGCCGCGCGACGTGATTCCGTCGCGGCGTTCGTCGGCGAGGGTGAGCACGTCGGAGGGAGCGCAGCGGACGTACGCCGCGAAGCGCGCGAGTTGCTCGACGGTGAGCGCCGACGTGCCGCGCTCGATCCGCGACCATGTACTCGGCGCGAGTTCCATCGCGGCGGCGCAGTCGGCTTGCGTGGTGCCGTGCCGCTCGCGCAAATGCACGATGGCGGCGCCGACGATCGCGGCGTAGGTGACGGCGGGAGTCACGCAGCGGTCGCTCATCGCGCCGCCTTTGATGCGAGGTTTTTTGCGTCTGCGATGGCTTCTCGCTTGTCGTGCCACGGGTACAGCACGGACCGCTCAACGGTGTCGATCGCGGTGTACGCTGCGACCATGCGGAACGTGCGCCCCGCCTCACGGAAGCCGACACGCGCAGCGATGAATCGGCCATCCTTCGACGACCACGCTACGTCGCCACGCCGCACGGTGATGCCCTCGCTCTTGAAAACAACGTCGTCGACCATGCCGCATCATACGGCGCTGGCAGCGTTGTTCTTCAGCGACCGAACCATTTCCCCGGCGTTCGCGGTTTCGGATTGTTCCACAACTTGAATGCGTCGATGTATTCCGGCCCGATCGTCCCGCGCATACGATCGTCGCCTACCTCGAAGATCGCCGACGGCGGCACGCCGTACCTCATGCGGTACTGGTGCGCACCAGCCGAGATATCGCGGTCGTCGAGGTCGGGCGATAGATCGTCCCACGGCACAATCACGCGGAGCACGACGGGATCGCCTCCGTGTTCGCGCGCAGCCTTGAGCGCGTAGTCCCACGCACCGCCCGGTCCGCCACTCGGAGCACGCGTGAGGTAGACCCAACCGCGCGTTGTGCTCGACCACGTACGTTTCGGCGCATCAGTCTGTAGACCGTTGCGCTTGATATCGCGGAGGAGCGCGGTCGACGTTCCGTGGTACATCCATACCAGAGCCCCCGCGAACTTGCCGCGGTGACCGCCCTTCGGCTTCGGCGGAACCTCGAACGCCTGCGACTCCCATCGCTCGGCTTCGGCAGCGGCAAGGTCGTACCCCGAACGTTTCGACGACTCAGATTCTCTCTCGGCGATCCACTCTTCGACCTCGGATCGTTCGGAGGTAAGAAGGAATTCGACGAAACGATTCCACATGATGTAAGGATTCGTCCGCGCTTGCGCGATGGCGCGGTCGTAGAGCGGGTCGCCCCACAAACGAGCGGGGTACGGCACCTTCTTCGCACGATCGATCCACTTCGGCATCCTGCCGACTGCCGTGTTTCGCGTAGACCTTCGGAGTACGTTCTTCGCTCTAGCCATCGCAGTCGTACGCTACGCGAGCATTCATCGCTATGCAATCACGCAACCGCGACGTTCGGCCCGCGCTGGTGTATCGTCGGGCGATGCGCCGCTCCTACCGCAACGGCCTCGCCGACGCCCTCCCCCTCTTCACGAACGCCGACGACGTGGAATACGCCGCCGACCACTACCCCGCGCTCGCCACCGAACTGCCCGACGCCGCCGACCGGGCGCTCCGTGCGGGCGCGCAGGCGCCGCTGCGCTACCTCGGGGCGGGGGCGAACGGTATCGTGCTCTGCGACGCCCGCAAGCGCGGCTACAAGGTCGCCCGCTCGCGGGAAACGTTCACCTCGCTCGCGGACGAAGCGGAGTGGCTCTCCGTCGCGAGCAGCGACCCTACGCTGCGCAACCACGTCGCGAAGTTTCGCGCGTGGCACCCTACGCTCGGAGTGATCGAGCGCGAGTGCGTACAGGCGCAGGATCGCGAGAAGGTGCGAACGTGGGGGCTCGACGACAAACGCTGGAACCTCCACCGCATGATCGGGCGCGTGATGCGCCAGTACGGGTGGTCCGCGCCGGAGTACAAAGACGATTCCTACATCGTCACGCGCGATCGTGGCCTCGTGCTCGTCGATGCGGGCTACGTGCTGCGCCTCGGGAGTCGGCTCGCGCGGGAGGTTTCGGCGACGCACCGCGACCCGTCGGCGTCGCAGTTCGATCGCGACTTCTCACGCGGAACGATGCGCTCGGAGTACGACCGCACCATCCCGCGCAGCGTCGGCGAACGGTTGCACTCGCGACTCGCGGCGCTCCCGAACGGTAAGCGCGCGAAACGTCGCGGGCGGTAGGCTCCCCACGGGGCCGTTACTTCACGTCCTTGACGCGGGCGTCGATTGCGTCACTCACGGGGTCTCCACGGTAAGGGCGCGTGAATCCAGCGGGATAGCACACCGTCGGCGGGCTTCTCGGCGGCCCTGCGCCACCAGAACACGAACGCGGCCGGGATGCTGAGTGCGACGATGGGCCAGTCGAGAATGCCCGCGTGACGCGCGATCTCTCCGATCGTGGCGCCGATGGCAACCCCGACGGGAACGTTGAACGCGCCGTACGGCCCGAACTGACGAACGTACCACCGCTTCGGCGGTGGCGGCGGCACCACCACGGCTGCGGTTCGGTAGGGCGATCCCGCGCTACCC
>JACCDM010797002.1_pt1 | contig 14463 bp, 8 predicted proteins | sample 7445851 | NCBI WGS metagenome assembly JACCDM01 (sample SAMN15323438, study PRJNA562643) | freshwater metagenome | isolation source: river surface water | place: USA:Blue River Watershed | collected 2017-08-16
CGACCAGCGACTGAAGGATCTGGAGGCCCTCAAGGCAGACCAGTCCAAGCGCATCGCGAAACTCGAAGACAAACTGGCCAAGGCCGCCGAAGCCAATGCCTCCGGCACGGACCGCTTAATGTGGGGCAAGCGCTTGGAACAACTTTCAGCGGCCTGGTCCAAGGCCAAGAGTAAAAAGGCCAAGGACGAAGTGGTAGAGCGCGCAACCAAACTATTTGCCGAGCGCAACGGAGCCGAGAAAAAACTCGTGCAGCGCAAGGAAACCGCGAAGCAGGCCGACGCTCGACAGCGCCTTGAGTCCGCGCTCGCGATGCCCGTCAAAATTGGCGACAAAGTCAAAATTGTGGGCGGTGGCCGCCAGCAGGGCGAAATCCTGGAGATTCGCCGGGACAAGTTTTTGGTCCGACTGGGCGGAGTGCTCTCAACCTGGGTTGACCGCAAGCAGTTTGTACACTGGGGTGTAGAATTATAAGTTTACCAAATGTTTTACGCGTTTAATGGCATGCGCCCCGTTGTTCACCCCACCGCCTTTGTTCACCCGCAGGCGAATGTGACGGGCGACGTGTGGATTGGCCGCGACGTATACATCGGTCCTGGCGCGGTACTTCGCGGAGACTGGGGCCGCATCACCGTGGGCGACGGCGCCAACGTGCAAGAAAACTGCATCATTCACGTTTTTCCAGGCCTCGATGTGGTACTCGAGGAATCCGCCCACATTGGCCACGGCGCCATTGTACATGGTGCCCACGTCGGCCGCAACTGCCTCATCGGAATGAATGCCGTTCTCATGGACCAAGCGGTCATTGGCGCAGAATCCATTGTGGGCGCCTTGAGTTTTGTGCCGCAAGGCATGCAGGTTCCGCCGCGGTCCGTCGTGGTCGGCAACCCCGTCCGCATCATTAAAGAGGTAACCGACGAGCAAATCTCATGGAAGACCGAAGGCACGGCATGGTACCAGCGGCTGCCCCGCGAATGCGACCAAACGCTTGAAGCCTGCGAACCGCTTGAAACGGATAATCTGGACCGCCCTCGCGCCGCAGAAGGCTACGCCCCTCGGAAGCGGTAATTAACCGCTCCAATGCGGACTCCGCAACAAAAATTTGGGTTTATTAACAATTTGTCGTGCGAACGTGCGAAAATTTGTTATAGATTTAACGCCCAACACAAAATCTATTAACGATGATTCAAACTCTACGCCAGAAAGTAGCCATTTTCGCTGCTTTACTGATTAGCTGGTCGGCGTTTGGGCAGTACGTTCCAAACTACACAGTTTCGACGTCCTCGGGAACATACACCCCGATTACGACCGGAACCTCGTTTGGTACGGCCACCAACGATGATCAGTCGTTCACAGATGGAGCAAACCCAACTACGGCATCTACGGGCACGGGCCCAGGTATCGACATTGGTTTTGACTTTGTCTTCAATGGTCAAATCATGAACAAACTTGGCATCAACGCCAACGGTTTCATTGCACTTGGCTACAACACGGTGACCATCTCAAGTTCGTCAGGTGGATTCACGACCACTCAAAACCTGATCAAGGGATTTAATCATGATCTTCTTGGTATGGCAAGTGGAGACCTTCGCGTTGCGACGGTTGGTACTGCGCCAAACCGCCAGTGCGTGGTTCAGTGGACCAACTACCGCAAATGGAGTTCAACAGCTGGTGCTAGCGACACGATCAACTTTCAAATTCGATTGATTGAAGGTTCGAATAATATTGCGCTGGCATACGGCAAAAACAAAACTGCCTACGTTGGAACGTCGTTCAAGCCCACACTAGGCATCTGTTCAAATGGAGCAATGTTGGCGCTCGGTGGAACGTCTTGGACGACTACTCCGACAACGTATGCGACATATTCGTCAACGAACAATTTGCCGTTTACGTCAACGGTAGCTCCGGACAACGGTCGCACAATTTTGCTTACTGCACCAGCTATGTGTGTGGCACCAGCACTCACGACGACAACGACCACCACTTCAGCCACATTGACATTTGCCAATGGCTCAACAGGAACAACCTACTCTATTGAATATGGGCCTGCTCCATTGACGGCGGGAACCGGAACCGTGGTTTCATCTGCTACTTCACCCTACACCATTACAGGTCTTAACCCCGCAACGAACTATACGTTCATTGTTACAGCTAACTGTGGAGGCACGGCAACAAATGCAACAACAACCTCAGCGGCAACGCAGTGTGTTGTGATTTCGAGCTTCCCCTACACCGAGAGCTTTGAATCTGCAGGATGGGTTCTTGGAAACCCAGCTGTTCCCGTGTGCTTTAGCAACACGAGCAACGCCACGACCACTGCGTTCGGATGGCGCCCAGAAGACCTTACTACGCCCTCGGCTGGATCAGGAACAGGACCACAAGGCCCACAAGATGGCCTGAAGTATGTGTTCCTCGAGACGTCTTCGGGTGCAACGGGCAATTCATCATTCCTTGAGTTCCCTGAATTCAACACTACATCTCTCGGTACCCCACAACTGAAGTACTTCTACCATATGTTTGGCGCCACAACGGGCAAACTCATCGTAGAGCGATTCAACGGTACAGCTTGGGTTGGCATTGACTCATTAATTGGACAGCAGCAGACAACGAGCGCATCACCATGGCTTGACCGCGTGGTTAATTTGCCATCTGCCGCTTCTGTGAAGATCCGTTTCCGTGGTGTTCGTGGAACCTCGTTCACGGGAGACATTTCAATTGACAACATTTCGATTCAACAGGCGCCACCATCTTGTCCAGTTACAGAGGTGTTGACCGTTACTGGAGGTACATCTTGTGGAAACTCGACCGTTACGCTTTCTGCAACAGGAGCGTCGGGCACCTCGACTGTAGTTTGGACCAACGCTTCTTCGAAGGTTGTAGGTACAGGTTCGACATTCACTACGCCAGTTATCACAGCTACAACTTCATACGGAGCACAATCATTTGCTGACGACAACACCGTTGGCGATGTAAACTTCGGCCCATCATCTACACTTGGCGGAGGCTTCGGCAACTTCACCAACGGTCAGTGGTTTACCGCACTTGCACCATTCCGACTTGACTCAATCACCGTTAAGTCGAATGGCCCCGCAACGTTTGCATTGCGCATTAGCGAGGCTGGTGGCTCTGCTGTGAACGGCAACTCTGGAGCGTTATTACAGCAATCTCAGTGGATTTCAGTACCTGCAGCGGGCACCCATAAAGTGGCCGTTGGCCTTTACATTCTGCCTGGATCTTACTTCTTAAACTTTACTTGGCAGGCGGGATCAGGATTGCTACACCGCGCTACTGCGGGCGCAGTATATCCGTACACCGCAGCAGGCGTTGCAACAATTGACTCTGTTCAGTATAGTGTGGCTGGAGTATCCTCACAAGTTCGCGTGTACTACGCCTACGACTGGGTAGTTAGCAAAGGCTGTGTAGGTCCTGTAACCACAGGAACTGCAACTTGGGCGGCTGTTCCATCAACAGCAATTCCGTACAGTGTTGACTTTAACAGCGGACTTCCATGTAACTGGACTAAGTCTTCGAACACGACTCAAAACTGGAACGTTGTTCCAACATATGGATCTAGCAGCTTGAATGGTTCTTCATTCTTGTTCTTCGATGACGATGCTGCGGGAGGTTCTGCTGCTGCAGTGAATGCGAGTGTAACGTCACCAGTGGTTAACACCCTTGGCTATGATTCGGTTACAGTGTCATTCGACCACTACTTCTATTCGTACCCCGGTACTGCAGGTTACGTAGAGGTGTACAATGGTTCAGCCTGGGTTGCAATTGACACCTTCACTACGACTCAAGGTTCTTGGACTGCTCCAGCTTCCGCAACCTACGACGTCACAGCGATGGCAAATGCCAACATGCAAGTTCGTCTTCGCTACAGCGACGGTACGGGCACATGGGGCTGGTACTGGGCCGTGGACAACTTCGAGATCGACGGTAACGTCCTTCCGTGTACCAACGTTCGTGTAGCGGTTACTACCGACATCTACGGTTCAGAAGTAACGTGGAGCATCCGCGACGTGAATACAGGTATCGTTTGGGCAACCGGCGGACCGTACGCAGACGTGACTCCGTACAACGCCGCTGCTGCGACGCACATTGACACGATCTGCCTGCCAGATAACGGCACCTACGAGTTCCAGATCAACGACAGCTACGGCGACGGTCTCTTTGACGGTACTAACACCGGAAACTACACCGTGGACAAGCTTTGCTCATGGGGCTGGAATAACGTAACCACAGGTTCCGGAGCGCAAGCTTATGGATCAACCACGAACCCACCGTCATACGACAGCGTAGTGTTCGACATGAACTGTATCCAGCTCAAGAACGTGACCTTCCAGGTTGACATGAACCAAGTAACGGCTGGCTTTACAACGCCTGAAGTAAACGGTTTCTGGAACAACTGGTGTGGTAACTGTAACGCGATGAGCGACGCCAACGGCGACGGCATCTGGGAAGTAACGATTCCTTTGGAAGTAGGAACGACCCAAGAGTTTAAGTACTCTGCGGACGCTTGGACCATCCAAGAGATGAACGACCCGACTGCTCCATGTACGAACGGTAATGCGACCTACACGAACCGCGTACTTGTAGTACCTGCTGCCGACACGACGCTGCCTGTTGTTTGCTGGAGCTCTTGCTACGGCTGTGCGGTAGACGTAACGCTGCAAGTGAACATGGCGTGGGAAGTTGCCAACAACGCGATCAGCGCTGACGGCATCCACGTTGCAGGTGACTTCCAGGGCTGGAACCCAGGTGCTACTGCAATGACCGACGCCAACAGCGACGGTATCTACGAGGTAACCATCAACGTACCAGCGAACTCAAGCATTCAGTACAAGTTCATCAACGGCAACACATGGGGCAAAGACGAGCCAGTTCCTGGTGCATGTGCGGTAACCGGTACGACGAACCGCGGTGCAACGTTTGCCTACGGCGACAGCACGATGGCTCCAGTATGTTTTGGTAAGTGTACCGACTGTATGGCAAGCCTCGACGAGACCTTGCAGAACGTAAGCCTCTTCCCGAACCCAACCCGCGGCCAGTTCAACTTGGTACGTATGGATGCGGCTTCAGAAGTAGAAGTGAGCGTACTTGACCTTCAGGGCAAGGTGCTGACGGTAGCTGCTTGGAACGCCGGCGCTGAGTCACTCAGCATCGACCTGGGCAACTTCGCCAACGGCGTGTACATGGTTCGCCTGACTTCAGAAGAAGGCAGCCGCACCCTGCGCGTAAGCGTTCAGAAGTAATCGACTCCCTTCGGGGATGAGAGGCCGCTCCGCAAGGGGCGGCCTTTTTTTTGACCCTATCTTTACTGAACCCTTAAACCAAACTTTGCGTTATGAAACACTGGACGCTTGCGGCTGCTGCCGCTGCGGGCTTTGCGGCCTGCCAAACGACTGATGTGGCTGTGGAATACCCCCAAACTCGCTTCGATTCCGCAGACGTAAAAACCTATTTTGGGACCGAGGTCGCTGACCCCTACGGGTGGTTGGAAGACGACCGCAGCGAAGAAACGGGCGCTTGGGTAAAGGCCCAAAACGAGGTGACGCAGGGCTATTTGGAGCGGATTCCGTACCGAAAGGCTCTGCGCGAGCGGTTGACTGTCCTTTGGAACTACGAGAAGCGTGGGGCTCCGTTCGTCGAGGGCGACTACCAGTACTTCTACCGCAACGACGGGCTGCAGAGCCAGTCGGTGCTGTACCGCCAGTCCGTGGTGAGTGGTGTTGCGCAGGGCGAGCCAGAGCTGTTTTTGGACCCGAACACCTTCAGTTCCGACGGCACATCGTCGCTGGGTGGCTTGTCGTTCAGTCCCGACGGGTCGCGCGCGGCCTACCAAATTTCTGAGGGCGGAAGCGACTGGCGCAGCGTCGTAGTGATTGACGCGGTAACCAAGAACGTCATCGAGGACACGCTGGTCGATGTCAAGTTCAGTGGCTTGGCCTGGCGCGGCAACGAAGGTTTTTACTACAGCAGTTACGACAAGCCCAAGGAAGGCTCGGCGCTTTCAGGAATGACCGACCAGCACAAGCTGTACTTCCACAAGGTTGGCGAGCCCCAGTCTTCAGATGTGCTGGTGTTTGGCGGAGCTGCGACTCCGCGCCGCTACATTGGTGCTTCGGTAACCGAGGACGGGCAGTTTTTGGTGGTGACTGCGGCGGTTTCTACGACGGGAAACGAGCTGTACATCCAAGACTTAAAGAACAAAGGCAAGCTAGTTCGCGTGGTGGACGGCTTTAGCCAAGAGTTCAACGTGGTAGACGCCGTGGATGGTGCGCTGTACGTGCTGACCAACTACAAGGCCCCGAACTATCGTTTGATGCGTTTAAAGGGCGCGCAGGCTGGTCCGGACACGTGGACGGAGGTGATTCCCGAGGGCGAATTCCCGATGTCGGTGTCGTCGGGCGCAGGGTTTCTTTGGGTTGAGCGCATGGAGCACGCGCTAAGTTCGGTGGCCCAATACCGCCACGACGGGACGAAGGTTCGCGATGTGAAGCTTCCGGGGGTCGGAACCGCGAGCGGTTTTGGCGGTCGCCGCAGCGACAAACAACTGTACTTCAGCTTTAACAACGCGATTACGCCGTCGAGCATTTATTCGCTGGATCCAGCGAGCGGAGCGAGCGAGGTGTTTTTTGCTCCAAAGATTGACTTTGACCCCGAGCAGTACGTTTCAGAGCAAGTGTTTTACACGTCCAAGGATGGAACGAAGGTTCCGATGACGATTAGCTACAAAAAGGGGTTGAAGCGCAACGGGGCCAACCCGACCATTTTGTACGGCTACGGAGGCTTCAATGTGAGTTTGACCCCAAGCTTTAGCACGAGCTATGTGGTGTGGATGGAGCAGGGCGGAATCCTGGCCATTCCGAACATCCGCGGCGGGGGTGAGTACGGCGAGAAATGGCACGTGGCGGGCACCCAGATGCAGAAGCAAAATGTGTTTGACGACTTTATTGCTGCCGCCGAATACCTTTTTGCCGAAAAGTATACGTCGTCGGACTACCTCGCATTGAGCGGCGGATCGAACGGCGGACTTTTGGTGGGCGCCGTGATGACGCAGCGCCCAGAATTGGCTAAGGTGGCCTTCCCGGCGGTGGGCGTGCTGGACATGCTCCGCTACCACACCTTTACGGCGGGTGCGGGTTGGGCTTACGACTACGGAACCTCTGAGGAGAGCGAAGAAATGTTCCGCTACTTGCTGGGCTACAGCCCCGTGCACAACGTGAAAGAGGGCGTGTGCTACCCCGCGACGATGGTGACGACAGCGGACCACGACGACCGGGTGGTTCCGGCGCACTCGTTCAAGTTTGCAGCGGAGCTGCAGGCTAAGCAGGGATGCAGCAACCCCACCCTGATTCGCATTGAAACCAACGCGGGCCATGGAGCGGGCAAGCCCACGGCGATGGTGATCGAAGAAGCCATCGACAAGTTTGGCTTTGCGTTGTGGAATATGGGCTTTAAAAAGCTTCCGAATTAAGCGCTTAAGCGAATGAAACGTTTTGAAAACTACGTGCTCGGCCAGTGGACGCCGGGTGCAGACGCCGAATACGTCGCCCGGCATGCGGTGACGGGAGCGGAGCTGGGAGAGGTTTCGAGCCTTGGCCTGAACTACGCCGAGGTGCTGGATTACGGGCGCCGCGTGGGCGGTTCCGCGTTGAGGGCAATGACGTTTCCGCAGCGTGGCCTGATGCTCAAGGCTTTGGCAATGCACCTGCAGGCGCGCAAGGAGGACTACTACGCCGTGAGCTACGCGACCGGAGCCACCCGCGTCGACTCGTGGATCGACATCGAGGGCGGCATTGGCAACCTCTACACGTACGCGTCGCTGCGCCGTGAGTTTCCGGATTTGCCCTACCACGTCGACGGCGGCCTCGTTAAGCTTTCAAAGGGCGGAACCTTTGGTGGCCAGCACCTGATGCTCCCGCTACGCGGGGTGGCGGTGCACATCAACGCGTTCAACTTCCCGGTCTGGGGCATGCTCGAGAAGATTGCGGTGAACCTCTTGGCGGGCGTTCCGGCGGTGGTCAAACCCTCGGAATTCACGAGCTTTTTGACCGAACGCGTCGTGCGCGACATTATTTCGAGCGGAATTCTGCCCGAGGGCGCGCTACAGCTAGTGGTGGGCAAGGGCCACGGAATCCTCGACCCGGTGCAGCGTCAAGATGTGGTGACGTTTACGGGTTCTTATGCAACGGGCTACCGGCTAAAGTCCACCGGCCGATTTGCAGAGTTGGGCGTTCCGTTTAACCTCGAGGCCGACTCGCTGAATGCGACGGTGCTTGGGCCTGACGCCGTGGCCGGAACCCCCGAGTTTGATCTGTTTGTCAAGGAAGTCGCCAAAGAAATGACCATCAAGGCCGGCCAGAAGTGTACGGCGGTACGCCGAATTATTGTTCCGGAGGGGCAGCTTGAGGCCGTGCAAACGGCAGTGGCCCAACGCCTTGCCGGCGTGCGGCTGGGAGACCCCGCTCAAGAGGGCGTCCGCATGGGCCCCTTGGCCACGGCCCTGCAGGCTGAACGCGTGCGCGAGGCAGCTCAGGTTTTGGCGGGAGAGAACGAAGTCGTCTACGGTTCGGTAGACGGCGGTGCAGACGGAGCCTACTACCAGCCCCTGCTGATGCGCTGCGCGCGTCCGCTCAAGGCGAATGCAGCCCACCGCATCGAGGCTTTTGGACCGGTTGCGACCTTGATGCCCTACCGCGACGTGGCCGAAGCGGCCCAGATTGCCGCGATGGGCGGCGGATCGTTGGTTTCGTCTATTGTGACGGCCGACAAGGATGCGGCCAAAGAATTTGTGCTTGAGGCGGGCTACAGCCACGGGCGCGTGCTGGTGCTGGATTCGAGTTCCGCCAAAGAGAGCACGGGCCACGGCTCGCCCATGCCGCTGCTCACCCACGGCGGACCCGGACGCGCCGGCGACGGCGAAGAGATGGGCGGAATCCGCGGCGTGATGCACTACCTGCAGCGCGTGGCCGTTCAAGGCCACCCCAACGTGCTCAGCCATGTTGCTGAGCGCTACTACCCCGGCGCAGACCGCCCGGAGGCGAATCCGCATCTGTTTCGCCAGCACTTTGAGGACCTGCGCATCGGTGACACCGTCACGACCGCGACCCACACGGTCACGCTGCAGGATATTGAGGACTTTGCGGAGCTCAGCGGCGACAAGTTCTACGCCCACATGGACGCCAGCAGCCTCGAGGGCACCATTTTTACCGGCCGTGTGGCCCACGGGTACTTCATTTTGAGTCGTGCCGCCGGACTGTTTGTGGATCCGCCCAAAGGCCCCGTGCTGCTCAACTACGGCATTGACACGTGCCGCTTCACCAAACCCGTGTACCCGGGTTCTACGATTCAGGTGAAGCTCACGGTTCAAGAAAAGATCGACCAAGAGAAGCGCAGCCCTGAAGACATTACCAAAGGCATCGTCAAGTACTACGTCGAGGTGGTCGACGAAACGACCGAAGTGGTCGCCGTGGCCACCATTTTGACCATGGTTAAAAAGCGGAACCAGGCATGAGCTTCCTCAACCCCAACCTCGACCTAAAGCCCGGCAACTACGCTGTGATTTTTTCGTCGGAGCGCCCCGTGAATCCGAGCCCCGAGGGCTATGATGCGATGAGCGACGCCACGATGGAAGCCGTAGCAAAAATCGATGGCTTTCTTGGGTACGAGGTCGTGCGAAATGGCCCAGATGCCGTGTTTATCAGCTACTGGCGCGACGCCGTGGCCGTAGATGCTTGGCGCAAAGCCGCACTGCACGCCGAGGCTAAAAGTGAGGGCCGCGCCCGTTGGTACGACAGCTACCGAAGCCTTGTTTGCCCTATCGAACAACTCAGTTTTTTCAATCGATGAACCCAAATTCAAATGAAGGCTATGTGCGCGTCGAACGCCGCGGAACCGTAAGCCACATCGAGTTTTTTCACCCCCAAAGCAACTCGCTGCCAAGTGCCGTGCTGGCTGACTTGGCCCAAGCGATTCGCAAGGAGGGCCACGACCCCGCGGTGCACGTCATCGTACTGCGCAGCGGAGGCGATCGGGTTTTTTGCGGCGGAGCCAGCTTTACCGAGCTCGCGAGCATTCGCACCGAGGCTCAGGGCTTGGCATTTTTTAGCGGATTTGCGCACGTGATTAATGCGATTCGCACGGTTCCGAAGTTTGTTATCGGACGCGTGCAGGGCAAGGCCGTGGGCGGAGGCGTCGGGTTGGCCTCAGCCGTAGACTACTGCATCGCGACCCAGCACGCCGCAGTCAAACTGAGCGAGCTCGCAGTGGGCATCGGCCCCTTTGTGGTCGGACCCGCCGTGGAGCGCAAAATGGGCCTTAGCGCCATGAGCCAGTTGGCGATTCACGCCACGGAATTTCGCAGCGCCGCATGGGCCCAGCAGCACGGACTCTACGCCCAGGTGGTTGACGACTCCGCAGCCCTGGACGCCGCGGTGGACGTGTTGGCCGAGCGCCTCGCGGGCCAGTCGGTCGAGGCCACGGTGGCCCTAAAGCACGCCCTGTGGCACGGAACCGAGCACTGGGGAGAGCTCCTTTTGGAGCGGGCCGCCATTTCAGGACGCTTGGTTCGCACTGACGACGCCCAACGCCGCATTCAAGCTATTCTGACGAAGTCGTGAGGCGCCTGCTGCTTTTGGCCTTGGGCCTCATCAGCGGCAGTATGTGGGCCGCGAGCGACACGACCCAGTGGTCGTTTCCGGCCATCTATGGCATGAGCTTTAACCAGACCGTGCTGCGCCAGTGGAACGCCGGAGGCCAAAACAACCTCGCCGCCGGAGCCATCCTGCGCCAGCAGGCCATCGCCGTGCGCGGAAAGTGGCGCTGGGAACAGCTTTTGGACGCCACCTACAGCCTCAACATTCAAGAGGGAATCACGCGCAAAATCGACGACAAGCTCGAGTACGCGACGCGCTTTGACTACCTCTTGCGCGAGGATCCGCTCTGGAAGGTTTCGGGATTTTCAAGTTTTAAAACACAGTTTGTTAAGGGCTTTGCCAAACCTGGCGACAGTGTTTATGTCTCGCGCGCCTTTGCGCCCGCCTACGGAATCGCGGGGGTCGGCCTAACCCACAAAACGGACGGACTGGACCTGTACGCGTCGCCCGTGACGGCCAAGTTCACGTGGGTGCTCGACAGCGCCTTAAGTGCCCAAGGGGTGTTTGGGTTGATGCCGGGCCAGCGGTTCCGTCAAGAATTGGGTTTGTACGGCAATGCTCGCTTTCAGCGTTCGTTCAAGGGCGGAATCAAAATGGACCTTCGCCTGAACGCGTTTGCGAACTACCTGCAGGCCCCGTTTAGTGTCGACATCGACAGCGACTTGCTGCTGGTGTACAAGAATAAGGGTCCGCTGAGCATCACGCTCCGGAGCCAAAACCTCTTCGATCGGGACGTGCTTTTGCGCGACACCAACGGCGACGGTAAACTTGACGCTTCAGGCATCCAAACCAAACAGTTTATGGGCCTCGGGCTCACCTACGAATTCGGCAAAAAATGAAAAAAGGTTCCGCACTTCACGCGTTTGAATTGATGGCCACAGCCAAGGCGATGGCCGAGCTGTACGAAGCCAACAAAGAGGTGACGGCGACCTACGTGCACGCTACCGCGCGCGGGCATGAAGCGATTCAGCTGGCGCTGGCAACCCAGCTCGAGCCGAACGATCTTTTGTACCCCTACTACCGCGACGACGCGATGCTTCTGGGTATCGGAATGACGCCCTACGACCTCATGCTGCAGCTGCTGGCCAAGCGTGACGACCCCTTTTCAGGCGGACGCACCTACTACAGCCATCCTTCGCTGCGCGATGCCGACAAGCCCAAAATTCCGCACCAGTCGTCGGCTACGGGAATGCAGGCGATTCCGGCTGCCGGAGCCGCAATGGGCATTCAGTACCGCGAAAAGCAGGGCCTTACGGCCGAGTGGGGCGGAGCCAAGCCCATTTCGGTCTGCTCGATCGGTGACGCGGCGATGACCGAGGGCGAAGTGAGTGAAGCGCTTCAAATGGCTGCGCTTAAACGCTTCCCACTGCTAGTACTGGTCCAAGACAACGGCTGGGACATCTCGGCCAACGCGGCCGAAACGAGGGCCGGAAACGCCGCGCAGTACGCCCAAGGCTTTCCCGGAATCGACGTCGTTCAGGTCGACGGAACCGACTACGCCGCCTGCCACGCAGCCCTCAAGGACGTACTGCGCACGATGCGCAAAACGCGGGACCCGGTGCTGGTGCACGCTAAGGTTACGCTCTTGAACCACCACACATCAGGCGTACGCATGGAGTGGTACCGCGACGACCTCGACGAGGCCCGCGCCCGCGACCCCTTCCCGAAGTTGCGCGCCGCCCTACTGTCCGACGGGCACAAGCCTGCAGAGCTCGACGCCCTAGTCGATGCCGCCCGTGCCCGCGTTCAAGCTGACTACGAGCGCGCTTTGGAGGCTCCGGACCCCGCGCCCAGTGATTTGTACACGCACCGACTGGCTCCGACGTCCGTGACCGAAGAGCGCGGAACCCGTGAGCCCGCCGGCCGCGAGCGCACCGTGATGGTTGACAGCGCCCTGTTTGCTGTGCGCGAAATCCTTGACGCCCACCCCGAAGCCCTGCTCTACGGCCAAGACGTGGGGCGCCGACTCGGTGGCGTGTTTCGTGAAGCCGCCACGCTCGCCCAGCAGTTTGGAGACGACCGCGTCTTCAACACCCCGATCCAAGAGGCCTTCATCGTCGGAAGCACCGTGGGAATGGCCGCCGTGGGCCTCAAGCCCATCGTCGAGGTTCAGTTCGCCGACTACATCTGGCCCGGCCTAAACCAGCTGTTCACCGAGCTTTCGCGCGCCCACTACCTCACCAACGGCAAGTGGACGGCGGATATGATTTTGCGGGTTCCGATCGGAGCCTACGGCAGCGGCGGTCCGTTTCACTCTTCAAGCGTGGAGTCGGTCGTGACCGCCATTCGCGGAATCAAAGTCGTCTACCCGTCCACCGGGGCCGACCTCAAAGGATTGCTGAAGGCCGCCTACGCGGATCCCAACCCCGTCGTGGTGCTCGAACACAAAGGCCTGTACTGGTCCAAAATCAAGGGCACCGAGGGCGCCAAGACCGTCGAGCCAGACGCCGACTACGTCATTCCCATCGGCAAGGGCCGCATCGTGCGTGCCGCAGAGCCCGAGGGCGAACCCACAGCCTTGGTCGTAACCTACGGCCGCGGGGTGTACTGGGCGCTCGAAGCGTCTGCCGGAATGCCCGTCGAAGTCCTCGATTTGCGCAGCCTTTCTCCTTGGGACGAAGCGCTAGTGTTTGATCGAGCTCGTGCCCACGGACGCATCTTGGTGCTCACTGAAGAGCCCTCAGTGCAGCCGTTTGCGCGCTCTATTGCCGCACGAATTCAAGAAGAGTGCTTTACCGCCCTCGACGCGCCCGTGCGCGTGCTGGGCGCCGAGGACACCCCAGCCATTCCGCTCAACAAAACGCTGGAAGCCACCTACTTACCCAATGCGGACAAGGTGCGGGTGGCGTTGGAAGGGCTGCTGAGCTACTAGCTACTAGTTGCTAGTTGCTGGCAGCTAGTTGCTGGCGCGCTCCAAGATCACCGCATAACCCTGGCCGACCCCGATGCACATGGTGACGAGGGCGTAGCGGCCTTGGGTTTCGTGCAGGGCACGGGCGGCGGTAAGGGCCAGGCGGGCACCGGACATCCCCAGGGGGTGGCCCAGGGCGATGGCTCCGCCGTTGGGGTTGATGCGCGGATCGAGGTCTTCGAGGCCGAGGCTGCGCGTGACCGCGAGGGCTTGGGCGGCAAAGGCTTCGTTGAGTTCGATGTGGTCAATGTCGGCCAAGGTGAGTCCGGCGCGCTTGAGGGCGAGCTGGGTGGCGGGCACGGGGCCAATCCCCATGATGCGGGGCTCGACGCCAGAGACTCCGCTTGCGACGATTCGGGCCAAGGGCGTGAGTGCGTGGGTGCGCAGGGCGTCTTCAGAGGCGATGAGGAGGGCGGCTGAGCCGTCGTTGAGGCCAGAGGCGTTGCCGGCGGTGACGCTTCCGTGGGGGCGGAAGGCGGGGCGCAGCCCCGCGAGGCCTTCTAGGGTCGTGGCGGGTTTGGCGAATTCGTCGTGGGCGAAAACGATGGGGTCTCCTTTGCGTTGCGGAATCGACACGGGGGCGAGTTCACCGGCGGTGAAGCCGCGGGCGACGGCCGCGGCGGCGCGTTGCTGGCTGCGCAGGGCGAGGGCGTCTTGGTCTTCGCGCGAAATTGAATGCTGGTCGGCGAGGTTTTCGGCGGTTTCGCCCATGGCGTCGGTGCCGAAGAGCCGCTTCATTTCGGGGTTGACGAAGCGCCACCCGAAGGTGGTGTCGTACATCTGGCTGTCGTTGCCAAAGGCTTTAGAGGGCTTTGACATGGCGTATGGGGCGCGGGTCATGTGCTCGACGCCTCCGGCGAGGATGAGGTCGCCTTCGCCCGAGTGGATGGCGC
>JACCDM010245518.1_pt1 | contig 14462 bp, 15 predicted proteins | sample 7445851 | NCBI WGS metagenome assembly JACCDM01 (sample SAMN15323438, study PRJNA562643) | freshwater metagenome | isolation source: river surface water | place: USA:Blue River Watershed | collected 2017-08-16
AGCGATAACGCAGATAGAAGCGAAATCAGCACTGGATCTCTAGTCAGCGTTATAGCGAGAAGTGGAGCAGCAAGGCGAAGTACGCCATCTGCAAGATTTGTTATAAGACCTGCGCTCCAGATGCGATTGAAGTCGGGCCCCAGTCCTTTGCTCACAATGAGTGGATACTAGCCCTAGAGTTGAGGCGTGAAGACGGAAGCAATCACTGATTTCGATTTAGCATCAGAATTTCTGAAAATAGATGAACGGGCGCTGATTCTTTTCAAGACATGGATTCCGAAGAATAGATTTATAGAGCTTTTGTATAACGAGGGTGGAATATCGATGTATCGAGAGGACCATACCCCTATTGCTTTCTCGGTTGGAACTAATCCGCCAGTAAAGGATTCGTGGCCCCGGATCAATTTTGAGAGGGGCGCAAATGGAATTAATGAGATCCGGGCTAAGGAAAAATCGGATTGGCAGACATATTTTCTTCACTTAGATGATGAGGTTGGCAAAGAGTCAACCACGATGGAATTTACGGATGGAGTGATTGATGCCTTTTTGAAATTGCATGCTCCGAAGTCTTCGATCTTTCCTGGAAATAAGGAGATAGTGAAGTGGGCCTGCGTTAGCCATGAGAATCAAATAGCGGGCGTAGCGGCGATTTCGCGATGGGAATCGGGTGAGCATGTAGTTGCATCGGTAGCGGTCCATAGCGATCTGAGGGGATTGGGCATCGGGGCCAAACTGATGAAAGAGGTAGTGCGGGTGGCGCTAAACGAAGGGCTAAAGACTCTCTGCTTGGGCGTAAATAGCGACAATATCTCGGCCATCGCTTTGTATGAGAAGTTGAATTGGCAACCACTTTACAAATTCACCTACGTTGAGCGGGCCTAGCTTTACTCAATTAACCCTTCATTCGCCTGTCGTTTTAAGAAGATGCGATATCTAGCGCTATCTTTTGAGGATGCGCAAGTTAGTTGCTGAATTCACCGGAACAGCCTTCATAACCGCAGCGGTTATTGGATCAGCCATCATGGCAACAAATTGGACAAAGGATGGCGCCATTTGGTTATTGGTAAATATGGTGAGCACCGTATCCGTTCTCTACGTAGCAATAGTCTTGTTTGCTTCAATAAGTGGTGCCCATTTCAACCCAGTTGTTTCTTTAGTTAAGGCCGTTCAGAAAGATTTAGCTTGGATTGATTTCCTTCAATACTGTGTGGCGCAAATTCTCGGTGCAACATTTGGCGCTGGCTTAGCGCACCTACTCTTTGATTACTCAATTTTGAGCGTCTCTAAAATCGAACGTCTTGGAGCAAACATATTTATTTCTGAAGTTGTCGCAAGTTTCGGGCTTGTGCTGATCGTGGTCGCAAGTTGGCGTAAATTTAAAGTTCGAAACCGCGCTTCCTTGATTTCCCTGTGGATAGCCTCGGCATACTTCTTCACATCATCGACTTCATTTGCAAACCCTGCCGTTTCGTTCGGGCGAATGCTCACGGACTCGTTAGCAGGTATTTCTCCTCAATCTCTTGCGCTATTTATTCCAGCCCAAGTTCTTGGAGGCTTGCTGGCTTTGGCGCTCTCAAATTACTTGGTCAATGCAAGCCGTGAGTAACAAGCCCACAGTCCTATTTGTTTGTGTTCACAACGCGGGACGCTCGCAAATGGCCGCGGGCTTCATGGAACATTACGGTCAAGATCGGGTAGAAGTTCTATCGGCTGGAAGAGCACCAAAAGAGAGCATTAATCCTGTCGCCGTCGAGGCTATGAAGGAAAAAGGGATTGATATAGCAAACCGCAAGCCAAAGGTGCTTACCAATGAATCAGTCCAAGCTAGCGATGTCGTTATCACTATGGGATGTGGAGATGCCTGCCCGTTCTATCCTGGAAAAAGATATGAGGATTGGGCCCTTGATGATCCCGCAGGTCAAAACATTGAATTTGTTCGAAAAGTTAGGGATGAGATTGAAAGGCGCGTTACCCAGCTTCTTAAAGAAATTCTCTAGTTTTAGGCGCACCTCTTTCGCTGGCATAGAATCGAGGGGTGAAGGCGACGCGGGAAGTCCAAGAAAAACTTTTGGCCTTACAACAACTCGACTCTGATTTGATCCAAATCAAACATAAAGCAAGCACACTTCCAGTCGCTCGCCAATTCGATGAAGCCTCGAGCGAGCTTTCAGTGAAGCAAGATCTGTTAGTCGCAGCGCGTACAGAGCGAGATGACATCAAGCATGAACTCTCGCGCGCTGAAGTTGATGTCGAGCAAGTGGCGAGTCGTATTGAAAAGGATGAGAAGCGGCTAGCTTCAGGACTTGGGAGTCCTAAAGAACTCGAGCAGTTACAGCATGAGTTGGGATCGCTAGCGAAACGACGTGCTGAGGTGGAGGATGTTGAGCTTGAGATTATGGTCAGAGTCGAAGGCGTTGATTTAAGGATCAAGGAACTCGAAGAGGTATGCCGAGCTCTTGAGATTCGCTTAGATGAATTGAAATTAATGAAGGAAGAAGAAATAGCATCTCTAGAGCAATCAATGAATAGCACGAGTCATGCAAGATCAGATTTAGCTTCAAAAATTGATGCTGAACTTCTCGCTCTCTACGAGAAGATTAGGACTAGTGGCGATGGAGTTGGGGCTGCAAAATTGGTGGGAAATCAATGTACTGGTTGCCATCTAACCATGAATGCCGCAGAGCTAACTCGATTGAAGTCTGTAGCGGATGATGAAGTTGTAAGGTGCGAGGAATGTCGTCGAATTTTGATTAGGTTTTGAGTATGCCGCGAAACTTTCTGCTTTATGCCGATGGTGGCTCACGGGGTAATCCGGGCGAGGCTGCATTTGGCGCCGTAATCAGCGAATCGGGAAAATTAGTGGCCGAGTTATCCGAACGCATTGGAGTGGCTACAAATAATGTTGCTGAATACAGCGGCTTGATAGCGGGGTTGAGAGCAATTCACCAATTAGACCCAGAAGCGCAAGTCTTAGCTCGAATGGACTCTAAGTTAATAGTTGAACAGATGAGCGGTAACTGGAAAATCAAGAATCACGAGATGAAGAAAATGGCGCTAATGGTTCGAGATGCGCATCCGGCGAACCTGATCAAATACGAATGGATTCCGCGCGAGATGAACTCGCATGCAGATTCCTTAGTGAACAGGGCCTTAGATGAATAATGCTAAGAGTTAATGGAGTTAATATGACAGACCTATTTTTAATTCTTTTGGCGATTTTGAACGTTACGGGAATTACTTACTTGGCTTTCAAGGTTAGACGTATATCGATTGAGAGTAGGTCTAACAAGAAGAAAATCAAAGAAATCAAATTGATGACTAAGGAAATTAATAAGGCCGTGAGTAAAGAGGTGAGTACCAAAAAAGAGAGTAAGCGTGACTTTCAATTGATGGAGGCTTATTACCAACTTATAAATCTTCTCGACTTCAAATCACCAATTCCTAGAACTAGGGGTTTTGCTGCCTCCCCGGATCTACTTCTTGAGATTTATCGATTGATCATGAAATATCGCCCTAAATTGATAGTTGAGCTTGGTTCCGGATTGAGTACTTTGGTTATTGCTAAGTCGGTTCAACAAACCAACGATTCCAAGGTAGTTTCAATCGATCACTCACTGGACTATCTCAACGAGACCACTAGATTGCTAAATGAACACGAGATCGATTCAGTAGAACTTATTCATGCCCCAATTGATATGACGACGAATTGGTATTCGACGAAATGGCTTACCGAGCTAAAGGAGATAGATTTATTAGTTATTGACGGCCCACCGAAGGCCCTGGGTGAAAATGTGCGAAGTGGCGCCTTGGATTTCTTCTTAAATAGACTCAGCCCAAATGCAGTAGTTGTAATAGATGACGCCTATAGGCCTGGAGAGTCAAAACTCGCATCTGATTTTGCAACCAAGATGCCGCTTCATAATCTCGTGGTTTTAGATCACGAGAAAGGAACCGCACTAATACTTCCGCAAGGCTAATTGCCTGGGCTCACCGTAGACATATTGAAGTCACCAATTACCATCGGTGGAACATGCATATGTGTGGCGTACTCGGCCCATTCGCGAGGTTGGGTCCACTCACTCGCGCCTGCAGCCTTAATTCGTGAAAGTGCGTTCACGGGTGAATCGTTCCAACGGAAGTTATTTGTAGCTCCCTGAACTTCGCCACCTTTTACGTAATAAACGCCATCTCGAGTTAAGCCGGTAAGAAGAAGGGTATTTGGATCAACCATTCGGATATACCAGAGCGTTGTCAGCAGTAAGCCGTTATCAACCTTCTTGATTAAGTCGTCAAGATTGCCACTACCGTCTTGGACTTCCATGAAGTAGTTATCGCCCATGGGAGTAAATGGGAGAGAGGTGAGTTTTGCAGAGGCGCGAGTTTGAATCAGGCTCTGCAGCACGCCATCTTTCATCCAATCTACTCGGAGACTCTTCTGGCCATTATCGAAAATTGAGCCGAGAGGATTCGAGGAAGTGTGAGAAATAAATGGTGAGCCCGGGAGTAATTTGCTGGATGGATCGCTGTAGAGATTGAGCGGAACATTGGCAAACTTCTCACCTACGCGAGTGCCGCCACCTTTCTTTGAAAATACGCTCTGGCCTTCAAATGCATCACGCCCCGCTGAAACCCAGACCATGTAGGTATAGAGATCGGCGACTGAGCCGGATGGAAATATCGTGTCGTATTTCCCAGCAGGAAGATCGATTTTCTTTGCCTGCCACTCAAGGCGCTGGCGAATAGCTTTATCAATCGCAGCGACGGAGACATTAGAGAAATCATGGGTCTCGATACCTTCCCAGGTAGAGCGAGAGCGCTCGTGGGACTTAGCGGTCATCTCAACTCGACCGATAGGGGAGTCATTGCGAAGCCTTAAGCCACCTTTTGAACCAACCCAGGTAGTGGAATGCGTGTGCTCGGCATAACCAAACAACTCAATCTTGTCAGCGACCGAACGCTGCATCATTTCACCTAGGTCAGGTGCAAATTTGTTGAAGATTTCTGGCCCAGTTGGATTATGAGCAGCGCTCCAATCGCCCAGCGTTAAATCTTTTGCGAGCGGCGCGTAATCATCAGCAGGTCCGGCCGCTTTTGCTGCGGTGACAGCCTCAGCAAGAAGTGCATCAATATCTTTCTCATCAACATTTGTGCGTGTCACTCCGCCGGCAGCCATCGAGCCATTCACAGAAACAAATGCGAGAACCGTGACGCTTCGCTCTTGAATAACACCATTTGTGGTGAGAGTGCTACTTGCCCAACGTAAATTCGCTTGAGTCTTATCTTTAACGATGACGATGCACTCGTCGCTAGTTGCGCGAGCGAGAACTTTTTCGATTAGGTCTTGTGCAGAGATCATTTGCCTGCCTCCGCGACTGTGTTGAGGATATTTATCTTGTCGAATACCGCAGCAGGGCAACCATGACTTACGGCCGCGACTTGTCCAGGTTGAGCCTTTCCGCAATTAAATGCGCCGCCCAATACATAAGTGGACGGGCCACCAACCGCTTTCATTGAGCCCCAGAAATCAGTAGTTGTTGCTTGGTAAGCCACATCTTTTAGCTGGCCCGCAAGCTTGCCATTCTTGATTCGATGGAACTGTTGGCCGGTGAATTGGAAGTTATAACGCTGCATATCAATCGACCATGACTTATCGCCGAGAATATAGATGCCATCTTCAACAGATGAAATCAGCTCATCCAGGCTTGGCCCGGTTGGATTTGGTTGAAGAGAAACGTTTGGCATTCGCTGGATCGGAACATGTGCGGGGGAGTCTGCAAAAGCACAACCATTGCTCCGCTCTTGATTTACGCGAGCCGCGATACGACGATCTAATTGGTAACCAACAAGCACGCCATCTTTGACGATATCCCAACGCTGCGCCGCAACACCTTCATCATCCCAACCAACAGTGCTAAGACCATGTTCAGTAAGGCGATCACCGGTCACATTCATCAACTTCGATCCATATTTCAAATTACCAAGCTTGTCTGGAGTAGCGAACGATGTTCCCGCGTAATTAGCTTCATAACCAATCGCGCGATCCAACTCAGTTGCATGCCCGATTGATTCATGAATCGTGAGCCAGAGATTTGATGGATGAATAAGTAAGTCATAGCGACCTGGTTCCACCGAAGGAGCCTTCACCTTCTCGGCAAGTAACGAGGGAAGTTCATCAATTTCCTTATCCCAATTCCAAATTGAGTTACCCATCCACTCCCAGCCATAACCAGCAGGTTGAGCAAGAGTTCTCATAGATTCAAAACCGTGTTCACCGATCGAAATTGCTTCAATCTGGGTTTGGATACGCACGCGCTGTTGGGTGGTGCTCGTGCCATTTGAATCTGCGTAATGTTTCTGCTCTTTTACATACATAGTCATGGCGCTGGTGTGATTAACCGCGCTTGATGCAAGCAACTTAGAACTTAATGTCGCTAAACGATCTTTACGCTCGGCATCCGAGACTGAGAAAGGATCAATTTCGTAGGAGGAAATCCATGTCTTATTTGGATATGCAGGTTCTGGAGCAAGCGAGACTTCTTCAGTTGAGAGCGGCTTAGAGGTTTTTGCCATAGCCACAGCGGTATTCGCTAGTCGTTTAGCGGTGTCAGCCGATAAATCAGGCGAAGAAGCAAAGCCCCAAGCGCCATTCACAATTACTCGAACGCCAATTCCAATAATCGTCTCATCGCTCTGGGTTTCTGGTTTTGCATCACGCAATGAAAGAAGTCCGGTTCGAGTCCGCTCAATTCGCACATCTACATGCGAGGCCCCCAATGATTTGCCGGCAGAGATAGCGGCATCACTTAGCGCGGAGAGCGGAAGGGCTAGAAAATCTGCGTCAACTGTTTTGCTCACCCGGGAACCCTATAGTCTCTTTCTAAAGATGTCATCGGGGTAAGGTTTATTCGTGTCACAGGAAACCGGGTTCGTTGATCTTCATGTAAACGGCCATGCCGGAGTCGATTTTCTCACCGCTAAGAATCCTGATGAGATACGAAAGGCAACCCGATCCATCAAATCCCATGGCGTTGCTGGTTTTCTAGCATCACTTATTACAAGTGAGATGAGTGACTTAAGTCGCGCAGTTAAGTTAATTAAAGAGGTAGCCGTTTCACAAGGTGAAGATGAAGCAAAGATTCTTGGATTCCACTTCGAAGGGCCCTGTCTCTCTCATGAAAGACGTGGGGTGCACGCTCCAAATCTCTTGAAAGAACCAACTCCAACTCTTGTTTCGCAATTACTTAATTTTCCAAATGTAAAGATGATTACCCTCGCGCCAGAACTTCCAGGCGGAATCGAGGCGATTAAGGAAATTTCTAGTGCTGGAGTTGTTGTATCTCTCGGCCACACAACCGCAGGACGCGATATTGCAGAAAAGGCATTTGATGCTGGAGCTAAGGCAGTCACACATCTATACAACGGAATGGAAAAAGATGGTGGACTGGTAGAAGTTGTTTTAGAACGCGAAGATATTCTGTTTCAGATGATTGTTGATGACGTTCATGTATCGAGAGACTTAGTAAAAAAAGCCTGCGATAAAGCACTCGATAGATTGATAGTCACAACAGATGCCCTTGCAGCCGCAGGACTTGGCCCCGGTCGCTATCCCTTCGGCGATATGGAAATAGAAATCAAAGATGGCAAGGCGCTTCGCCTGGATGGAAAGCTTGCCGGAGGTATCGGAACGTTAAATCGCTCTCTGGAAATTCTCGAAGAGATGGGGTACTCACAAGAGAAAACGTTGCCGTCAGTTACTTCCCGCCCACTAAAACTAATTGACGCGGGCCGGTAGAACGAAGAAGTAGTTTTACTCCTCGAAGTCGCCGCCGCGACCGGTTCTCTTGCCACGATTCTTTGGTGGATGCTCGTAGATCCAGAACAGGACGCCAAGAAGAATCGCCATGATTAAGAAGATAAATACGGGTATGTCCACTATAACCAACCTGACTTTCTGAATTTGCGGTAGAGGAAGATTGTCAAAGCTATGAGAACTAACAGGACTGTGGGATAGCCAAACTTCCAATCAAGTTCTGGCATGAATTCAAAGTTCATTCCGTAGATACCAGCAATCATTGTTGGGCCGGCAGCAAGCGCAATCCACGCCGAAATCATCCGGACGTCGTTATTTTGTTGAACTTGAACTTGTGCCAAATCAGCTTGGAGGGCTGCTGAGAGCAGCGAGTCCATTCCGCTGGCATGCTCACATGCACGCATTGATTGATCCAGGATGTCACGAAAGAACGGCTTCAGGGGTTCCGGAAGATTCTGATATGTATCAGAGTTCAATTTTTGTAGTGGAGCAATCAGCGGCTCCAAGGCATGACGGTATTCAATGACTTCACGCTTTAAAGAGTAAATCTTTTTTGAAACTGTCTTACGTGAGGCTGAGAAGACTTCATTTTCAATTTGAACGACATCTTTTTCAAGCTCAGCCGCGATGGCTGTGTATTCATCAATCACTCGATTGATAACTCCATGAAGTACTGAAAGTGGACCGAGCGCCAAAAACTCTGGTTGCATTTCTAACTCATGCCGAACTGTCGCAAGTGGAGCTCCTGATCCATGACGAACTATGATGATGAATTGATTATTAAGAAAACAAATAAGTTCGCCGGTCGAAATAGCGCTTATTGAGTCATCGTAGAAAATTGTTCGAATGACGAAGGTCGTTATTCCTTCAAATTCCTCGATTTTCGCCCGCTGTTGAGCGTTGACTGCATCTTCTACTGCAGTCTCGTGGAGTTTGAATTTACCTAGGACTCTCTCTAACTCTGCTTGGCTCGGTTCGGCCAAGCCGATCCAAGCAAACCCCTCACTTGATTGAGTTGCGTCATGGAGCTTCTCGATACTATCTAGCCCATCGACCCTCTTACCCTCTCTATAAAGGGCGAAATCCACGATCACTCGGGCATTGTTACACCCTAAAGATTCTCCGGAAAGAGGAAAACCTTTTATTCACCTATTCTTTACGTAAAGTCTTATTGATTTGGTAGCGGAATTACCTTCTGGTCACTTGAGTGCGCCTATGACTGAGAAAGCTCGTTCCGCCTTTGAAGAAGTTAACAAAAAAGTATCCCAGGCCGGCGAAATATTAGGTTTAAAGAGTGGGCTTATTGAGGCCTTACAACAGTGCGAACGAGAAGTCGTAATCTCAATTCCCTTAAGGCGCGAGAAAGACATAAAGGTGTTGACGGGCTACCGAGTACAACACTCCAGCGCTAGAGGACCACGAAAAGGGGGAATCCGATTTCATCAAGAAGTAGATCTTGATGAAGTTAGAGCGTTGGCCTCTTTGATGACTTGGAAGACCGCACTCATCGACGTACCTTTCGGCGGCGCCAAGGGCGGTGTCGCAGTTGACGCTTCTCAACTTACAGAGATAGAGAAAGAAGAGATCATCCGTCGCTGGACGCGGCAAATAGTTCATGTTCTTGGCCATCAACGTGATATTCCTGCTCCAGATATGGGTACCGATGCAAAGACCATGGCATGGCTAATGGATGAATATCATCGACTAGAGGGATTTCAACCAGCATGCGTCACCGGAAAGCCGATCGAATTATTTGGTGCCCCAGGTCGCGAAGAGGCGACAGGTCGTGGCGTTGCCATGATTGCAGCGGCCACTCTTGAGAAGTATGAAAAGAAAGTCCGGGGCGCGCGCGTTGCGATTCAGGGATTTGGAAATGTCGGCAGATTTGCAGCGCTTGCTTGCGCCGAACTTGGTTTCAAAGTAGTCGCTATTTCCGATGTGACCGGAGGGATAGCGAAACGCGAAGGTATCGATATTCACGAATTGATAAATTTCAAGACTTTAAGTGAGGTTCCCGGTTACAGCCATATCGCTCCAAATGAGGTTTTGGAGCAGAAATGTGACGTACTTATTCCAGCAGCTCTGGGCGGCGTCATTGATGAGAATAATGTTGAGAGAATTGATTGTGAATATGTGGTCGAGGGCGCGAACCAACCCACAACATTTGAAGCTGACCAAGAATTACGCAAATCAGGCGTAGTAGTAGTTCCCGACATCCTTGCTAATGCTGGAGGGGTTATGGGTTCATACTTTGAATGGACCCAGAATATTCAGCAATTCTCTTGGCCAATTGAGAAATTCCGAAAAGAGCTTGATGCCCGAATGTCCAAGTCTTTTGCAGATGTTTTTAAAGAGGCGAAGAAGCACTCAGTTGATCTTCGTACTGCAGCATTTGTTTTGGCGGTAAAACGAGTTTCAAATGCGTACGCGCTTCGAGGCTCTCTAGTTTAAGCAATCTTGCCGTTATGAAGCTTGCAGAACTGGCCAACGATTCTTTGCGGCGATTCGCTTAAGTTCTTTATTGGGATTGACCGTAATCGGCCTTCCGACTGTCATTAGAAGTGGCAGATCATTTATCGAGTCGCTGTAGGCAAATGACTTGCGAAGGTCATATCCGTGATGTTCTGCGATCTTGCGCACCGCCCGAGATTTCTCCATGCCATGCATGGCGAGTGATTCAAGTTCATCGGTGTATAGGCCTTCATGAGTTGCAACCCGTGTTCCTAGCGCTCCGCTCATTCCCATTTCCTCGGCAACAATCTGGGCAATCTCGCGAGGTGCGGCTGTGACTAACCATGTATCGTGTCCGAGCAACTTATGCTCTTGGATTCGATGATGCATCAAGGGAAAGATTCGATTGGGAAGGAAATCTCGGACTATTTCGCCACAAACATCAGAGAGCATCGCCTGACTTCGCCCGGAGATGAAGTTAAGTGCGCGTTTGGTTACTGTCGAAATTAGTTGAAGATTTTCCTCACCCTTTTTTGCATAGCGAAGATGCGCCAATCCAAATCGGGCTATTGATCGCCTATTTACTATTCCTCTTTTGACCATACCCCTCACCAGGTAATAAAAAGAGGAGCCGGAAATTAAGGTGTTATCGAGATCGAAGAAGGCTGCCGTGCGCTCATTACTCTTCACGGGACAAAAGGGTCTCAGCCCCGTGCGAAGAACCATAAACCTTTAGGTAAACGTTAGGTTAAATGAGTTCAAATGAAACTTCGCTAAGGGTTCAACAAACATCTCACCACCTTTAACTGATCCCAGAGTCGGAATTGCTACAAATTACGCATGAAAGTTCTGATCTCAGCAGAGTCATTTCTCCCACGTTCCAATGGCGTCACCAACTCAGTGACTCGGACCATGAGATATCTCAAAGATTCCGGAGATAGCGTGGTTGTAATAGCTCCTGGTGATGGACCCGAATATGTCGAGGGTCAACGAGTCATAAGAATCCCAGCATTGAGTCTTAAATCGAGAGCGACAGTCGACATCGCACTTGTCGGAGTGAGAAAAATATTAAAGGTAATCGATGAGTTCCAACCAGATATTGTTCATCTCGCCTCCCCATTTCTTCTAGGTGATCAAGTTCGAAAAGCTGCTCGAATGCGATCAGTTCCAACCATTGCTATCTATCAGACTGATGTTTCTGGATTCGCAGGCTTCTATGGATTGAATCTTGTCAAGAACTTTGGCGAGAATCGCGTAAAGAAGATTCATAGTGGAGTTGACCTAAATCTCGTTCCCTCCTCCTCATCAGAGAGATATTTGAGATCTTTAGGAATAACGAATACTGCTCGTTGGGGTAGAGGCGTTGATACTTCGATCTTTAATCCTTGCAATCGGTCGAAAGAGATCCGAAAAAGTTGGGGGATCACTCCTAAAACTTTTGTTATTGGATATGTCGGACGACTTGCACCCGAAAAGCAGATTGAGAGGCTGGAATTCTTACATGATGTCGGACTTCTCTCTGGAGTTGATTCTAAAATCGTAGTTGTAGGAGATGGACCAAGCCGCCAAACCCTTCAAGAGAAACTAAAGTCTGCAATATTCACAGGCAATTTAAAGGGTGAAAGTTTGGGAGGCACGATGGCATCGCTAGATCTATTAGTGACAACGGGAGAGCATGAAACGTTCTGCCAGGTGATTCAGGAAGGCATGGCGTGTGGTCTTCCGGTTATTTCGCCTCGTGCAGGCGGACCGATCGACCTAATAGATGATGGGGTTACCGGCTTGCTTTACGAGCCCGGAAATGGATTTGATTTAAGAAAGAAGGTTCTCGCACTAATTTCGAGCGTCTCGACGGCTCGAAATATGGGAGAGATGGGTCACGCCAAGGTAGCAAAAAATACTTGGGAATCTGTTTGTGCTGAGTTGGTTGCCCATTACGAAGAAGTCATAAGAATAAAAAGACAGAAGCAGGCATCATGAAGAAAATTGCTCTCATTGCAAACCTTTATGGTCCAAAGTCGGGCGGACTGCGTACCTGTGTAAATGAGCTCGCGAAACAATATGTAAAGTTAGATTACGAAGTATTAATCATTGTGCCAGGAGTGAAATTTCAAAATCGCGTTGAAGATGGAGTTACCCGAATAGAACTTCCATCGACTCGCATTCCCTTTTCTGGCGGATATCGTCTAATTGTGAATACAAAGAAAGTCATTGAGAGACTGAGCGCTTTTAATCCTAATAGGATTGAGATTTCTGACCGAACAACGATGCTTCGAGTAGCGAACTGGGCGCGAAGGCAAGGAATTCCTACAGCGATATTTGCTCACGAGCGTTTAGATGGCGTTCTGAATGCTTTTGGTTCCTGGCTCCCATTTCGAAGAGAAATCGCTAGGCGATGGAACGAATATACGGCGGAGATTTGCACCAAAGTGATAGCCACTACGCAATATGCAGCTGAAGAATTCTTGTCCATTGGTTACGAATCATCATCTACGCCATATGGAAAATTAAACATAGTGCCTCTAGGTGTTGATCTTGAACTATTTCATCCAACAAGACGGCTTGAGAGACCCACGACTTTGCAATCTTTTCCGGAGAGATACATTCTTGCCGCAACTCGATGCTCCGGAGAGAAAGACCCATTCTTCCTTTTGGAGATTGCCAGAGAATTGCGAGTAAATAATGTGAAGGTTCCACTTGTTATTGCAGGTAGCGGACCATTGCAGAGGAAAATGATGAAAACGGTCAAAAACAACAATCTGGATGTACTTTTCACAGGTTTTGTAGATGATCGAAAGGAGCTGGCCAAGATGCTGGCCGGCGCTAATGTATTTCTAGCTGTCGGACCAATTGAGACTTTTGGGTTGGCAGCTCTTGAGGCACTTGCATCTGGTACCCCCGTTATCTGTCGCGAGTCAGGAGCGATCTCAGAAGTAATTGATGATCAGTGCGGCCTAGCGTTACCAAGGAATGCTTACACCTGGGCTACTGCGATCGACAATATTCTTAAGAAAGACCGCGAGACCCTTCGTCAGACGAGTCGATCTCGGGCAGAGAACTATTCATGGACAAATAGCGTTGATAGATTGGTCCAACTTCACGAAGGTATCGGTGTTGCATGACCATTCAAATGACTCAGCAGCTCCAATCGAACGTTGTTCAGAGATTGCATTTGCTTCGACTTCGCAAAGATGTCCGTGTAATCGCGCTGGGCGACAGCTCTGTTTTTGGAGTTGGAGACTTAGGTGACGATCTACCTTTTGTCGGTGCAGGATGGTCGGGTCGATTAGCTCGAGATATTGGAGCAGTCGCCTACATAAATGTGGCTAAGAATGGAGCGCGTGCCAAACACTTACTTAAGTCTCAACTCCCTGCCGCACTAGCAATGAGACCGGACTTGGCTCTATTTTGTATTGGCACAAATGATGTTCTTAGGGGAGATTTTTCGCCTGAGGAAATCTACAGAGCATTGGTACGAATTGTGCAGGAGCTCAATGCGATAGATTGCGTAGTTATCTTTCTTGGACTCCCTAATCCTATGCAAACAGCTCCGGGACCAAAATTCTTGCGTCGAATACTTGAGGAGAGGGTTGAAATTGTAAATGGAATCCTCAACGACGTTGCGAAAGATTTTGACGCCCGAGTTATTCCAACCGACAATCTCAAGAATTCAAAGGAATATTGGCATGTTGATCGCATGCATCCATCTCCGTTAGGTCATCAATTCATCGCTGACCACGTAAGAAAGTCATTATTTCTGCCAAGAGTTAAAGGCAGTCGATTACCAGTTGATTCGGACAAGTCCCTTAAATTCGAGTTAGTTTGGCTAATGACCAATGGGAGCAAATGGTTTCTAAAGCGGAGCATTGATCTCATTCCCGGCCTAATTTGGCTTGTTGTAAGCGATAATTTTATTAAGAGAACTCGTTGGAATTCGGCTTCGCTTGCGATGGTAAACTCTGCGACGAAGAGTCGCCCGGATCACCGCGTTACTTAAGAGCCTAATTAACTTTTAAGCACCGAGGAAAGTCCGGACTCCAAAGAGCAAAGTGGTGGATAACGTCCACCCGGAGAAATCCGCGGGAGAAGTGCAACAGAAAGCAAACCGCCAATAGCAATATTGGTAAGGGTGAAACGGTGGTGTAAGAGACCACCAGTGCCGATAGTGATATCGGTAGCTATGAAAACCCCACTTGGAGCA
>JACCDM010709791.1_pt1 | contig 14460 bp, 9 predicted proteins | sample 7445851 | NCBI WGS metagenome assembly JACCDM01 (sample SAMN15323438, study PRJNA562643) | freshwater metagenome | isolation source: river surface water | place: USA:Blue River Watershed | collected 2017-08-16
ACCTTTGGTGAAATTCACCAGGCATTCTTTGATGACTTCTTTTGGCGTGCCTGGTGCAATGCCGATAAATGTATATGGGAAATCACCGCCGTGGTTGTTCAGCTGAGGAGGAAAATAATAAGCCTCTGGTTTTCCTTTTTGTCCAATCAGCGCAGCTTTTTCATCGTTGTGGTGAACATGATGGGGAAGTGGTCCCATGTTGTCAAAAAACTTGGAATACATGGGCCAGCTTTGGTATTCATTCCACAACCTGTCTCCAATGAGTTCACCTTTCAATTCGTCAACTGCATCTTTCAACAGGATCTGATGAGTAGTTCCGCCATCCTGGTAAACTACCGGGCTGAGTCCTTCATTTTCGCCTGTCAAAGGGCCGTTCTTTGCAGGAGTGGTGGAAGAAAGCCAGCGCTCATCGATGCCGCCTCTTTCTCCTCCAAGAATATAGTAATCATCTGGATGCAATTTGATCCTTCTTCCGGGTACACAAAAAGACCGGGGTACCCAGGTTGGTGCTAACCGAAGAATTCCTTTGCCTTGTTCAAGTGCTTTTTTTGCAATGCTCTGTTGTTCCATAATGGCTTGTATAAGGGTTAAATAATCAATTAAATATTGAAAGGATGTTCTGGTTTCCTTGAATGGCTTTAAAAGAAAGGTTGTACTGGATGCGTTCTCCGGGAGCAATAAAAATCAAGGTTTCATTTTCCCTTGCTTTGGATTGTCCAATGGGCGGATGAGAACCTGGTTCGAGGCCTGTTACATATTCGTTCTTACCCCAATGCTGCCAATTGGTCATCCAGGGCAATTCTTTTTTGTTGAACTGCAGGGCAATAGCCAATTCCAATGCAGGATTGTGGATGCCACAAATACATTGGCCTTCTTCTGATGATTCAATGTCTACAAAAGCCACTTGCTCTCCATTGCCAGAGTGGTTGACAAGTGTGTCAGGGCATTGTTTGAAGTTATCCAGATCCGGGAAGTCAAGGCCATCACGGGTGAGCGTTTTACCCTTCCAAATCAGTTGGCTTCCCTTGTCTGCTAGGGGCCATCCGAAATTGCAGTGGTAGAGTATCATGTGTGGCGCAGGTGTATTCCCCCTGTTGGTAATCTCATCATGAATATGGAATCCAGGTATGCCCAGTGTAGCAGAGATAGTTCTTCTCAGTTCCAGTGCAGGACCGAAGATCCTTGATTCCCTGATGATACCGGTGATGCTCATCTCCATGTTTCCATTTTCAGGATCTGGCTGAATGATGGAAACAATTTCTGCAGGAATATTGCTGATGTTGCCATGGATTCCCCTTTCGCCAAATGCATCTTTTTCTGGCCCTCCCACATGGGACAAACCGCAGGTGTTCACAAGGCCACCACCAAAGGTTCTGAGCCAGTCCAAACCCTTGTCTGATAGAGGTTGTGGTGGTGTAAAACCGGCGTGGTTCAGCCAGGCCAGGTTGTATTGGTTATAAGCAGCATCGGCAATGTCCATTGCCCGATCAATCAATACCTTGAAACGGAATCCTGATCCCGTATTGATCCAAGCAACGCGCATTCCTCTGCTGATACCATTGTCAAGTACTGCAGTTTCAATACCGCCAACCTGGGATACATTTCCAACCTTATCGCTCCATATCTGCTGCTGGTGCATCGTCATGCTTATTTTGATGAAGCGTAAACAGGATGCATTGGATTTCCTCCAGATTTCAAATAGGCCATCAGGTCCTTGAGTTCATTGGGATTTAGTCCGTTGATCATGCCTGGTAACATGGGAGAAACCTCAGATACACGGGTTCTTACCACATTCCTCTTCAACACTTCCTTGATGGTTTGTGTGTCAAAAGGGTTTTGTGAGATATAATACTTGTCTTTGTCCTGGCGAATCAATCTTCCCATCAATGAGCCTCCGGTTTTGAGGTAGAAAACCGTTGAGCCATACTGGTCTGAGATGGTCTTGCTGGGGGAGATGATGGCCTCAAGCATGTCCTTGTCGGAGAAGCGGGTCCCCAACTGTGTAAGGTCTGGTCCAGCAACACCGCCTTCGCCCCTGACCTGATGACAGGTGCGACAGAGGGATGCAGCAAACATGGCCTTGCCTTGCTCAAAATTTCTTGTTCCGGTTGCGCTGTCAACAACTGCCAGTGCATCATCCAGTTTCCAGCCACGCCCAGGACCTTTGGGCCTTACAGGGCCGATGTCCAGTCCTTTTTTGGCGAGGTTGACAATCGAATCACCTGATATTTTGTTGTACAATGCAAAGCTTTCTTTGGGAAGATTTTCCAATGCATTTTTACGTGCCTTGTCAATAAAACCAACGTAGCAAACGCCACCTTTATAGCCGAATGCTGTGTAGTACCATTGGAAGTATTTGTTCCTCAATTCGGTTGTCCATCCGTTCTTGGCCTGGCTCAACACATTTGCATACCATGTCTGTGTAAGAGGTGGCATTTTAGACAGCATGCCTGCAATGTCCATTCCATACTGGGGGTTGCGAAGAATCAAGTCAGCAGATTCAGAAACAGTTTTCTGTGCAGCCATGTCATCTTTGGCAGCATTCAATAGGGCCATTGTTTTTTCAACAGCTTTGGGTGCTTCAACATAGACCAACAGCTTGCTGAGTTCTTTGTTGAGGTCATTGGTCGCAGCAGGAAAAATAGGATTCAACAACTTGGCCACAGCCTCTTTCTCAGCAGCATCTGGAGCTCCCATCCGTGTAAACACGAGTTCAATGGCACGCATCAAATCCAACTGTTGAGTTGCTGTAAGCAACGAAATATTTACATTGGTAAGGGATGTGAGCAGTTGTTTTTTAACTTTCACATCACCTCTTCTGGCCAGCCCGATGGCTGCATTGGTGAGGATAACCGGATCTTTTTCATTGATTGTTTTGTCTGTCCATTCACTGAGCGGTTGTGCTTCGATGGCGATGCGTGCGGCATAGCGAATGAAACGGTCATTGTTCTTCAAATATGGCCAGGCTTGATTCACGGCACCTGCTGTTGGTTTTCCATGAAATGCCTCCAGCCTTTTGCGGGTCTTTTGTGCTTCATTCAACTCAACTTTAGCCACTGCAGTATTCTTTGTTTCAGATCCTGCATAATAAACACGGTACATGTCGGATTCCAGCCTTCTGCCTCCAGTAAGGAAATACAATGCACCATCTGGTCCTATCACCCCATCAGTCAATGGAAGAGGGGAACCTGAAATGAATTCCTCACCTGTTGCAGTGTATGATGCACCTTCTGATTTAGGGTAAATTGCATAGATGATACCAAAGCTCCAGTCGAAGGCGAACAAAGCATTGCGGTATTTTTCAGGGAACCTTGCATTGGCTCCTGATACAAAATTGGTAGGAGATCCTTGTCCTACATTGACAGCTGCTGGAAGATTGTCTGGATAGTTGGCATTCCATTTGTTGGTGCCAGGCCTCCAGCCATATTCACCACCGCTGGTTACATGGAGAATCCTGGTGGGGCGATACCAAGGGGTACCAAAATCCCACTCCATGTCTGAGTCATAAGTGAACATCTCTCCTGCATTGTTAAAGGCAAGGTCAAAGGGATTGCGAAAACCTGAAGCAAACATGTTCCATTTACTGCCGGTTGAATCAACCTGGGCTACCCAACCGCCGTGGGATTCGACAGTATTGTCATGCCCGTTGGGGTCTTTGATCAGTGGGAACAGGTTGTCAAACTTTCCATCAGGAATATTCTGATAGGAATCCAATTTTGGAATTTTTGTAAAGTTGCCTGAAACAACAAACAGGGATTTTTTGTCTGGAGCGAGTACGATACTGTGAGGTCCGTGTTCACCATCTCCATCTAACAATTTGAGCAATGTAATTTTATCAAACTGATCGTCTCCATCGGTATCCTGCAGGCGGTAAAGTCCACTCGTTCTTTTTAATTTGGCATTGCCACGATGGTTGATCATCACGTACAAGCTGTTGAACGCATACAAAAGACCATGCGCATATCCCATGGAAACTTTTCCTGTAGTGGTGTCCGTCATGAATGCAGGATCTTTCAAAACCTCTAGTTTTTCAACTCTTGTTTTGTTGATGGTGTCTCCAATGGCAGGGACGCTCAAACGATAGAGGTATCCATACTGGTCAGATGCAATGATTCTGCCCTTGTTGTCAAAGGTCATGGAGACCCATGAACCTTCTTCATGCTCTGAAGGGCCATAAAGCCTTTCCGCCTTGAACCCTTGGGGGAGTTTCAACTTGGCAACTTTGGGATCATCAGCGCTGTAAAACGCGTCTTCGTTTTGGATAGAAAAAGATATGACCAGGGCAATGGGTAGCAAAATGACCAATAGCCTGAGCATAAGCACTAGATTTTTTTTCATGATGGCGGTTTTAAGTTCGGCAAAATCAGCATCCTTGTTTGAACCATTCAATGGTAAGTTTACTTAAATTGCCTAAGAATTTATACCATCGTAAAATAGGCCGAACCCTTCAATTAAAAAAATATATCGGGCAAAGTTTATGCACGGTCTTTTGTTGGTAAATTCTTAAAGCCGAACAGGTACATGAGTGAGATATGATGAACAAATCACCTAAAAATTCAATTTATAACAAGCGGCTCTTCTGGGTGGGCATGACTTTGTCTTGGATTTTCACTCTGGCAGTGTTCAATACCATACAAATTGCAGGATCAGGGCAGGATTTAACCGGGTCTCTGGCCTGGAGGTTACTGGGTCGTCTTCACCCGATTGCCGTTCATTTGCCTATTGGATTGATTCTTTTTGCTGCCTTTCTGGAAATCTTGATCATCTTCAAAAAGCATGCTGCATACCGGCCGGCCATTCAATTGAGTTTGTTGGTGGGCCTCATTGCAGGATTATTTTCGGCAATTTCAGGATTGATGTTGACGGCAGAGGGAGACCATGCCAGTGCTTTGTTGCTCAAGCACCAGTGGACGGCTGTCGGCGTATTGTGCCTTAGTGCTTTGGCTTGGTTCAAGCATGCTGATGTCTTGCAAAATCCTACAAACCGGGCCATTACAGCATTCCGGTTGCTTCTTTTTACCAGTGTTTTGCTGTTGTTGCTGGCCACTTATTTTGGAGCATCTCTGACCCACGGAACAAATTATTGGTCAAACGAATCCTCAAAACAAAGCGCCAAAAAAATTCTACAAAACAAGATCAGCCCTTCTGCTCAAGTAGCGGAAATAACAACGGAATTAGGTTCAGAAACGGTTATTGACAATGAACCAATATTCACCAGTTTGGGTAAACCAACATTGGAGCAACAAGTAGACCTGCAGCTTCAGGTAAGGACCATCCTGGCGCACAATTGCTACGACTGCCATGGTCCGGAAAAAGTAAAGGGAGACCTGCGCCTTGATCATATTGACCTGATCATGAAAGGAGGCGAGAGTGGTCCTGTTGTGGTTCCAGGCAATGCCAATGCGAGTGAACTCTACAAGCGCGTTAACCTGCCCGAAGGACATGAAGACATCATGCCTTCAAAGGGTAAAAAACTTACCCAACAGGAAATCCGAACAATAGCCATGTGGATCAATGCCGGTGCCGCCTGGCCGGACAGCCAGCAGGTTAAAAAAGCATTCAGGAATGCAGCGCTTGCGCCAAGAAATCCTGCCTTGCCCCTTGATGCACCTGCCTATGGGAATCCCATTGACAAATGGACCAACAGTTACCTGAAGTCAAAAAAACTATCCTGGCCAGCACAGGTTGATGACCGGACCTTTATCCGCAGGGTCTACCTGGATCTGATTGGTCTTTTGCCAACCCCAAAAGAGATGGAATCATTCTTGTCAGACAAACAGGCAGACAAGAGGGACAAGCTGGTAAAACAACTGCTGGACCGGGAGGATGATTACGCAGCCCATTGGTTGAGTTTTTGGAATGATGCTTTGCGCAATGATTATACTGGAACAGGGTACATCACCGGTGGCAGGTTTAACATTACCAATTGGTTGTACACTGCCATCAAAACGAACAAACCCTTTCCACAGTTTGTAAAGGAACTGGTGAGTCCAGGCAAGGAATCCAAAGGCTTTGTTGAAGGCATCAGTTGGAGGGGAGAAATCAATGCCAGCCAGAGGACAGAAATGCAGGCTGCCCAGAATGTGGCCCAGGTGTTTTTAGGATTGAACCTCAAATGTGCATCCTGCCACAACAGCTTCATCAGCGATTGGAAGCTGACCGATGCCTATGGATTTGCCAACATATTCGCAGACAGTTCATTGGAGATCAACCGTTGCGACAAGCCCACAGGAAAGTTCACCCGGCCTCAGATGTTGTGGAAAGATTTGGGCATGATTGACAGCATGGCATCAAGAAAAGAGAAGATGGCGCAATTGGCTGAAATCATGGTCAAGCCTGAAAATGGGCGGTTGTACCGTACCATCGTCAACCGCATCTGGAAGCAAATGTTGGGCAGGGGTTTGGTTGAACCTGTAGACCAAATGGACAATCAACCCTGGAGCCAGGATTTGCTGGATTGGATGGCCTTCAATTTCCAAAAAAATGGAGGAGACATCAAAGCCTTGATTTATTCAATTGCCACATCAAAAACCTACCAGACCAAATCTGTTGGCCTGAAAGATCCGAATGATATTGTGTTGCAGAATTATACTTTCAGGGGAGCACTCAGAAAGCGTATCACAGCGGAGCAGTTTTCAGATATTGTAGGAGCCATCATCGATCCTGTTTTTCCCGACTCAATCATGAAATTCAAACCCCAATATGCACCCGGCTATGTTCCGCCAGGAGGATATTTTGCCAGGGCGGCTTTTGTGGCCAACAACCCATTTTTGATTGCGCTCGGAAGACCCAACAGGGAGAATGTTACCACAGGACGTGAAACCCAGGCCAACCTTCTACAGGCACTGGAGCTGACCAATGGGGAACGTTTCAATGCCATGTTGACGCGTGGTGCAATCAAGTGGCAAAAACGTTATCCTGAAGGAGAAACATTGCTCTCTGCATTTTACGCACTCTCTTTAGGAAGAAAGCCAAACGGCAGGGAAAAAGCGGTGGCAAAAAGCATTTTGGGTGGAACCCCATCATTGGAGGCCATTCAGGACTTTTTCTGGGCAGTTTTGTTGTTGCCTGAAATCCAGATCATTGATTAATTTTAACTTCATTGGCCATGAGCAAATATACGGACAGAAGAAAATTTCTAAAGAGCTCGAGTGCCGCTACGATAGCAGCACTTGGCGCGAGTATGCCTTTGTCCGGACTCCTGAGCAGCATGAAACCTTTTGGAAAGACGTCCACTGCAGATACCGTCATCTTGCTGTGGATGGGCGGTGGAATGGCCCATACGGAAACATTTGACCCCAAGCGGTTTACTCCCTACTCAACAGGAATGAAATCGGAAGATGTACTCAGTACATTCCGTTCTGTGCCTACTGTTTTGGATGGGGTACATTTTTCTGAAGGCTTGGAGTCCATCGGCAGCATCATGGACAGGGGAACCGTCATTCGATCTTATGTTTCGGCAGACATGGGGCATATTCTTCATTCCCGTCATCAGTATCATTGGCATACCTGTTACAGGCCACCACAATCTGTATCAGCTCCCCATATCGGATCCTGGATTGCACGGGAGTTAGGTCCCGTCAACTCCGCTATTCCCGCATTCATTGACATTGGGCAACGTTTTACAGTAGGAGAAGGGGAAGAATTGAAGGCCTTTCATACTGCCGGTTTTCTGGGAAATGAATTTGGACCCTTCATGATTCCGGACCCCACTGCAGGACTGGAATCGGTTCGCCCACCCGTTGGCATGTCTGAAAGCAGGTTTGAGAAAAGAAACCAATTGTACCGGGAACTGATGAAACAAGGAGCCATGGGTGAGTATGGTTCCGATTACCACAAGGAGTCGATGATGCGTTCCATGGAACAGGCATACCGTTTGCTGAAATCTCCCGAGGCTGCAGCATTTGATTTGAACAAGGAGCCCAAGTCCAGTTATGACATTTACAATACAGGGAAATTTGGTTTGGGTTGCCTGATGGCCAAAAGGCTTACGCAAAAAGGTGCGAGGTTCATCAGTGTAACAACAGAATATGAACCTTTCATGAACTGGGATACACATGAAAATGGTCATACCCGCCTGGTCAACATGAAAAAGAAAATTGATGCACCTATTGCCCAGCTCGTGAAAGACCTGGAACAATCAGGTCATCTTGACAGAACGATGATCATACTGGCAACTGAATTCAGCAGGGACATGATGGTAGAAGGAAGACCAGAATTGAAGGTGAAGGAGCAGGTCAGGCAGCCCGATATCATCAATGACATCAAGTTTTATGGGATGCACCGTCATTTCACTGACGGCGTTTCCATGCTCATGTTTGGGGGAGGCATCAAAAAGGGCAATGTATATGGTCAGACTGCAGATGAAAGGCCCTGCAAGACCATCAAAGATCCAATTGTTATTGATCAGGTTCACCAATCCATTTACCATGCATTGGGTATTCATCCGGAGACCAATTATGTTGTCGAAGAAAGACCTTTTTATACTACTCCCGATGGCAAGGGGAAGGTAGTAAAGGAATTGTTTGGCTGATACAAATGCATTGGAATTTCAAGGTACTGCCAAGCATGATGATTCCGGATTTTCCCTTAACTTTGCTACCCGTTAGGAACATTAGCTCAGTTGGTTTAGAGCATTACTTTGACAGAGTAGGGGTCACTGGTTCGAGTCCAGTATGTTCCACCACTTTACCTTTTAAACTGCATCAGCAGCATGTCATCCAACCCTCTTTACAAGGAACAATTTGAAACCGAAGTACTGGACAGTGCTGGTTACGCATTGATTGTATGGAATGACGAAGTGAATACTTTTGATCATGTCATCAAAACGCTGATGGAAGTATGCAAGCACGAACGTGAGCAGGCAGAACAGTGCGCATTGTTCATCCACTACAAAGGAAAATATGGCGTGAAGCATGGTTCTTACGATGAATTGAAACCCATGTGCGATGCCATTACTGACAGGGGCATTGGCGCTACTGTAGAGGAATTGAAAGATTGACCTTTTTTCGAACTAAGATTTTACATCAATTGAATTGAATGCTCATCTCGGGCTGTTGCGCTGCCTGTTTCATGACCAAAGATCGGATGAATTCATTTGAAGCTGCTGGCTCCAATAATTTTAGCAGCTTATCTTTTTTTAATTTCAGTGCTTCTTTTGGAACATACCCCAGCGCAAGAAAATCGTTTCTCCCAATCATGATGCAGGTCAACTCATCTCTTTCCCTACCTTCTCCAAACACTGCAAGGGTAGGCGAGTGATGGATCATTTCACTGATGGCAGATTTTACCTTGGTGTTGTAGGATGCAATGTCTTCAGCATGTTCGCAGATGCCTTCGCAAAATGCTTGTTCAACTCCCACGCAAGCAACCTGCTCCTTTTGAAGAAAACACATTTTGGGACAAAGCTTGTGTTCTTTTGCCAATTTGTTCAGGAGCCTGAGCCCATCCACCTGCATGGGAAATGTTGTATGGAGTTGTATGTGTTTTTTCTTCTTGACAATTCCCAGTCGAATGATGCCTTTCATGTCTACGTAACTGCAGATGCCAAACCGGTTCTCAAATTTCTTCTGGGACCTGTTGAAGGCAGGCCAAAGTCTTTTGATTTCTATGCTCTCAAAAACACCCATCATCAGTTCATTTCCGCATTCCCGAAAACTGATCTTGCTGACCATCCTGATGAGGTCTTGTTTTTTCTTGCTGACGTCGTTGTTTGAAAAATGACTGGTGACACGCTTTTTCAAGCGTTTTGCTTTTCCAACATATATTATTTTCCCTTTGTTGTCATGAAAGTAATATACGCCAGGCGTGTTGGGCATTTTCTCAAGATCATTGCTGGAAAGATTCATGGGCAGGTAACTGTCTCCACTGCCTTTCTTGAGCATGCTTTCAATATGGTTCTGCCTGTCATGTTCAAGCAGTTTATGAAACAGAATGGTTGTTGCTTCTGCATCTCCCATGGCACGGTGCCTGTCTTCAATGCGAATATCAAGAGAACGGCAAAGGTTGCCCAGGCTATAACTCTGATGGCCTTCAAATATTTTTCTGCTCAGCCTTACCGTGCAGAGTTTTCTGGATTGCAACTTGAATCCATGCTGTGAGAGTTGGTGTGCGATAAACGAAAAATCAAAGTTGACGTTGTGGGCAACAAAAACCTTGTCTTGCAGCAATTCGTAAACATCTTTTGCCACCTGTCCAAAGACTGGAGCCTTGCTGACCATTTTATCGGTGATTCCTGTAAGTTTTTCAATGAAAATAGGAATGGGCTGCATGGGGTTCACAAGGGTGGTATACTTGTGCATGATGGTTTTTCCATCGCTGATCAAAATAGCAATCTCAGTAATGCTACCCGTTCCTGCGTTACCTCCTGTTGTTTCTATGTCTACAATTGCATACATGCCTTACCCACGAATATTATCCGAAATTAACAAGATAAATCCGAAGGCAGTTGCCTTGTTGAAAACTTAGTCCAGGTGTAGGCTGAACTCTTTCTCCATTTCCAGTTCAAGCTCTCGCTTGGTTATTTTTCTGAATGCACGATTTCTTATGGGGATACCCTGCAGCAATTTGCTCTTTTCAATGGCATTTTGAAGTTCGTAGCGTGTATCGCCAGAACCCAGGATCAGGATTTCTTTGGCATGATGTAATTCTGTGAGCACCTTCTTCAGCAATTGCTGAACATGGTTGTTTTCCTTCTCCTGCATTTTCTTTTGCCAGTCGATGGACGTGCCCAACATCCCGGTTTTGTTTGTTGTCTCTCCATTGAATCTTTGCCTGGTGCCAGCTGCTGATTTGATTTCAATGAATGTTGGCTCTTCCTCGGTGGATGTTTTCATGACCATGGCGTGTTTGCGGTCAATCCAAATGGCATAGATGGTTTGGTTGGGTGATTTTTTCATATAAAACTTTAATTTTCAGTAAAATGTGAATTAGCTTTTACAATGATACGTCCTGCTATTTGCTCTGAAAATGATCAAACTCATCCATAATTCCCATAACAATCATGTGGTGTTGAAGTGTTTGGTTGCTCCTTGTAAAAAAGATTTAACATTATCTTTGGAATATATTGTAACTTGTTAAAGCGCTATCGAGTCTTTGTGTCATATCCATTATCCTTTTCCATGATCTCCCAATTTCAATTGAAATCACCGATGAAAAAGAAAATCATGAATATGTTCACATCTTCCGAAGGGGGTAAAACGGCTAAAGTATTTTTAGTGGTTTTGGTCATTTATGCATTGATTGCATTGGTTACTTATCTGGTTTGGTAAACGCCAAATCAATGCATTTGTGATCACTTAATATCCTTCATGCAAGGTCTAAGTTTCTTGTTACCTTTGTAGCCCTTAAACCTTGGCAATTCATGGAGATCTCCAAAACATTTGATTTCAGATCAGCAGAACAAAAATGGTACCAGCATTGGCTGGATCAAAAATATTTTGAAAGTACCCCTGACGAAAGGGAGCCCTATACGGTTGTCATCCCTCCACCCAATGTTACAGGCATTCTTCACATGGGGCATTGCCTTAACAACACCATCCAGGATATCCTGGTGAGGCGTGCCCGCATGATGGGTAAAAATGCCTGTTGGGTACCCGGAACTGATCATGCCTCCATTGCTACCGAAGCCAAGGTGGTCCAGATGTTGCGCGAGAGGGGCATCCAGAAATCAAGTTTGAGCAGAGAAGCATTCCTTGAGTATGCATGGGAGTGGAAGGAAAAATATGGTGGAATCATTTTGCAGCAATTGAAAAAACTGGGCTGTTCACTTGATTGGAACAGGACCAGTTTTACAATGGACCCTGATTATTATCGATCCGTAATCCATGTGTTCAATGATTTATATGCCAAAGGTTATATCTACCGAGGCAAGCGCATGATCAACTGGGATCCGCGTGCAAAGACAGCCTTGAGTGATGAAGAGGTCATCTTCAAAGAAGTACAGGGAAAGCTTTATTTTCTTCAGTATCAGTTGGCTGACAAAGAAGGAAACCCCATCCCTCTTGAAACCGGCGGAATAACCATCGCAACTGTTCGTCCAGAAACCATTCTGGGAGATGCCGCCATTGCGGTTAATCCTTCCGATGAGCGGTTTAAACACTTGATCGGTACTGAAGCCATCGTGCCTTTGATCAACAGAAGAATTCCGATCATCGGGGATGAGTATGTGGCCACAGATTTCGGATCTGGGGCATTGAAAATCACGCCTGCGCACGACATGAATGACAACCAGATCGGTATCAAACATGGTCTTGCAGTATATGAAATACTGAACGAAGATGGTACGCTGAGTGCTGATGCCCAGCTTTATGTAGGTGTTGATCGTTTTGAGGCGCGAAAGCAGATTGTGGAGGAATTGAAGCAGGCCGGTCATGTTGTCAAGATTGATGAATATACCCATCAGGTGGGCTTCTCTGAAAGGACGGATGTTGTTGTAGAGCCCAGGTTGTCATTGCAATGGTGGGTAGACATGAAAAAAATATCTACCCCTGCGCTCAACGCTGTGCAGGACGGTGAGATCAATTTTCATCCTGCCAAATTCAAGAACCTCTATCGGCATTGGATGGAAAATATCAAGGATTGGTGCATTTCGCGTCAGCTCTGGTGGGGGCATCAAATACCTGCATGGTATGATGCAGAAGGCCGCTACATCGTTGCCATGGATGAAGAGGATGCCAAACAAAAGTTTTCAGCCACTTATGGTATAGACAATCCACAACTCAAGCAGGATGAAGATTGTTTGGATACATGGTTCTCTTCATGGCTCTGGCCCTTTGAAGTTTTCAAAGGCATTTCCAATCCAGGGAATAAAGATGTTGCTTATTATTATCCAACGAATACATTGGTAACAGCCCCCGAAATCATTTTCTTCTGGGTGGCCAGGATGGTGATGGCGGGCTATGAGTACATGGATAAAAAGCCATTCAAAGATGTATACTTCACCGGCATCGTTCGCGATTTACAGGGCCGTAAAATGAGCAAGCAGCTGGGCAATTCTCCAGACCTGCTTGAAATGATTGATGATATTGGTGCTGATGCTGTTCGTTTTGGGATTCTCATCGCTTCACCTGCTGGCAACGACCTTTTGTGGGATAAGGCATCCAATGAACAAGGAAGAAATTTCATCAACAAAATATGGAATGCACTCAAGCTGGTCCAACTCTGGAAGGAGCGATCAAAGCCCAATCTCTCTGCGGAAGAGATGACCTTGGGCTCTGACTGGCCCCACGAATGGTTTGATGCCAGGCTCCGTGAAGTGTGTACTGAGGTAGATCAATTGATGGAGCAATTCAAACTGAGCGAGGCACTCAAGACTTTGTATACCTTGGTTTGGGATGATTTTTGCAGTTGGTACCTTGAGTGGATCAAACCTGGGTTCGAAAAGCCCATGGACCAAGCCCATCTCAACAAGGCCATTTCATTTTTTGAAATATTGCTGGAAAGACTTCATCCCTTCATGCCATTTGTGACAGAGGAAATGTTCCACTTGTTGAAAGATGAACAGCCCGTTGATCTTTGTGTAAGGCAGATGGATGCATCGTTCATTTCCAGGCCTGCAGATCAAGCCATACTTACAGAAGCAGTGTTGCTCAAATCCGCCATCAGTACCATCCGGGATGCAAGAGTGAAGGCGCAGATCAAGAACAAGGATGCCGTTTCTCTTTTTGTATCTGCCAAAGAAAAAGCCGTTTGGTCGCCCATCCAGGAACTGCTTTGCAAACAAGTGAATGCAAAAGCATTTTCTTTTACCGATGATGCAGTAGCTGAGTCCATTCAGCTGGTGATTGGTGGAGACAAGTTTTATGTAAAGGCAGACCAGGTCTTGGATACATCCATTCAGCGAAAAGAGCTTGAAACAGAACTGGCCTATTTCCAGGGATTCCTTGAAAGTGTCGAGAAGAAACTTTCCAATGAAAAATTTGTCAGCAATGCAAAGCAGGAAGTCGTGGACATGGAAAGAAAAAAGCAGGCAGATGCACTGGACAAGATCAAGATGCTGAAAGAAGGCTTGGCCAGCCTCGGCTAGCATCAAGACAGATTTAACTGTTCATTTGAATCACTAGGATTAGCTTTGTATCATGAGCAAAATCGTCTTGTCAATTGTTTTTTCACTGCTGTCATGCTTTTCCAATGCACAGTCTAAGAAAGCCAAGCAAGATACAGTGGCTATAGCCATGCCTCTGACATTTTCCACCTATTGGGGGCCTGTTGGAACTGGAAATGCGCCTGCTGCTCAAATCGCGGCCATTGCACCTGCAGCGATTCTGGTCAGAGACAATGCCGGAAAATTATACCCCGTCAACGGATTTAGGATCAATTACAAGTTCAAAAGCACCTACCGGGATGATGAATCAGGGCAAACCAAATCAATGTCTGATCTTCGTGTAGGAGATTTCAACAATACCGCACAACTCAGTCAGGTTTGGGCCGAGAGCATTAAGGATAACGTAAAACCTGGGG
>JACCDM010846803.1_pt1 | contig 14453 bp, 17 predicted proteins | sample 7445851 | NCBI WGS metagenome assembly JACCDM01 (sample SAMN15323438, study PRJNA562643) | freshwater metagenome | isolation source: river surface water | place: USA:Blue River Watershed | collected 2017-08-16
ATTTATTGCACGATGCTTAAATAATAGCATTTTAAACAGCTTTTGTCAATGTGCCCTTACCAGGAATCGAACCCAGAACCACTCCTTAGGACGGAGTTGTTATATCCATTTAACTACAAGGGCATTTAGTTGTAAGCTTAGAATACCACAATAAATCTTGAAAATAAACATAGAATGTGATAATATTAAATTCGATGGATAACACAGATATCTTTCAAAAATTACAAAACCTAGAGGCTAAAATTGACCAACAAAGCGAGATTGTTGCCAAGGTTTATAAAGCACAAAAAATTGGCCTATACACACGCTATGCTTATTGGGGTATTTTTATAATGATAAGTTTGGGCGCAGCGTATTTTATAAGTCCGTTTTTTAATTCAGTAAAAAGTCTGTATTCTGGAAACGCTGATATTTTGCAAATCTTAGACGGGGTTTCAACACTGCAAGACTAATTTTTTGAAAAATATTTTTAAGTAAAAACAACCAACATAAAAAATCGCATGTTTGGATAGCTGTTTTGGTAGATATACATGACCAATAAAATCTGCTAAAATATTTAAACCAAAAATAATATGCTTGGATAGCTCAGTTGGTAGAGCATTCCCCTGAAGAGGGAAGGGTCCCCAGTTCGAGCCTGGGTCCAAGCACAAAAACAAAAACACCTACAAATTGTAGGTGTTTTTGTTTACAAAATTATGTATTGCAAAAGTCAATGTTGTATGGTATTGTATTTTTAATAAATTCTTTATATATGGAAACTAAAAACACTCAAAGTCTTAGAAAAGTATCTGAGCTACTTGTTCAGACACTACCTTGGTTTATTGGCGCAATTGCATTGTTGTCAATTTTTTTTACAAAACCCTCAGAAGGCCTGACGGTCATAATTGTAGGTTTCTTTACGCTTGTGTCCATGATGTCATACCTTGTAAGAGATGTAGTTGAATTTTTAGATCGCTGGTTTGAAATTGCTAGTAACGAAAAAGGGTATAGAAAGATACCACACCCCATTAGGGTTTATGTGGTAATTGCTATTGGTGTTATGGTAATTAGTCAAACATTACTTGCCATAATTAGAGGGGTTGTACATGAAGGCCTTGACTATGTACCGATACACTATTTACTAATACCTTTTGTCATTACTGGGTTTTGTGTAGTTTATTTTGGATTAAGATCAGAGGCTTATTTCAAGGTTACTGAAAAATGGATTTTAAAAGCCCAAGAACCTGAAGACCAAGATTTTGCTGTATAACAAAAAAGCTTATCATTTATTTTTTATGATAAGCTTTTTATTTTTATATATTATTGTCTTTACATAAATAATCAGTTTTTGACTTTCTGGTGATTGCCAAAATACCCATAACCACAATGTAGGTTGAAAAGACTTCGCTAGGTAATTGATATTTATTTGGATGAAAAACTCCTAGTAAAAACATTGTTATAATAATAACGGTCCATATAATTATATAAACTTCACCTGGGTGTCGGCCTACGTTATAGTCATGCCAGCGCTCAAATTCTTTTTCAGCTGTATATATTGCAAGAAGAGCCACGTATATAGCACAAATAGGGCCTAGAAATTTTTCTAAACTATTTGATTTTAGGTAGTCAATGACAATTGCTACGTATAAAAAAACCGTCCATACGTTTACTAAAAAACGCCATGTTTTTGGACTAAGAATACTGTTGTTTTTCTCTTCTTTACTCATGGGTTCTATACCGATTTAACTTTTGGTGTTGATCGGCGGTCTTTGTCGATTTTCGGCACAGTTATAGTTAATAGGCCTTGTTTTTGACTTGCTTCAGCACGGTCAGGTTCAAGGTCGATTGTTAACACAACGTCACGTTCGAATTTACCCCAAAATAGTTCATTTTCAATTTGTTCAAAATGTTTACGATTTTCATCATCGCGGTGACCACGAATTGATATTGAGTTGCGGGTAATTGTTACATGTATATTGTCAGGGTGAACGCCTGCAACAAAGGCATTTACAACCACTTCGGTGTGACTTTCAAAAACATCGACTGATAGATTTGCTATGTCGTCTTCGGCTGGAGCTTCTTCGTCTTCTTCAACTTCTTCATCTTCGTCAGATTCTTTGCGTTTTGTGCGACTAGAAGATTCTTTGTTTAGTGGTGTTAGTTTGGCCACAGAAGATTTTTTAGTGGTTTTTTTACTTTCCATTTCAACCTCCTCAGCTTCTTCAATTTTTTCGTCTTTATCTGACAGCGTCATACCACCTGTTAATCGCTCAAAGAAAGATCTTTTTTTAGACATATTTTGTTTTTAATTAAATTCTTTTAAATATTTTGCAAACCTATTGTGTAGTAACACTTGTTTTGTTCATACGTTTTAGTTTTTCGAACAATAGAATGTTTAGTATGGCGACAACCCACAAAAAAGCTAAAGTTTGTAGTGTGTTTTTACCATTACCACTAATTATAAAAAAATTAAACGTACTATGCAATAACACAGCCAGTGTAAAACCTCCTAAAACATATAACTGTTTATTTTCCCAGTTACGATAAAACGACAAGCCAATAAATACACCAAACAAACCACTAGCCATTGCGTGCAATAATGTTGCGCCTAAAAATCGAATGTTACCTGTAATAAAACCTGATAGTAATAAACCATTTGAGATTGGCCCGATTATAAAAAATACATTTTCAAGTGCAGCAAAACCCAATGCTCCGCAAATTAAAAACATAGGGAAGTCGATGGCTCGGTCGGCAAAGCTACTTTTTAATGCAACTGTGTTAATAATTAAATATTTGGCCAGCTCTTCTATGGCGGCAAAAATAATTATGCCAACTAAACCCGCACCGATAAATCCATATGCGAATTTTTGCAAGGGTACAACTAAAAAAACCATCATAGCACCCAATATGTAACACAAAACAAACAGGCCCTTGGGCTTGCCATTTATGCGGTCTTCACGTAACCAAAAAAGCAACCATAAAATAGTTGGCAATATGCCAGTGGCGGCAGCTATAGCTATTGTTTGCCAGCTGTAGGCCATGATGTTACCATTAGAAGTTTTTTAGACTCTAAGTTGTTCGTTGGTAAAAACGACCAAATTTCCTCGGTAATAAATGGCATGAATGGGTGTAGTGTTATCAGAGATTCTTGTAGTAATTTTTGCAACAGTAACATTCTAGATTGTTTAACTAATTCGTCAGTACTATTTAGTAATGGCTTACTTTCTTCTAAAATTTTAGATGCAAACGTGTCCCAAATAAAATGGTATATTGTGTCGCTGGCTAGGTGTATTTGGTAATTTTTAATATTGCTTGTTATTTTTTCAAGCTCGTTGCGCCATTCTGTGTAAACTAATTCGTCCACTTCGTTTAATTTAACTCCATCATTTAAGTTTTGTGTATTAGTCAAAACAAAGCGCGTAATGTTCCATATTTTATTAGCAAACAATTTATAGCCTTTGATTTTGTCTTTTGACAATGCTAAATCGGTGCCCGGCGTGTTACCAACAATCATACCCATGCGTAATGCATCGGCGCCGTACATGTCGGCAATTTCAATTGGACTAATAACATTACCTTTTGATTTTGACATTTTTTGGCCTTTTTCGTCATTAACCATGCCGTGCAAATAAACGTCTTTGAATGGAACTTCATTTTTTAAATAAAGTCCAAATATAACCATGCGCGGTATCCATTTAAATATTAAATCACGACCCGACTCCATCAATGATGTTGGGTGGTAGATATTTGCGTCGGGCGAATTTGGGTAACCTAGCGCAAGTAGTGTCCATTGACCTGATGAGAACCAAGTATCAAAAGTGTCAGTGTCTTTGTATAGTTCGCCACCACAATCGCATTTAGTTAACGAGTCTGTTAAGTCAGAATATCCACGTTTACAAACAGTACAAATTTTAGCAGGTATTGGTATGCCCCAAATTATTTGACGTGAAATGTTCCAGTCAATGTTGTTTTCCATCCAGTATTTAAATATTTTAGCGTAATTGTCGGGGTAAAAGTTTATTTTACCTTCATTTACGGCATCAAGTGCCATTTTGGCCAATGGAGCCATCTTAACAAACCATTGGTCTTTGACTTGTGGTTCAATAGTTGTTTCGCATTTATAGCAAACTTTAATGTTGTGCTTGTATTCATTATCAATTTTAACCAATAGGCCTTTTTCTTTTAATCTTTCAACTATTAGTGGACGAGCTTTTGATATATGTATGCCTGCAAATTCGCCTGCAATAGGTAATAATTTACCTTTCCAGTCTATGATTTGCTCTTTGTCTAAATTGTATTTTTCGGCTATGTCAAAGTCGACATTTGAATGCCATGGTGTAATGGTCATAACACCAGTACCTAGCTCCATATCAATACTTTCATCTTTTATTATAGTTGCTTCAATTGGGCCATTGATCCATTCAACGGTAATTTTTTGGCCATGTGTGTATTCGGCATAGCGTGTGTCGTTTGGGTGCATAACAACGTATTTGTCGCCAAATTTAGTTTCAGGTCGGGCAGTGGCAATAACAAAAGGGCCGTATTGTAAATAATAAAACGGGTCATTTTTTTCGATAAATTCAGTTTCAACTTCTGAAAGGGAAGTTTGGTGTTTGCTACACCAGTTAACAATACGTTCACCACGATAAATTAAATCGTCTTTGAACATTTTATCAAAGGTCTGTTGCGCCGCACTAACAACACTGGGGTCAAGGGTGAATTTTTCACGTGACCAATCGCACGATGCACCTAGCCTTCGAACATCAGCCTCCATGAATTTTTTGCTTTCAATTGTAAAATCGTAAATCTCTTTGTATAAATCAGCTGGGTCAATGTCAAAACGTGAGCGGCCTTCTTTTTCTAATTTCTTTTCATAAACAATTTGAGTTTCAAAACCGGCATGGTCGGCACCTGGCACCCATAATGTTCTATAGCCGTTCATACGGTGAAAACGAGTAAAGATATCTTCTAGTGTAAAAGTTAAACCGTGACCAACGTGTAAACGTCCGTTGGCATTTGGTGGTGGCATTATGATTGTATAAGGTTTAGCATCAGCACTGGTTACGCCTTGCTCAATACAAATGTCGGGGTTAAATAGGCCCGAATCCTCCCAGGTTTGGTAAATACGACCTTCAGTTTCGGCTGGGTCATAGGGCTTTAAAAGTTTTGCCGGCAAGTTTGCCTCAAGCGCATTTAAGGCTTGTTTTTGTGCGTCATCCATATAAAAATTATACCAAAAAAACGGTGTTTTGCCCAGTTTTATATTATAAAATCTATTTATTTTGAAAATAGACCAATATGATGTATAATAAATTTTTGAGAGCACATAAAATATGAAACAAAGTACTGTACTAATAACCTCGGCAGAACTATGCCAAAACAATGTCTTTGAATTTGTCAAAGAAATCTCTAAAATGCGTACTTATGGTGGTCACATTAATTTATTGGCCAAGGATCACATCAATTTCTATCGAAGGTATCATCGTGGGCCACAATCGCTAAACGAATTAAAAGCTTTTGTTATTGAAAAAGTTTTTAACGACCCCGAAGCTTATTTATTTCAAGACGATTATAAAAGCAATAATGGTATTTTGATTAAACAAGTTACGCCATTAAGTTTTTTGTATGAATTTGTTAACAAGCATCCATCATCATTAGCTCAGGGTTGCTATGCAGCCCAAGTAGGCGAAGGCGCTGGTTTGTTAAGCGAGATTAAAATCGAATGCGACAGTAAGCTGGTAACAAGTAACCCGCAAGAAATGAGAAACACCCTTGAGTCAATGCAGGGCTTTGGATTATTTGGTCTAAATTAAAAACTCCAGTTAGAATTAGCTACCATTTCCCCGGCGTTTATTACGTCGGGGTTTTTTATTTGCTTTTTTCCAAAACTTTTTAGTGCACCAACCATGCCTATCATAATTGCATTGTCAGTTGAGAGTTCGGTCTCGGGGAATATGACTGAAATACTTGCATCGTATTGTTGTACCGCATTAGTTAGCTCACTTTTTATAAAAGTATTAGCCGAAACGCCACCTCCAACTAAAATTGTTTTGACTGATTCGTCGCCGGTGTATTGATCAATAGCTTTTAAAACTTTTTTAACTAACACTTCGGTGACTGAATCTTCAAAACTGCGGGCGATATTTTGTTTTTGTTCGTCAGATAGTTCTTTGGTAATTGAAGCATCTTTTAATTTTTGCACCATGTATAAAACGGCGGTTTTTAGGCCTGAAAATGACATATTTAAATCGCCCGAATGAAGCATTGGTTTAGGTAGGTCGATGATTGCTTTAGAGTTTGAAAGCCTGTCTATTTGGCCTAATTTTGAGATTTGCGGGCCGCCAGGGTATGGCAAGCCAAGTAGTCGCGCCACTTTGTCAAAGGCTTCACCTACAGCATCGTCTAGTGTTTGGCCAATTTTGTTATATTGACCCAATTGAGGTACATAAACAATTTCGGTATGGCCTCCGCTAATCAATAATGCTAATGCGGGTAGTTCAAATTTGTTTAAGTTTTCTGAATCAGTATTTGAAAGTAGTGGGCTTAGAATGTGGCCTTCCATATGATTAACGGGCACTAATGGCACACTCCAAACATAATTTAAGGCTTTGGCAAAATTTATACCTACCCATAATGCAGGCTCAAGCCCTGGGCCGGTTGTTATGGCAATGCTGTCTATTTTATTATTTGGAATAGCTGGCAAATCATTTATAAAATTTTCATACAATTCGGGCTCGTGATTGAATAAATTTTTTAAATAAGTTTTTTGTTCGTCAGTAAAAATATATTTTTCACCAGTCTTTAAACCGGCTTGGTTTAGGGTATCAATTAAAACAGGTACAATATTTTTTGCATGTTCGCGTTTAGCAAGGGCAGGGTATACACCACCGAATTCGGCATGTAGTTTTGCTTGGCTTGAAACAGTATTGCCAAGTATTGAAATGTCGCCAAGGGCTTTATTTGCTAAAACACTTTCTGTGTTATTTGAATTTGGTTTGCATTCTAAAAGCGCGATGGCTGTTTCATCGCAAGATGTTTCAATGGCTAGTATTTTGACCACTTCATTATTCATAAACTTACATTAACACATTTGTGTAAAATTTAAAAAACCTTTGGGTTTGCCACATTATTGTGGTACCCAAAGGTTTTTGGTTTGTAGAAAGTTAGTGCAAATTTCTTTTAGTTGATTAACTGCATCATTCATATAACCGTACTTGTTAACAATTATGTGATCAGCAAAGGTTTTACCAAATTCTATTTCAAAAGGGGCTTTTTCAAGTCTTTCTTCTAGAATTTTTGGGTCAATATTGCTATCGCGACCTAGAACTTGTTTTTTTAGTTGCTCAACACTCTCTGGGGCAATTAGAATTGAAAGCATGTTTTCGCCAAGCTTTTCCTTCAATTTTTTTGCACCCATTACGTCAATGTCAAATATTGGGCAGGTCTTGTTTTTGATTGCGGTGTCAAGCTCTGAATACAGTGTTCCATAAAATAAATCCTTATAAACTTCTTCGTTTTCGATAAATTCATTGTTCGCTATTTTTTGCTTGAAGTCTGCAACATCTAGGAAGTAGTAATTTACACCATGTACTTCATCGCCACGTTTTTTACGCGTCGTTGCTGAAACGAGGTATTGCAGTATCGGTAAATTTTTACGTAATTCATTAATAATTACGTTTTTGCCTGCGCCTGATGGGGCCGAGAAGCAAATTCCAAATCTTTCTATTTTGTCTGTCATTGTTTGTGCTTTTTGCTAAATTAGCATTTTAAGCCCATGCTGTCAAAATAAAAATCCCACATCGTACTTTATAAATTAAAGTTGTACGATGTGGGATCATTTAGGCTGCGTGTTTTTTTAGAAAATTTCGCAGGCCAGAGCTTTTCCCTTTTATTATATTAGCGGGAGCTTGCACATTAAACTGTTTATTTTAGTTTGAACCAATGGTTGTGTTTCGGTTACAATTGCTTCAACCTCCTTGATGTTGTCTACCTCAATAGTTTCTTGAACGTTAGGTATTTCAATAATTTCAGTAAAAGGTGTTTCCTCAATTTTATCTGGGATAAATACAGGAAGTTTTTGTTCCGTTGTTTGAATAGGTCTTTCGATGCGTTTTTTGTCGCGGGCAAAATCACCTGCTCCAGTTTGACGCTTTGAAACACTGCGACGATTCTCATTAAACCAATCAATATTATTTTTTGATTGTTTTTTTGAGTAAGCGTTGGCTGAATTAAAAACCGCCTCTTGGACAATTCTTGACCTTAGCTCTTGGTAGGTCGGGCTTACTAAAATTAGTCTGCCGCTTTTTGCCAGTTCGCTAATGTCTTGGTCAATGTTGATCCAAAATCTTGGCTGAACCTTTGAGCTTTCGCCAATATTCTTGTAAATACCATCAGTCGTTTCGTATTCGTAAAAAACTACGAATGCTAAACGGTTATGGTATACCGTTGTCTTAATGGGGTAGGCGAATATTTTTAATTTTAATTTGCCACCCATATTTATTTCTATCTCTTCAAGTTCAACACATCTTTCTCTGTGAACTCTCTCTGTTTCCTGTCCTATAAGCTCCACAGATTTGTGCCTGTGTACCGCTTGTCTTGCTATCATATCATTTGTACTGTATGTATAATTTATAGCATATATACAATATATAGTCAATAGCTAAAAAGAGTAGGGTAAATAAGGCTAAAATTGACCAAAACAGCCTTTTGGTATAGGCTTTATTATAGAAAAGCCCTTAGATATGATAACAGCCCTTATAATAATCGCCATTTTCAGTGCGACTATAAAGGCTATTAAAAAGCTTATAAATCGCAACAAGAAAAACAAAACCCCTTAAAAAGTTTAACAATTTAGTAAAAATATGTTATACTTGTATCAGTGAATGTTTCGTAGCTTGAGGCGATATTGCCACATAAAGCTGAACGAAGTTCTTTAAATCTCTATTTTACACAAAATAGAAACAGAATGGACTGAAACGTTCTTACCAATACCCAAACACAAAACAACGGTATTCGTATACCGTTAATTAATTAAAACCCGACCAGACTTATTTATAAGACACTGGCGGGTTTTTTTATTTTATGGTACAGTTTTGCCAGTAGTTTAGTTATGATAAACAAGAAAAATGATTACTTTGTTTCGTTAAATAAATGCGAACAAAGTATAGAAGTTCAAAGACAAAAAAATGCCATTCTAAACTTTTTAATGGCTGAAAAAAGAGTAGTTATAATATGTGTAAAAAATGACCATGTTGATTACATTAAAAATAACTATGAAATCTATTATGAAGATTACTTTCCCAAAGACGCAACAAGAATTTTTATATACATGCTTTTGGTTGGTGTAGGTAAAGATTCTTTTACCGGCCGATTGTATGAGCCTGTATCAGTTGATGATGACAATAGGGGAATTAAGGTTTTTGAAAACCCAGTAGACTTTCCACGGGGTTTAAAACTAACTCTGCCTATAGACTTATTGGATAGTGTTTCAATTTTGTAAAAAAGCCCCGAACTTCGGGGCTTTTTATTATTCATTACTACTTACTGATTTTATTTTTCGTTGTTTTAATTTTTTAATATACTGTTTGGCCATAACTACAACAAATGAACCAACAAGTATAACCAGTATTACAACAATGGCTTTGTCTCCAATATACTTAGTTAAAATGTTGCCAGCAAAAACTCCGGCAAATGACCACAGTATTGAACCCAAAAAACTATACAGCATATATTTACGTGTGCGAACTCCGCGCACTGCTGCAAATATAGATGGTGTTGAACGTACGACCGGTAATAATTTACCAAAAATTGTAATAATGGCTATGTGGCGGTCGAACATGTCCCAAGACTTTTGGTATTTTTCGTGGTTAGTAATTCTTAGTAAAAATTTATTTTGTTTAAACTTTTTACCTAAAAAGAATCCTGTCATGTCGCCCAAGAAACTACCCAGTGCAATACATAAAACTGCGCTAATGGGTGTAAATATGCCCGTAGCTGACAAACTACCCGCGAGTAGCGCAATTGTACCACCCGGCAAAATTGAGCCAATGATTGGCAAGCCTTCGGCATAAGAAAACAAAAATATAACAAAAATTTGAAAAGCCTGTGGCACCTGGTGTATGCCAGTTATAATTAGTTGCGAAAACGAATCCATATATGAATTATTATAGCAAAAAAGTATGATATTTGCTCTTAGAAACAACAATACCACTTTAAAATTAAAGCGGTATTGTTGTTTGATTAGCATTTAGCAGATAGGGATAAACGATTCACTAACTTGCGATGTCGACTTAACAAATTAAGCTATACATAAACAGTCATTCTCGAGCGACTATAATTTTGATCAAAAAGTGACAGTACTACACTAGTTTCTTCCTCTCTCTTGAGACGCTGAGATAATTGAATTATATTCACTCTGATTAATATATTGAGGGATATACGAACCACCATTTGCTTGTATGTTTTTCACAAATGCGCGCAGATGATTACGAGATCCTTTTTGTAGGTTGTTGTAAGTAATAAGTATGTCTTCTTTGGTGGTTTCTTTTTTTAGTGTTTCTAAATCTCTTATATCAAGATCTTCAACAGTTGCTCCGACAATAAGAGCGTCAATGAGTGAAACTTTACCTTTTGTGGTCAGTGTATTGTAAAGGTCTTGCATGGTTTTCGATGTAAACACTCCGACCGTATCATTTGTTACAGGATCAGCAATACCATATCTTGTAAGTAATACTTTTACCGCATCAGTATGAGTCTGTTCTGAAGCTGAGATGTTTGAAAATACTCTCATGCCCCAAATATTACCAAGTGTTGTGTACACATCGCGAGCAAGCTTCTCTTCTTCTCTCATTAGAATAAGCCCTGCTATTTCTTTATCTGAAAGTTCAGACTTTTTAGTTCCTGCAATGAGCGCCTGTCCATCAACCATATCGCTAGTATCTACGACATACTCTGATTCAACACTATTTATTATTACCAGCTTTACTGTATCTTTGTTTGAGACAAGTCCGCCATTTAGTTCGTAGATATTTTTAATACCATTTGATTTCATAATTGAAATAGCTTGCCCTGATCTATTTCCTGAGCGACAGTACACAAAGTATGTCTTGCTTGTGTCGAGCTTTTTAATCTCTGATGCAAATGACGGATCTTCAATATCGATATTTACAGCTTTATCAATATGGCCAGATGAGAACTCGCTTGGGGTGCGCACATCTAAAAGTACCGCATTGGCAGTATTGTTATATTTCTCTACAAATTCTACTCCCTTTATTTTTGTTGTTCCGCCCTTAAAAGAAAGCGCCACCAAGATCAATACGATGATTCCAAGTGTGCCAAATATGATATTTTTATTATTTTTCATAGTTATATTAAATTAACTTGTAATAAGCTCTTCAAACACAGCGGGTTGAAACCCTACAATAATTTTGCCTCCAATATCTATAACGGGTACACCCATCTGGCCACTTTTCTCAACCATTTCCATTGCACGAGTGCGGTCTTTTGACACGTCTATATCTTCGAAACTAACTCCTTTTTCTTTAAAGAAGTTTTTAGCATACACACAGTATGGGCATGTGGGGGTTGAATAAATAATTACTTTTTTTGTTGTCATATATTTTTTATTTAAAATCTAATAATAAGTTTGTAATTTGAGTGACCTTTTTGTTATCTACGCTATATACAACCTCTTTTCCTTCTCGTTCTGTCTTTACTACTTTTGCTTCTCGTAATACTTTTAAGTGTTGAGATAGGGCTGACTGGGTTAATGAACAGTGGTCAAGTAGCTCTGTTACATTCTTAGGCTTTGATAAACACCTCAAGAGCCTTAGACGTTGTTCGTTGGCAAATGCTTTATAAATATTATTTCTAGTCATAAATACATATTAGCATATTCTAATATGATAGTGCAATGTTTTATATTAAATATAATACTAAAAACCTCCCAAATAGGAGGTTTTTAGTATGCCACTAGCGCCAGTTGTTGATGGTGAGCTCACCGTACCTGCAATGGAACACCATTGAAAATATGGTTATTAAGTGGAATTCAGTGTTTACTGACTTCAACCTTATGGCAACAGTATAACAAAATAGGCTTATTTTACAAGAAATAACCTACAAAAACCTATAGTTATCTTTACCTATTAAATAATAGAACTAATATAAACAATGATACAAAATGATAATAAATGATAACTTAATAAAACCTAGTATCTATACTGATAAACAGCATAAGAACAGTTATCAGAATATATCGGAAATTATAGGAGAAATTAAAAATAACAGGCAAAGTCTTTAATGATTTCGGCACAATATGAGTAAAACAGAATCAGATGGATTAAACAAAATAAGTACCACCTTTCTAAATAAACACAAATACTTTGATGGTTTTAGGGGTGGCACAATAAGTTGGACTAGTGGTTGGTCCGAGAATAAAAGTAGTGTTGGAATAAATGTTTCTACTTTAGATGAAAAGTATTTAAGAATCTATTACACCCAAACTGATAGATATTCTCAAGAAAAAAAGGACTTTGATTATAAAATACCCTTAACGACCACGCCTTGTAATTATGGTGGTATTAGGTATTGGTTTTCTTGTCCTTGGTACAAGAATGGTAATTATTGTGGTAAACGAGTTGGGGTCCTGTATAAAGACGGTGATTATTTTGCTTGTCGCCATTGCTATAACCTGACTTATTCAAGTAGAAATGCAAGCGGATTCTCAAAAAGATTTGGTAGTGTATGCCTTCCTGATGTTGAAAAAGCTAGAGAAAAAGTAAAAATTATGTATTACAAAGGAAAACCCACAAGAAAATACTTGAGCTATTTAAAGAAAGAGGAAAGATTAGAAAATGCTTTTATTGGGATGGCATTTAGATTAGATAAAAAGATTAAATAAATGTGTGAACAAATGTTTAGTATATTTTGTATAAATTTGGTAATATAAATAATATGCCGTCACTAAATTTTAAAGGAAAATCAGCAGTATGGAATCATCATCTTTCTGTGCCTTATTATACTTTTGAAAAAGATAAGAAATCTTCATTGTCTGGGGAAAATGAGACTGAGAATTTGCTTATCGAAGGTGACAATCTTCTTGCATTAAAAGCACTACTTCCTAAATATCAAGGAAAAATAAAGTGTGTATATATTGACCCTCCATATAACACAGGAAACGAAGGTTGGGTTTACAATGACAATGTAAATAATCCAATTATCAAAAGTTGGTTGGGTGAAACTGTAGGAAAAGAAGGAGAAGACCTTTCTCGTCATGAAAAATGGCTTTGCATGATGACCCCTAGATTAAAATTACTCAAAGAGTTATTGGCAGATGATGGAGTTATTTTTATATCAATTGATGACAATGAAGTTTCAAATCTAAAATGCTTAATGGATGAAATTTTTTTACCACAAAATTTTCTTGCAAATCTTGTGTGGTCAAATAAAGAAGGAGGAGGCAGTTCTGATAGTAAAAATTTTCGTATAAAACACGAGTATATTCTTGTTTACACAAAAAACATCGAACTCGCAAGTATTTCAGGGGTTAATATAACAAATGAGGACCGTTATACACAAAAAGATAGTCATTTTGAGCAAAGAGGTCCTTATTATTTACAAAAGCTTGGAATGGGTACTATTCAATATTCTGAATCACTTGATTATCCTATTAATACTCCTAGTGGTGGTTTAATTACTCCTAGTGAAAATAATAGAGGCAAAAAAGCTTGTTGGAGATGGTCAAAAAAGAAATTTGACTGGGGGCTTAAAAATGATTTTATAGAATTTAAAAAAGATAAGGATAATGTTTGGCAAGTTTATACAAAACAATATTTAAATTGTGATAACGAAGGTAATGTAATAGAAAGGTCACAAAGACCTTTTGGAGTTATCGACCAATATTCCAGTACACAAGCAACAAAAGCCCTTACTGAACTGTTTGGAGTTAGCGTATTTTCATATCCAAAACCAGTACAACTCGTACAACATCTTATTTCTTTAGTTGTAAATGAAAAGGATATTGTTCTTGATTCTTTTGCTGGGTCTGGAACTACCGCTGAGGCTGTGTTACAGCTAAATCAAGACAATAACATCGATATCAAGTTTATTGTAATCCAACTTCCTGAAACACTTACTGAGAAAGCTCAAGCAAAATCAGCGGGTTATGATTATGTTCATGAAATAACCCGAGACCGTATTAAAAAAGTTATTGCTAGAGATAAATTAGATACTGGTTTTACTTACTATAAACTAGGTCCTTCAATTGACGGTAAAAATTTATTATCTGGAAAGGATTTACCAACTTGGGATAGTTTTGCTAAATACGCTCATTACCTTGCGACAGGTAAGCCTATTGATGAAGTAAAAAAACCAAAAGAAACTTGGGAAATAATTTCTGAAACAAAAGGCACAGGGATTTATTTAATATATAAGGATAAGATTGAAGATTTAAAAAATCTTGCTATTACTCGTGACTG